>Ga0307992_1001539_pt1 | contig 13579 bp, 13 predicted proteins | sample EllFjometagen133_FD_203162 | JGI IMG/M metagenome (GOLD analysis project Ga0307992, IMG submission 203162) | Marine microbial communities from Ellis Fjord, Antarctic Ocean - #133 | ecosystem: Environmental > Aquatic > Marine > Unclassified | place: Southern Ocean | collected 2014-10-08
TTATTTCCTCACTAATATTTTGTGTTTTAGGAATTTTTGGAACATCAGGCAAACTATTTAAACTTTTAATATCTAATAATTTATGGAAATCATCGTATTTTGCTTTCCATCTTTTAACTATTGTTGGTTCTCTTTCTTCACTTACATCTTTTTTAAGCCCAACAGGGAAATATTTCTCCATAACATCTGTAATCCATTCTTTCGACTCTTGTGGTGTTTTTTTCCAGCCGGTTGGACAAGCTGACAAAACTTCAACAAATGAAAATCCCTTATTATCTATTTGGTTTTTTATTGCTTTTCTAACTGCTTTTCGAGCTTTAGTTATATTCTTAGGATTTGTTAACATTACTCGTTCAACATATACCGGTGCTTCTAATGTAGAAATGATTTCGCTCATTTTTAAAGGATAGCCTTCATTTTGAACAGTTCTACCTCTTGGAGTAGTTGTGCTTTTTTGACCGATTAATGTCGTTGGAGCCATCTGTCCACCTGTCATTCCATAAGTAGCATTATTGACGAAAAATACTGTAATATTTTCACCTCTATTTGCAGCTTGTAGAATATTATTTCCTCCAATTGCCGCTAAATCTCCATCACCTTGATAAGAGATAACTATTGAATCTGGGTTTGCTCTTTTGTATCCCGTTCCCACTGCTGGATTTCTACCATGAGCCGATTGGATATTTCCTGTTTGGAAATAATAATAGGCGAATACGGAACATCCTACTGGACTTAAAAATACTGTTTTGTCTTTAACACCAAAATCAACTAATGCTTCTGCAACTAATTTATGTAAAATCCCATGTCCACAGCCGGGACAATAATGTGTTGTCTTTAATTGTGTTCCGGCTTTTCGTTCGAATTTATCATAAAATATTGGTGCTTTCTGTAATATTGTAGATTGAATGTTGTTCATATTATCCTCACTTTTTAATATGGTTAATAATTTCTTTTATTGTTGGAATGTTTCCTCCCATACGATTGTAAAAAATTACTGGTTTCCTTCCATTTACAATCAATCTTACATCATCAACCATTTGTCCATTATTCATTTCAATAACACTAAATTTTTTCATATTTTTCTTATTTGCGTATTTATCAATAATCTTTTTTGGAAATGGGAATAGTGTGAGCGGACGGATCATACCTGCTTTTATACCACCATCTCTTAATTCATCAACTGCTGATTGAATTAATCTACTAACTATTCCAAATCCAATTAAAATTATTTCCGCATCATCTGTTTTATATTCTTCATACATCACTTCATTTTTTTCTATTTCAGCATACTTATTTTGTAGATGAATATTGTGCTTTTCCAAATCGTCTGGATCAAGCTCAATCGAACAAATCAAATTATCTCTTGTCTCTTTCGTAGCTTTTATTGCCCATGGCTTTTCTATAAATTCTTTTACCGGTTCTGGAAATTCTACCGGTTCCATCATTTGTCCAATTAATCCATCTGCTAAAATCATAGCTGGGTTACGATATTTATCTGCTAATTCAAAAGCTTTTATAGTGAAATCACACATTTCTTGTGCACTGTTTGGAGCTAAGACGATTAATTTGTAATTTCCATGTCCGCCACCTTTTAATATTTGATTATAATCACATTGGGAAGGAGCGATGTTTCCCAATCCAGGTCCACCTCGCATAATATCAATAATAACACATGGTAATTCCGATCCTGCAATATATGATATGCCTTCCATTTTTAAACTTATTCCTGGGCTTGAACTTGCAGTCATACACCTTATTCCGCTACTTGCTGCTCCATAGATCATATTTATTGCTGCCACTTCACTTTCTGCTTGTAAAAATCCTGCACCGACTAATGGAAAATAGTATGCAGCTGTTTCTGCTATTTCACTCGCTGGAGTAATGGGATAACCAAAAAAGTTACGACAGCCGGCAAGTGCTGCACCTCTAATAATTGCTTCATTTCCTTTTATCAACATTTTTGACATAATAACCTCACCTTATTTCATTTAAACATTGTGTACAAATATTTACTTCCTGATGTTTCGCTGATGGATAGACCTTTTGTTCTTTTTTACATACAGGACAGTATTGCGTCTCTTTTATGTCGTCCCATTTTTTGAAAACAGTAATTGCCCCTAATTCAGGACAAGTGTAAAAACAAAATCCACAGCCGATACATCCATCACCTTTGTACTCCGCGGGATGATATCCCATTTTATTCAATGATGATGAAAGTGATAGCACGCCTGTTGGACAAGCATAAATGCAAAGTTCACATCCCTTGCATTCGTCGCTTCTGATTACAACATGACCTTTTACCATAATTTCTCCTTTTTTTATTGTCTCACATTACATTATTTATCAATTTTTATCTGGAGGAAAGGGTGCCTTCGAAATTCCTAATCGTAATTGACATCTTAAGCATCTATCTGCTTCACTTATTGCTATGGATTCTTCAAAATTTAGTTCCACTTCATTAAAGTTGTTTTCTCTATCTTTTATTGGTATTGTTTTTACGGGTTTTCTCTTTCTGCCAGCAAATTCAACATCCCTGCCAAGACAAATTTTTGGTTCATCTTTACCAATAAAATTTTGGTCAATGTTCCCATCTCCACCGAGAAATTTATCAATTGAAGATGCTCCGATCCTGCCGAAATTTATTGCTTCAATTACCGATGCGGGTCCGCTAACGACATCACCACCGGCAAATATTCCTTTTTTATTTGTTGAAAGATCTTCGCCTGTTTTAATATTATTCCATTTGTCTTTTTCGATTCCAAATTCTTCAGGAACATCTGACTTCTGTCCAATCGCCATGATAAGCTTATCCAATTCCCAATCGTATTCGCTTCCTTCAATTGGAATTGGTCTTTTTCTGCCACTTGAATCCGGTTCACCTAATTTCATTTTTATACATTTTACATCAATTTTATTTGCTTTTTTGCTGTTATTAATTTCTATTGGATTATTTAAAAATTTAAAATTTACACCTTCATTCATCGTCTCTTCAATCTCTTCATCTGTTGCTGGCATCTGTTCACGAGAACGACGATAAATTACAGTTGTATCAATTCCATTTCTTAATAGACAACGAGCAACATCCATTGCAACATTTCCACCACCGACGATTCCAGCTTTTTTCCCAACATCTATTTTTTCATCATTATTAATTGATCGTAAAAGTGATAGACCATCTAAAACATTTGGATTGTCGCTTCCGGGAACTCTCATATTCATAGTTCCTGAAGTTCCGATAGCAACATAAACGGCATCATAACCCTCTTTTAAAAGCTTGTCAGGAAATGCAATTCTATTATTTAATTCTATTTTTACACCAATATTTTTTATTTCTTTTATTTCATTATCTAAAATTTCTCTTGGCAATCTATATTTTGGAATTGCCGTTCTCATCATTCCACCGGCTTTTTCATCTGCTTCAAAAATAGTTACAGAATGACCTTTTGTTCTTAAAAACCATCCCGCTGTTAATCCTGCTGGACCTGATCCGATTATTGCAACTTTTTTATTAGTGTCTGGTGTTATTTTTAATTTCTTTTTCCATCTGCCATTATCTTTTTCAGCCACGAATCTCTTCAATGCTCTTATTGAAATTGGTTCAGTTAAATCATTTCTTTTACATTCTGTTTCGCATGGATGAAAACAAACTCTTCCCAAAACTTCAACAAGTGGTGATATTTCCCTATTTACTTCGTAAGCATCTTGATATTTTCCTTCAGCAATCAATCTGACATAATAAGCAGCATTTGTTCCAGCTGGACAAGATCCTTTACAAGGCACTAATTTTTTCTCTCTTTCCTCAGCATTATCTACATCAAATTGTCTCGAAGTAACATCTGTCAAAGCACCGGAAGGGCAGACCTCTACACAAGCTAAACAAAATTTACAGCCGGATTCTTTAAGTGTTTTATTTTCGGCAGTTGCGATGATTGAATCTATTCCTCTGTTTGCAAATCCGATCACGCCGGTCTCTCTCACTTCTTGACAAATATTTACGCAACGACCACATAGAATACATTTATTCATATCTCTGACAAATAACGGTTCGTCAGATAAAATTGGTAGATTTTTTTCTTTTGGAGCATAATTTGATAAGAGTTTTTTTACTCCAATATATTCAACTACTTTTTTTAATTGTGAGTTTAGTGGAATATCTTTTGGCAGTTCGCTTAAAGTTAACCAAATTATATTTTTGCGATGATTTTGCAATTTGTCTGTTTTGGTTTTAACGACCATTCCTTCATGTATTTGCGTATCACAAGCGGTGGATATTCCGCGTCTTCCTTCAATTTCTACCACACAAAGACGGCATGCGCTTTCTGGTTTTAAATCAGGATGATAACATAAATTTGGAATATATATATCATTCTCAAGTGCGACTTCAAGAATTGTTTTATTTTCTTTTGTTAATATTTTTTTATTATCAATAGTTAAATTGATCATTAATTTGCCTTAAATTTATTTGATAGCATCAAAATTACATGCTTCAAAACATGCTTTACATTTTATACATTTGTCTCTATTTATATATGCAACTTCGCCTTTTTTCCATTCCAATGCATCAGTTGGACAAGCTCTAAAGCATAATCCGCACTTGGTGCATTTATCTGGTATTACTTCAAATTCAAGAAGTGATTCACATACTTTTGCTCGGCATTTTTTTTCGGTTATGTGTTCTTCATATTCTTCAGGAAAATATTTTAAAGTTGTCAAAACCGGATTTGGAGCCGTTTGACCTAATCCACATAACGAAGTTTCCTTTATTGTTGGAGACATTTCTTTTAGGAATTCAATATGTTCTTGTGTTCCTTTTCCTTCTGTGATTGCCTCTAATGTTTCCAACATTCTTTTCAAACCAACTCGACAAGGAACACATTTTCCACAGGATTCTGCAACTGTAAATTTTAAAAAGTACTTTGCCATATCCACCATACAAGTGCTTTCGTCCATAACGATCATTCCGCCAGATCCCATTATTGCACCTGTTTTATTAATTGATTCAAAATCGATCGGTGTGTCAATCAAACTTTCAGGTAAACAACCTCCCGAAGGGCCACCGAGTTGAACTGCTTTGAATTTTTTTCTTTTATTTATCATTCCACCACCGGGTCCAAAAACCAATTCTTTGATAGTTGTTCCCATCGGTACTTCAACAAGACCGGTGTTTTTTATTTTTCCAGCTAATGCGAATACTTTTGTTCCTGTGCTATTTTTTGTGCCTTTTGATGCGAACCATTTTGCACCATTTAAAATAATGTGTTTGATATTTGCAAGTGTTTCTACATTATTAATAATTGTTGGATTTCCCCAAAGTCCTTTATTCGCAGGGAATGGAGGTCTTGGTTTTGGACGACCACGACGCCCTTCGATTGAGGCGATGAGAGCTGTTTCTTCACCACAAACAAATGCGCCGGCACCAGCTTTTATTTTTAAATTAAATGAAAAATTTGTACCAAGAATATTTTCTCCCAAAAATCCTTTTTCTTTTGCTTGAGTGATAGCAATATTTAATCGCTTAATTGCTAATGGATATTCGGCACGACAATAAATATATCCATTATTTGCGCCGATTGTGTATCCAGCAATTATCATTCCTTCGAGAACAGCATGCGGATCACTTTCCAAAACACTTCTATCCATAAAAGCACCAGGATCACCTTCATCGGCATTACAAATAATATATTTTGTGTTGCTCTCTGCTTTTTTTCCAAACCTCCATTTCATTCCGGTTAGAAATCCACCACCACCTCTACCTTTTAATCCCGAATCTGTAACTTCTTCTAAAATTTTATCTCGAGACATTTTAAAGGCTTTTTGAATAGCTTGATAGCCATCTCGTTCTAAATATGAATCAATTTGTTCCGGATCAATTTCACCACAATTTTTTAGTACTATTCGTTCTTGATCTTTGAAGAAATTTGTATAATTTTCATCCGCAAGTCGTTTCTTATATAATTCGTTATTTATTATATGAGAATCGATAATTTTAATTACGTCATCAGGTTTTACATTTATATAAGTTGTCTTTTTTGAATCAATAATTTCTACAATTACATCAACAAACAATCCCTTATCTCCGGTCTTAATAATTTCATAGTTATTAAATAAATTATGTTTTTTTAATTCCGATTGAAAATTATCAGCAACTTCATTGGCACCGGCAGATAAACCACTTGTTCCCACACATATTAATATCTTATTTTTCATTTGTTTCTTGATATTTATTTAATATTTCGTCTATTTCGTTTAGTTGTACTTTTCCATAAAATTTTTCATCTATTGCAATAACAGGAGCCATTCCACAAGCGCCAAGACAGGCAACTCGTTCAAGTGAAAATAACCCATCTTCTGTCGTCTCACCATCTTTTATTCCCAACTTGTTAGAAAAATTATCCAATATTACTTTTCCACCCATCACATGACATGCGGTTCCTTGACAAACTCTGATAGTATGCTTTCCCGGAGGATTTAAATGAAATTGACTGTAAAAAGTCAGAACACCATAAATTTCTACAGGGAATATTGAAAGCTCATCAGCGATAAGATCAATAGATTCTTTCGGAACATATCCATACTCTGTTTGCACATTCTGAAGTAAAGGAATTAATGCACTTTGTTCTTTTCCATGTTTAATTATTAACGATTTTATCTTTGAAATAACTTCAGGCATACTAACCTTTTATTTAAATTTTACAATTGTTATTTAACTAAAACCATAATTTTTATAAATAAATAAATATCTATCTATTCTCATTTTTTCCATTGTATATAATTTAAAAAATAATCACCATAATTGAAAGGAAAATTTAAGAAATTTAAAGAAAATTATTAATTGTATATTATAAATTAAACGCTCGGTATAGATATCTGGTGTTTTTAAAATATAACCATAAAGCACACCAAGGAAGGATATAAAAGACGCAAAAAACGAATTATGAATATAATTTCAAATTTGAAATTGTGAATCTAAAATCTAAAATTTTCTTCTTTTTCCCCTTGTGTTCTTGGTGGTCGTATCTATTGTTCTTTAATTTCTTTATATTTTGTATGTGATTCTAAATAAAAAATAATTCCCAATATCGTTGTTGGAATCAAACCTATTAAATGTAACATAACAGAAATAGGCGATGCAACCGATTTTTCAATTCCGAACATGCTTAATGTAATAATTACAGCTGAATGATATGTCCCAATATTTCCCGGAGCTGCTGGAATACTTATTGCAAAAGTAGTTGTAACCAATAAAAATAAAGCGATTTTAACTGCTGATGCAACTGAAAAAGCCATAAGACCAAAATAAAACAGCCCACCATATATTAACCAAATTAATAAACTTAAAATAAAAATTAATAGCGGGTTTTTCATCTTAAATAGAGAGCTAAACCCGATATTCAATTTAGATAGAAAATTGTGAAAGATATTATCTTTGGAATCAAAATGTTTTTGTATTTTTTCTTTATATTTATAATATATTATGCTTACTAAAAATAGAACCCCGATAAATGTCGGTATAATAATTTTCAGAAAATTTAATTGATTCCCAAATGGAACAAAAATTGAAGCGATCAAAATAAACACAAAAAATGCGATCATATCAATAAATCTTTCTGCTATGATAGTTGGGAATAATTTTGTTCCACTATAGTTTGTGAATTTTCCAGTAATGTAAGCACGTAATATTTCTCCCATTCTTATAGGTAAAACATAATTCCCGAAAAATCCTACTACGGTGCCTTTAAAAAGAGGTATTACTTTAAAAGCTCCCATTGGTTTTAGCAATAATTTCCATCTTATTGCTCTGATAAAAATTGCCAATATTGCGAGGAAACAACCGGAAATATACCAAAATAATTTTATTTGTTTTAACTCGGATAGAAATATTTGCCAGTCAATTCCTGAAAATGTATAGTAAAGAGCTATTCCGGAAATTAAAATTCCCAAAGTGATTTGAATTGATTTTTTATTTATTTTCATATAATTAATAACTTTTTAATAATCGAATAGCATCTTCTGTTTTTGTGCCACCTTGCTTTAACAAGTCATTAATCTGTTTTTTTTCTTCAGGAGACATTTTTTTATAAACCGACTTGATGTATTGGATATCTTGAAAAGTCAAATTATTGACATTATCAAGTATTTTATTTAAATCCTTTAATGTTAATTTTTTATTACTACTAAACTTATCAAATTTATTTGAGATATTATCAAATTGTTTGTCTATATTTGCCTTTTTAATAAATGGTTGAACAATAATTTTATATATTGTAGGGGCAACATTTTCAAAAATAGAATAGGATTTGGATTTATATTTTATTGCTTCTGTTAAGCTGTTTGATGGTAACATTATTATTCCCCAAAAGAGCAAGCTAATTAAAATTGAAGCTTTAGCAAGTCCTAAAACCGCTCCTCCTATTTTGTCTAACCAACCCAAAAGTATTATATTTAAAGTTGATTTAAGTAAATTCCCGATAATTTGAATAATGATCACGACTATTATAAAAACAATTAAATATCCGAGAATGTTACTGATTTGATCGGGAACTGATAATTTGTTACTTAGAAATTCAATAATAAAATATCCGTATTTAGCTGATAATATTATACCTAATATTAATCCTAAAAAGCGAAATAAACTAATGATCAAACCCGAAGAATAATCTTTATAAACGAACCAAATCAGAATAATTAATGCAATAATATCCATCCAATACATAATTAGTTCCCCAATTCTTTTTTAACTATTGTTTGTACAATTTTACCATCTGCTCGTCCGGCTACTTTTTCCATAACTGGCTTCATTACTTTTCCCATATCTTTTATCGTTCCAGCGCCGGTTTCTTTTATTACCTCTTTTACAATTTCTATAATTTTAGATTCATCTAACTCTTTCGGTAAATATGTTTTGATAATATCCATTTCTTCTTTTTCCTCTTTTGCCAAATCGTTACGACCAGCATCAGAATAAGTGGTAAAAGATTCCTTGCGATTTTTTAATTCTTTATTAATTACATCTATTTCTTGCTTTTCACTCAAATCTTTTTTCAGCTCAATTTTCTTTAATTTTAACTTAGAAAGCATACTTCTTAATGTTCGCATTTTGACTTTATCTTTGGATTTCATTGCAATTATTAGATCAGCTTGTATTTTTTTTAAGTATTTCATTGCCAAATCTCCAATTTTTCCTTAATATAACTAAAAATGATGAGGATAATTACAAAAAATTTCATTATTTTTAGATTAATTGAAATTTTTTTGAAAAGAAGATGAAAAATATTAATAAAAAGTTAGATATAAAATATCCTTGTGAATGGACTTATAAAATTATTGGGAATGAGTATGAATTGATTGTTGAAGCGATAGATAGTATTTTTTCTAAATATAATTGCAAGGATTATGAAGTTGACATTTCAAAAAAAAGTAGATCAGCAAAGTATATTAGTGTAAATTTGAATATTGAAGTTGATAACGAAACGACTCGTTTGAAATATTATGAAAAATTATCGGAACATAAAAATATAACAATTGTACTTTAGAAATAATTTAAAGGAGGAATGTCTTGAAAATTGGAATGATTAAAAAAAATACTATTTTAATTTTATTGTTTGTTTTTGTTTTAACTTCTTGTGCTACAATTGGTATGGAATTTGAAGGGAATTATGCTAATAAGATTAAAATTGGAGTAACTAAAAAATCAGATATTAAAAAAATGTTAGGTGATCCTTGGCGAGTTGGAATTGATAACGGAAATATAGCTTGGACTTATGGATATTATCATTTTAAACTTTTCAAAGGAATTGAGACGAAAGATCTTTATATTGTATTTGATTCAAAAGATGTAGTGAGATCATATACATATAATAGAAGTGATTTTAAAAAATAAGAGGTGAAAGATGAAAACTTTTATTAAAATATTTATTCTTTTAACAGTGACAACAATAATATTCGCTCAGGAATTTAATGTACCTGTTGATTTAATAAATACACCAACTGCCGGTACACTTGGAAAGGGCTATTTTTCTACTGAGATGAGGTTTGCCACTCGAGGCGGAGTATTGGGAAGAATTCAAGTAGGAATAGCAGATCGTTTTGATATTGGGCTTTCTTATGGAGGAGGAAGAATAATTGGAAATGAAAAGATAATTTGGAACAAACAACCCGGAGTGCTTGCTAAATTCAGAATATTAGACGAGGGCAACAATTACCCCGGCGTTGCTGTAGGATTTAATTCACAGGGCTATGGAGAATATATTGACTCGCTTGGATTATATGAAATCCGTTCATTAGGAGCTTATGCGGTTGCCAGTAAAAATTGGGAAACAATATTTAACAGTCAACTTGGATTACATTTGGGAATGAATTATTCATTCGAACAGCCGGATAGTGTAAGAGTTCCATCTGTATTTATGGGAATCAGTTGGGAATTAAGTCCACAATTTGGGATATTTATCGAATATGATTCCGCTATTGATTATAAAAAATATGCGGATGTTGATAATTTTAAAATAACACGAGGATCAGGATTTCTAAATGCAGGAATAAGAATAGGAATTTCAGATGAATTCTATGTAGAATGCGATTTTAATAATCTGATCTTTGGTGAAAATGTAGAGTCATTTAATAGAGAAATTAAATTAAAATATATTAGTAGTTTTTAATTAAAAGGAGGGAATGTGATGAAGAAAGTGATTTTTATTTTGGTATTTGTGTTGGCGGTAACAAATGTTTTTGCTGAATTGCCATTAGGAGAAAAACCACCGGTAATTGATCTTAAAGGAAAAATTGGAGAACGAGTTGATGGGACACCTTGGAGTAGTAACGAATTAGTTGGAAAAGTTTGGGTTGTGTTTTATGCCGATCCCGATGAATCCGATTTGAACGATCCTGCTGCTGATTCGATAAAGGCAAAAGATTTTCCGGAAGAAAAACAAAGTTCAGTTGCAATTGTAAATTATGCTGCAACATGGAAACCGAATTTTGCTATTTCTATGATCTTAAAAGGAAAGCAAAAGAAATTTCCTAATACAATATATGTTAAAGATTATAAAAAACATGTTGTAAAAAAATGGAAATTAAAAGATGATTCAAATGACATTGTTGTTTTTGATAAGGAAGGTAAAGTTCTATTCAGCAAAGATGGAAAATTATCAGAAAAAGATATAAAAGTATTATTAAAAACGATAGAAGATAATTTATAAGATTTAAATAATAAACTTCCGAAGTTTTCAAAACTTCGGAAGTTGTTTGAAATTGGATGCTATACGCAATGTGTATAGGTAGATATTAGTGGCAATCATAGAAATAAATAAAAGAAAAATAGTAATAACGGTAACAATTTTATTATTAGTTACATTTTATGGATGCCAAAAGACAAAAAAGACAGGTTCTTGGAACGAAAAATATGATTTTATTTATAGTATTCAACCTATTGTTTTTCATTATGATCATGGAATCCTTGCGGGGAGTTATCCGCAAAATCAAGAAACTACAGAAGTAAAATTTAACGATGTATGCAATTATCTGGGACATGTTTGTCTGTGTGGGGCAGGAGGATATAAGATTTCAGAAATAGCATTAGATTCGTTAACGAAACCTGACGAAACTCTTGAAAAGGGCGACTTCATACTAATTAGTAGTAGAGATCATACAATAAGCGATGTGATTTCTTTTGTTCTGGGATGCAACAGAAAAAATGATCCTGAAAAAAATCAGTATTTTATCGATCCCACGATTAAAGCACCAAAGAGGGAATATCATTATTTTATTGGTTATCCCCCACAAAGAAAAGCAGTTCACATTATTTATCGTAAGCATTTACTTATTGGAAATGAACTTATGGATAGATTATGGAAAGTTGAGCTGGCTTATGAAGAAAATCCTGCTTCTGTAAATAAAGCTGATTTAGAATTATATCAAAATACAATGTTCAATATGGTAAAAGATGTTCTGTTAGATCAAAAAGACGGCCTTTTTGATATTGAATTAATTGATTATGATGAATTCTTGTCAATTATAAAAAGATTGAAAGCAGGATAAAAATAGAATCTCGCAAAATTTACAATAAACTTGGTTTGTTTACCTTGGAGTGTGAAATTTTATAGAATTACTTTTCCGAATTTTACATAATTATTGTATATTTGAATAATAAAAATGAGGTAAATCATTAATAGAAAAAAATTATTTTTAATTGACGGAATGGCAATTGCCTATCGTGCACATTTTGCTATGATCCGTAATCCGTTGGTAACGAGTGATGGAAGACATGTAAGTGCAACTTATGGTTTTATGACTTCTCTTTTGAAGATAATAGATGATGAGAAACCGGAATATCTTGCAGTTGTTTTTGATGCAAAAGAAAAGACATTTCGGCATAAAATGTATCCTGAATACAAGGCAACTCGAGAGAAAATGCCTTTTGAAATGCACCCGCAAATTAATTGGATAAAGGATATTCTAAAAGCAATGAACATCCCTTCTTTGGAACTTTCGGGATTTGAAGCGGATGATATTATTGGAACACTGGCTGTAAAAGGTGAAAAAGAAAAAATGGATGTTTTTATAGTTTCAGGCGATAAGGATTTTATGCAATTGATCAACGAGCATATTTATCTATATTCACCGGCTACCGGGAAAAAAGAATTGATAATTTACGACTCAAAAGAAGTAGAAAAAAAATGGGGAATTCAGCCAAATCAAATAATTGATCTGTTGGCTTTAATGGGTGATTCTTCGGATAATGTTCCCGGAGTTCCGGGCATTGGTGAAAAATCAGCTGTAAAGTTATTAAAAAAATATAATTCATTTGATAATGTTTTTGACAATGCAGAAAATGAAACAAATGCTCGTATTCGCAAAGGATTATTAGAAAATAGTAAACTTGGAAAATTAAGTAAGAAATTAGTAAAAATTGATACGCAAGTTAAAATTGATTCAAATTGGGAAGATATTAAATTTGGTAAATATAATAATGAGAAATTAGTTGAATATTTACGAAAAATGGAGTTTTATTCACTCATTGATCATTTGGATCTTGAGAGAAATAGCAAGCCAAAGAAACAAAATTATCAGACGATTGACACAAAATCGAAACTTGAAATATTTGTTGAGAAATTAAAAAATCAAAAGATATTTTCCTTTGATACGGAGACAGATAATAAAAATCCACACTTAGCAAATTTAGTTGGAATATCTTTTTCTTGGAAAGATTGGGAAGCATATTATATTCCATTTAATTTTTTAAATAAGGAAGAAAATTTATTTGCGGAAAACGATATTCAATTTGTTTTGGAAAAGTTAAAACCAGTTTTAGAGAGTTCAGAAGCAAAAAAAATCGGTCAAAATATCAAATACGATGCGATCGTATTATCCAATTATGAAGTGATTTTAAAAGGAATTAAGTTTGATACGATGGTTGCTGAGTATTTACTTCATCCTGATACATATTCATATAAGTTAGATAATTTATCAGAAAAATATTTACGTTATAAAATGCAACCGATAGAAGAATTGATCGGCAAAAAGAAAAGTAAACAGATAACAATGGAAAAAGTACCATTAGATAAAACATCTTTTTACGCTTGTG
>Ga0307992_1001540_pt1 | contig 13571 bp, 10 predicted proteins | sample EllFjometagen133_FD_203162 | JGI IMG/M metagenome (GOLD analysis project Ga0307992, IMG submission 203162) | Marine microbial communities from Ellis Fjord, Antarctic Ocean - #133 | ecosystem: Environmental > Aquatic > Marine > Unclassified | place: Southern Ocean | collected 2014-10-08
TACCAATTGCTGCTTTAGTTGCGGCCGGAATAGGGCGGCTAATAAACTATCCGCTGGTAAGAATGACCGGGTTCGGTTTTTTCATCGGCTCTTTTGCCGCCGGGGAAGCCATCCGCTTGACCTGGGTACGAATGAGGTATCCTTTCGGCGGCGTCCGCGGCCTGATCAACATCCCAACCCCGGGAACCATCTCCGTGGCTGGTTTCGCCGTAAACTTCAGCCATGCCATCCCATACTATTTGATGACACTGGGAGTGATGGCGGTGTCTCTGTTTTTCATGTACCGAATCGATAAATCTCGCCTGGGGGATACCTTTAGAGCCATCCATTCAGACCCTGATTTAGCGGGGAGCGCCGGCATAAACATTACCTCATACCGAAATCAAGCCTTCATGATCGGTTCACTCTTCGCCGGCCTCGCTGGCGCCCTGCTGGTTCACCGCATGGGGTCAGTTGACCCCCACGGGTTCTCTATCACCACGATGATCTACCTGCTCGTCTGGGTGGTGGTGGGCGGCACTGGTAGCTTTATTTCGCCCATAATCGGGGTCTCTGTGATGACTGCAATCTTTGAGGGAGCACGTGGGCTGGCCCAATGGAGGCCTTTCCTCTTCGGCGCTATCCTGATCTTGATGCTCATTTTCGTACCTGGGGGGTTAGGGAGTCTGATTCCCAAGGTTCAGGAACGATACAAAAAGCTACGCAGCGGCTAACCGGTGAAACGCTCCCTACGGTAAGGCCGTGGGTCACCACGGAGAATATCTTTCCTCTTTTGGACAATAATTGACTCCCCAAAGTCATATTGGAGGTCTCTTGGTATTGGTCCCTGGGATATCTATACGTGGGAAGCTCCTTTGGTCTATGACCTTGAATATCGTGGTAAGCCGGCTCAAACAAGGGAAAGACTAGCCGTTACCCGGTTGGGAGAAAAACTATATCTGGAGCTCTCTCAACCTATTAGTAATGACTCTTGCTACTGGGAATTCCTAAACGAGCGTGGGGAGGGCGTCCACCATTTAAGCTTTGCTGTTTCCGATGTAGATGATGCAACTAAGCGGATGACCGAGCAGGGCTTCACATGCTTACAGAGAGGATGCTGGGGAGATAATGGTGCCTATGCCTATATGGATATGAAACCCCTTCATGTCATCTGGGAAGTATACCGTAAACCGGATAGTTTGGGTATAGAACCTACTCGCTACCCATAAATGAATAGAATAATCCACGTCATTATTGGCCAACCCCATACTATAGCCTCATCGCAAGTAAACGGGCAAACTGAATAGCCTACCCTATCACTCTATATTATCTTACATCTTCTCTATCTGCTATTGTTTAGACCTACCAGGGTGTGGGGTCACTCAAGCCTGATTGCTTCTCTTCCCTCAAATGCCTTCTCAAAAAACTCGGCGGATACTCTGTAATTGGGGGCGGACGGGTGGTATAATTAGCCTAGAGGACAAAAAAGCAGGGTGATAGCCGTGCACGAGGCAATGCTCTACGAGAAGCTGACGCAGCAGAGGGTAAGGTGTAATACCTGTCAGTGGCGCTGTGTTATCAACCCGGGTAAGCTCGGCGTCTGCCGTATGTACCAGAACCAAGGCGGTACCCTCTATAACCTGAATTATGCCAGTGTATCATCGCTAGCCGCCGACCCCATTGAAAAGAAGCCCCTGTTCCACTTTTTCCCCGGAAGCCTGGTCCTGTCTCTGGGTAGCTGGGGGTGCAACTTTCACTGCCAGGACTGCCAGAACTGGGAAATTTCCTGCCTGGAGACTACCAAGTCGTGGCGTGCTCAACGCCAGGTCCTGCCAGAGGCAGCGGTGGCAATGGCAAAAAGCCACCGCTGTGCCGGTATCGCCTGGACATATAATGAACCGGGTATCGGGTTTGAGTATACCCTTGACTCAGCCCGGCTGGCTAAAGAGAACAACCTGTATACCGTCTATGTCACCAACGGCTATCTTACCCCTGAGGCGCTGGATACCATCGGGCCCTATCTTGATGCTTGGCGTGTTGATGTTAAGGGTTTCTCCGACTCCCTGTACCGCGACCTGGCCAGGATAAATAATTGGCAGGGTATTCTGGAGGTCGCCCGGAGGGCAAAGGACAGGTGGCGGATGCACGTTGAGGTAGTCACCAACATCATTCCCACTATGAATGACGATGATAAGCAGCTTAGGGATATCGCTGGCTGGATACGGGAGGAGTTGGGTGAGCTGACGCCGTGGCACGTGACCCGGTTCTACCCTAACTATAATCTAAGTCACCTGCCACCAACCCCCCTCGCCACCCTGGAGCATGCCTGTGATATCGGGAGGGAAGCCGGCCTCAGGTTTGTTTATGTTGGTAACATTCCGGGACACCGGAGCGAAAGTACCTTCTGCTACTCATGTGGTAAACTGATCATAGAGAGGGTTGGCTACCAGACAAAGGTGGTCGGCCTGAAAGGTTCAAAGTGCCGGTCCTGCGGGGCAGAGCTTAACTTCAGGACACCCGTGGGAAAGGAGGAATATCGTGGTTAGACGTCCCGTTGTCGCCGGGCAGTTCTACCCGGCTCAAGCCTCCCGGCTTAGTGAGATGATTTCCGGGATGGTTGATGCGACAGCGGAAAAAGAAGAGGTGATCGGGCTGGTCTCACCCCACGCCGGCTATCCGTACTCGGGACCGGTCGCCGCCGCCGTTATCTCCCGAGTCAAATTCAAGGATACCTTTGTTATTTTAGGCCCCAATCATACCGGAATGGGAAAGACGCTCAGCATTATGACCGGGGGTAGCTGGGAGACACCCCTGGGTAGTATCGACATTGATGCGGAACTGGCCGGGCAGATATTGGCGACCTCCAAATACCTGGAAGATGACGATAAGGCGCACCAGTATGAGCACTCCATTGAGGTACAGATACCATTCTTGCAGTATTTTAAGAAGGACTTCAGGATAGTGCCTATTACATTCTCTTATCACAGCCCTGCCGCCTATAAGGAGGTCGGCAGGGAAATCGCCCAGGCGGTTAAGGGCCTGGAGAGAGATGTGGTAATCATCGCCTCGAGTGATATGACCCACTACGAGCCGCAGGAGTCGGCCGAGCAGAAGGATAGCAAGGCTATCGAGGCGATACTGGACCTGAATGAGAATGAGCTCTTAAGACGGGTTGATGAATTTGGTATCTCGATGTGCGGCTACGCTCCAACGGTGGCCCTTATCACTGCTGCTAAGGAGCTGGGGGCAACCAGGGCTGAGCTGGTCAGATACCAGACCAGTGGTGATACCACCGGGGACTATTCCGCCGTAGTCGGCTACGCCGGCATAATAATCAAGGGGATGTCCCCACTGGCGAAACTGGCTAAGGTGGCTGTGGAGACCTATGTCAGGGAGGGAGAGCCCCCCCGGCCGGAAGAGCTTACCGCCGAGATGAAGGAGAGGGCAGGGGTATTTGTCTCCATTCATAAGCTCGGGGGTTTAAGGGGCTGTATCGGTACCTTTGAACCCGGTACGGAGAATGTGGCTGAGGAGACCATCGCCAATGCGGTAAGCTCGGCAGCCAGGGACCCCCGTTTCTCACCCGTCAGCCCCGGTGAGCTGAAAGACCTTACCTATAATGTGGATGTTCTTACTACCCCGGAGCCGGTAGAGGGTAGCGACCAGCTTGACCCCAAGGAATACGGGGTTATTGTTGAGTCCGGCTTCAGGAGGGGACTCCTTTTACCTGACCTCGAGGGGGTTGACAACGTGGACTACCAGATTAGCATCTGCCGCCAGAAGGCTGGGATACTGCCTGATGAGTCGATAAAGCTGTACCGCTTCCGGGTGAAACGGTATAGATAACCCTTAAGAGCCGGCTTAAGGGGATTTATCCCTCAATACTAAGCGCTACTCCTCTTTTTGAATGGGGGGTACTTTAGGGAGATGAGGATGATAGGCCTGGGTGATATTATTGTTGGAAAGTTATCGCTGTTTAGATAGGGGGGCACTATGGATATGTTCGAGCAGAAATCCGATGAGAAAAAGGGCATGGAGGCACCGCTAGCCACCCGGATGAGGCCAACCACCTTCAGTGACTTTGTCGGTCAGGAGCACCTTATCGCTAGTGGCCGCGTGCTACGGAAGGCTATTGAGACAGGTAAGATACCGTCGGTTATCCTGTGGGGGCCACCGGGCAGTGGTAAGACTACCCTGGCCTACATTATTGCCGATGCCACCGAATCACACTTCAGTCCGATAAGCGCCGTCAATGCCGGAGTAGCTGACCTGCGCCGCATAATAGAAGAAGCTAAGGACCACCACAAGGCCCTCCAGCAGCAGACTATCCTCTTTATCGATGAGATTCACCGCTTCAACAAGGCCCAGCAGGACGCCATACTACCCTATGTTGAGGACGGCACCGTTATCCTTATCGGCGCTACTACGGAGAACCCCTCCTTTGAGGTCGTCTCTGCCCTCATCTCCCGTTGCCAGGTCCTTACCCTTAATCCGCTTACCGATGACGAGATTCACCTGATACTATTAAGAGCACTCAAGGACACGATACGTGGTCTGGGTGCACTGAATATCGAACTGGACGAGGATGCTCTCCACCACCTTATTAGCGTCTCCAATAATGATGCCCGGGTGGCGCTTAACGGCCTGGAGATGGCTGCCCTGGCGACACCGCCTGATGTTGACGGCAAGCGCCGTATCTTACTGGCCACCATCGAGGATGCTGTCCAGCACCGGGCGCTGCGCTACGACAAGGATGGTGAACATCACTATAACACCATATCCGCCCTGCACAAGTCGATGCGCGGCTCTGACCCGGATGCCTCATTGTACTGGCTGGCACGTATGCTGGAGGCAGGAGAGGACCCCCTCTATATCGCCCGCCGTCTGGTCCGCTTCGCCTCGGAGGATGTCGGCATGGCTGACCCACAGGCGCTGGTGTTAGCTATGGCAGCCCAGCAGGCGGTTCACTTTCTCGGTATCCCTGAGGGCAACCTTGCCCTGGCCGAGGCCGTTGTCTACCTGGCTACCACTGCCAAGAGCAACTCCTTGTATCAGGCATACTCTAAAGTCCAGGAAGAGATCAGGCAGAGCTCTAGTGAACCGGTGCCCCTGCACCTGCGCAATCCGGTGACGCCGCTAATGAAAGAGGCGGGCTACGGCAAGGGGTATAAATATGCCCATGACTACTCCGGCCACTTCGTTGAGCAGCAAAACCTGCCCGATTCCCTTCAGGGTAAACGCTACTACACTCCGAGCGACCAGGGGTACGAAAAAAAGATTATCGGCCGTCTCAAAGACTGGTGGCGTGACTTCGGCAAGCCGCCCGAGGCTAAAGAGACCGAAGAGGACTAAACCTGACTACTGCCGCCTTGACGCTTATTAGCACACGGTCAAGGAGCACCAAGTGCTTTCCTCCAGGGTAGTTTTATCTAATTGTTTAGAAAATGTTTAGAAATAGGAGGAAATATTTAGATTTTGTTTAGCCCTTTTGCTGTACTATACAAAGCACGGATATCCTACGATAGCACTATCCTATGGTTGGATAGGGAAGAGTTTTCTGTAGCTCAGGCAAGAATCAAGGAGAAGGGTGAAGCAGTGATTACCACCGTTGTTACGGCAGCAACCATAACTACGATAACTACAGTTACTACCACCACGGTTACAACTGTCGCCACGATACTTGCTATGGGGCTTGGGGCTGCGGTAGGTATAGTAGCAATCGTTGGTTTTGGCATCCTCTTAGGTGCTAAAGAGCTGGCCGGGGCAGTGCGAACTCGCTCCGGTGTTTCAATACGGATGGGCAGGTTCCTTGGGGTTGGTATCTGGCCCCTGGCAATAGCCTTTGGTGTTTTTGTCGCCACCAGGGTTATTCAGATAATAGCTTAGAGAAAGGGAATTACCACAAACAGCATTATATTGGTGATACCATGAGCCAGGGTCACTCCGAAGAGTGATCCTGTTCTTTTTACTACCCCGGCGAAGAACATCGCCACGGCAAAGACGAAGAGCACATCAATCCAGGATTGAAAGCCCATATGCATGACGGCGAAGAGCACACTGATGTAGATTATTCCTCGCCAGCCGCCGATTGACTCCGCGGCGGCACGCTGGAGTACCCCGCGAAAGACAAACTCTTCGGCAAAGCCGGTAGTTGCCGCGAGCATCAGGGCGGCTGGCAGTACCACAATCCAGCTGAGCTCACTAACCATAGGCTCCGGCTTCAGGATAAGGTACTCCAGCCAGCCGAAAAGAAACCCACTCGATGCTATCCCCAGCTGCAGGGGGATCGACCTGAGCGGCCCGAGGGTAAGCCCGACCTCGCTCCTTTTGTAACCCAGGAGATGCATTACCACAATACCCCCGACTACCGGCGGAGCATAGATAATAGGAAATCGCAGTATCGGGGTAACCTGAGCCAGGGATAAAATCAAACTTAAATCTATTATCCGTAGCAGAGGCAATATTGTCAGTGACAATGCGAGCTGTTGGAGATACCGGTCGCTGCTCCTGGCGGCACGCACGATTAGCATCGCCATTATTACGGTATGCCCGATTACTCCCCACAAGGGATGAAGAAACATGGTGACTATCTCGGCACAGGTAATCGCCGCCAGGTAGGCTACCGCTTCCTTCACTATGCTCTTTGGTTGCTCGGCTACAGCTTCCGCTCTCATTAAGACGTTACCGGTTAGCGCAGTCTTTCTATGGCAAGCTCAGCAGCCCGCTTTCCGGAGAGGAGCATGCCGCCGAAGATAGGGCCCATCCTGGAGGTGCCGCAGACAGCATTGGCCGCCATGCCAGCCACAATCAACCCGGGGTAGACCTCTTTGGTATTCTCCATTATCTTCTTTTCTGCTACCTCAGCCCACATCGGCTTCTCCCCCATTACTCCACCCCCCTCTGTGTTTAGTCTCCCGCCGAGTTTATCTACCACGATGTGACAGATTTCACTGGCATGGCCGGTAGCATCTATTACCACCTTTGACCGTATTGATAGGGGGTCGACATGCAGTCCGGCTAGACTAACCGCGCTCCAGTTCAGTACCAGACCGCTTACTCTGTCATGCTCCCGGACCATAACGTCCTCGATGCTAATCAGATTGAATATCTTGGCTCCCGCCTGGACTGCCTTGAGGCAGATGGCTGAGGATGCCTCTACAGAATCGGCGGCATAATATCCCTTTTCCCACTCTCTACTTCTGATACCGAACTCATCCAGCATCCCTTTGGCTTCCTCCTGCACCACGATAGTATTGAACATCATCCCCCCACCGGGCATACCGCCACCGGGCCTGAGGCTTCTCTCAAAAATGACCGTTTGTGCCCCCGCTTTTGCCAGATAGTAGGCGGCGGTCATACCAGCCGGTCCGGCGCCGCCAATGGCAACCTCGACATCCATCGCCCGCTGGAATTCTTCCAGGAAGTTTTTACTTATTATCCTTGATATGGTTACATCATCAAGCTGCATCCAGTCCTCCTTTTCTCCTGCCGGGTGAAATGCTGTTACTTCAGCTTCTTCGCTCTATCTTCCTGGGAGCACCTCGGTGCCGAGATACCCAGATACTTCTCCATTAGCTCCATGGCACATAACTCCCCGCACATGCTACAGGCCGCTCCAGCCGAGGTATGTTTTCTGTGAACCCGTCGAGACCGTTCTGGGTACAGGGAAAGCCTAGCTTGCTCTTCCCAGTCCAGTTTCTTGCGTGCTACTGACATTTGCCTGTCCCACTCTTTGGCGCCCTTTACTCCCTTAACGATGTCACCGGCGTGGGCGGCAATACGTGAAGCGATTACTCCTTGCCTGACATCATCGGGGTCCGGTATGGCGAGGTGCTCGGCGGGGGTGACGTAGCACAGGAAGTCGGTGCCCGCCGCCGCGGCAATAGCACCGCCAATCGCTCCTGTGATATGGTCGTAGCCGGCGGCAACATCGGTCACCAGCGGTCCCAGTACGTAGAAAGGGGCCCCCTGGCAGACGGACTTCTCCAGGCGGACATTAGCCTCGATCTGGTCTAAGGGCAAGTGCCCGGGCCCCTCAACCATTGCCTGGACACCTGCTTGACGTGCCCGCTGTACCAGTTCTCCAATAACAAGCAGCTCCTCAATCTGGGCCCGGTCAGTAGCATCAGCCAGGCTGCCGGGACGCATCCCATCGCCAAGACTTAGCGTTACATCAAACTCTCTCGCCATCTCAAGCAAACGGTCATAGTGCTCGTAGAGGGGATTCTCCCGCTCGTTGTGCAGCATCCAGCCGATTAGAAGAGCACCTCCACGAGATACGACATCGGTTACTCTCCCCTGCTCTTTGAGCTTAGTAATAGCGGCTAAAGTTACTCCGCAGTGTACCGTGATGAAATCAACACCGCTAAGGATATGTTCTCCAATCGCGGTGAATAGTTCGTCAACACCCATTGCAACTATCGCCTCTTGTCTGGCTAACGTCGTAATGGCGGCTTGATATATGGGCACGGTCCCTATCGGTACCAGACTTGAACTGATGATGGCCTTTCGAATGGCTGAGATATCACCCCCAGTTGATAGATCCATCACGGTATCGGCGCCGGCATCAACAGCTGCTCGCAGCTTTTCTAGCTCAGTTTCAACATCATAGAAATCAGAGGAGGTGCCGATATTGGCATTGACCTTGGTTTTAAGCCCCTCGCCAATGCCACAGGGAACCAGGTTTGGGTGTTTGATATTAGCCGGAATTACTATCCTTCCCTGAGCTATACCCTGCCTGACAAACTCAGCCGTCACTCCTTCCTGCTGAGCTACCAGCTCCATCTGCGGTGATATCGTCCCTTCTTTTGCCATCTCCAGTTGAGTCATTGACACCTCCACAAAAAAGAAGACCAAGGGCGCTGACATCTGCTGATAGATCCCCTGGTCTTCCACCACTTCCCTACGCTTGCATTACCAAGCTCAGGTTCCAAGAGTCGGCTTAAAAAGCCTCTCAGCCTTGGGGCACCCCTAGCGGTCTAGCCTTATTAAATTCTATAATTCAAAAATAGCACAGGCCCGGTAAAAATGCAAAGTGCTTATAGTGCTTAGCGAACAATAGCTACTGTTCTTCTGTAACACTGGCAGTGGTATAATCCTTAAGGTATTACTCAGGTAGTGAGGTTGGTGCTATCTCTAATGACCGCTATGGAAAGTCTGGAGGCCGGGGCTGGAAGATTAGGTCTTAAGCTTAGCATGAAACAGCTTGAGCAGTTTCATATCTACTGGAAGGATTTGGTAGAGTGGAACCGGCGCGTGAATCTTACCAGAATAACCGGTTATCAGGAGGTGCAGATCAAACACTTCCTTGACGCTCTCACGGTGTGCCTGGTCTGGCCGCCGCCAAGAGTGAGTGACGTCCTGCGTATTATTGATGTCGGTACTGGTGCCGGTATACCGGGTGTGCCGCTTAAAATTCTGTTCCCTGAGATAAGGCTGGTGCTGCTTGAGGCTACCGAGAAAAAGGCGGCTTTTCTGCGCCACATCAGTGATAGGCTGGTTCTGGCTGATGCTGAAGTAGTAACCGGTCGGGCGGAGGATGCTGCCCGTCAGGAACGATACCGGGAGAGTTTCGACATTGTGGTCTCTCGTGCCGTCGCCCCTCTGGTCACCCTTGCTGAACTAGCCCTGCCCTTCTGTGTAATTGGTGGCAGCTTTATCGCCCAGAAGAAGGGAGACCTTGTCTCTGAGATAAGCCGGGCGGAAAGAGCGATTAGCCGGTTGGGAGGAAGGCTGCGAGAGGTGAGGACTGTTGACATTGAGGAGTTTTCCGATGAGCGGCAGTTGGTCGTAATTGACAAAGAACTGGCGACACCTGAACTTTATCCCCGCCGCTCCGGCATACCATCAAAGCGCCCGCTATCTTGAAGCTCATCTTGTATTGGAAGAGACTTAGGGTTTGCTTATTACAAAGGATGTGTTATAATTAGTCCAGTTACAGCCAAGTGATGGCTTGTGGCGAGAGTGGGGAGTAAGTTACAAGACATAGTGATAGTTAAGTAGCCTTCTGGTGATTAGAGCGAGGTGGCACCACCCGTTCCCATCCCGAACACGGAAGTGAAACGCCTCAGCGCAGACGATACTGAAGGGGCAACTCTTTGTGGAAAATATGCCATTGCCAGGGGGCTTTATCTATTCGGGGTAAAATAATCTGGCTTTCATTTTTGACCTTTTATCACTGGTGTTTTATAATCTATACAGTAGACCTATTTTCTGGTAGAGGCTGACCTTGAGGTAGGTAAAAATGGCTAACCGATTTGAAAAATTCTCAGAGCGAGCCCGTAGAGTTCTTACCCTGGCTCAAGAAGAAGCCCAGAGCCTGAACCACAGCTATATTGGCACTGAGCATATCCTGCTTGGTCTGGTGCGTGAGGAAGAAGGGGTAGCCGCTAAGGTCCTGACTAATTTAGGCGTGGGCTTGAGCAAAGTACGTGCTTCGGTGGAATTCGTTACCGGGCGTGGTGATAAGCCCAGTGTCACTGAGACCGGCCTTACACCTAGAGCCAGACGGGTTATTGAGTTAGCCATCGATGAGGCACGCTACCTCAGCCACAATTACATCGGGACAGAGCATCTTCTGTTAGGTCTGCTGCGTGAGGGGGAGGGAATAGCCTCTGGTGTGTTGGATAGCTTGGGGATTACCATCGACCGGGCGCGTGCCGAAGTGGAGCGTGTTCTCAGCCAGGCCCCGCCTAAATCCAAAGCAGCCCGTAGTGTGAGCCGCACTCCCGTTTTAGACCAACTGGGCATCAATCTGACCGAGGCAGCCCGATCCGGCAAGCTTGACCCGGTTATCGGACGCACTAAAGAGATTGAGCGAGTAATTCAAATCCTCAGCCGCCGTACCAAGAACAATCCAGCCCTTATTGGTGAACCGGGGGTGGGTAAGACAGCAATTGTTGAGGGTCTAGCCCACCGTATTGTTGCCGGGGATGTCCCCGAGACATTGGAAGGTAAACGGATGGTTTCGCTGGATATTGGGGCGGTAGTCGCCGGCACAAAATACCGCGGCGAGTTTGAGGAGCGCCTGAGAAAGATTATCGATGAAGTAAGGACTGCCGGCAACTGTGTGCTATTTATCGACGAGTTCCATACTATGGTAGGTGCCGGGGCGGCCGAGGGAGCAGTAGATGCAGCCAACCTCTTGAAGCCAGCGCTGGCCCGGGGCGAACTGCAGTGCATCGGAGCGACTACTCTTGACGACTACCGGAAGTATATTGAACGTGATGCCGCCCTTGAGCGCCGCTTCCAGCCGGTTTTGGTGGAGGAGCCCTCCGCTGATGAAGCACTGGAGATTCTAAATGGTATTAAGGAACGCTACGAGGAGCATCACCATCTGGCGATAAGTGATGAGGCACTGAATTCAGCGGTGACATTAGCTTCTCGATATATACCTGACCGTTTCCTGCCCGATAAGGCTATCGACCTTATCGATGAAGCGGCATCAAGGGTTAGGATTAGAAGTAGGACTATCCCGATGACTCTAAAGGATGCCCGTCGCCTTGAGGACAGCGTGCACCGGGACAAAGATGCTGCCCTGACTACTCAGCAATATGATTACGCTGCTGAACTGCGCCAGCGTGAGCTTCAACTTGAGGAGAAAATAAAGGGGCTAGAGGCGGAGTGGCAGGCCGAGCAGGAGCAGAACAAGCCGGTGGTGACCACAGAGGACATCGCTGAGATAGTGAGTATGTGGATGGGGATCCCGGTAGTGCAACTGGCTGAAGACGAGACCGCACGCTTACTTGGGATGGAAAACGTGCTGCATCAGCGTATCATTGGTCAAGATGAGGCAATCGGCACAGTAGCTAAGGCGGTAAGGCGAGCCAGAGCCGGGCTCAAGGATCCCAGTCGGCCGATAGGTAATTTCATCTTTCTGGGGCCGACCGGCGTCGGCAAGACGGAGCTAGTCAGAGCCCTGGCTGAGTTTATGTTTGGCAGTGAGGAGGCCCTCATCAGGCTTGATATGTCGGAGTTTATGGAAAAGTTCGCCGTATCCCGTCTGGTCGGAGCACCCCCGGGATATGTTGGTTATGAGGAAGGCGGCCAATTGACTGAGGCGGTGAGGCGTAAGTCATATTGCTGTATCCTGCTCGACGAGATTGAGAAGGCCCACCCTGATGTGTTCAATATCCTGCTCCAGATATTTGATGACGGTCACCTGACCGATGCCAAGGGGCGGCGTGTTGACTTTCGCAACAGCGTTATTGTGATGACCAGCAACATTGGTGACGAGCTTATCAAGAAGGGCTCTAGCCTCGGTTTTGCCATCAGCAATGACGAAGGAAAAAACCGGCAGCAGGACTACGAGCGGATGAAAGAAAAGTTGCTTGGTGAGCTGAAGAAAACCTTTCGTCCCGAGTTTCTCAATCGGATTGATGGGGTAATTGTATTCCATCCGTTGAACAAAGAACACATTCGAAAGATAGTTGATTTGATGCTGGCGATAATAACCGAACGACTCGCTGAGAAAGAAATCAAGCTGGAAGTAACTGATGCCGCCAAGGACCTACTGGGTGAGAAGGGTTACGATGAGGCCTTCGGGGCCCGACCACTGCGCCGGGTAATTCAGGATATGGTAGAGGATAAACTCTCGGAGGGCCTGCTCAGTGGCAAATTCCAGTCCGGGGATACTGCTATAGTCGACCTGGAAGAGGGAGAAATTGTAGTGCACCCGGCAATCGTAGGTGCTACACCTGGGGAAGGGAAAACATAACTCGTTGAATTGGACTAGTTCACTGAATTGTAGAAGGGGCGGGAAACTTAGATAAGTAAGGCAGTTGCGGTTTAGCTTGCCCGATAGCGTAAACCTGACCTCGTTGGTATGAAGGGTGGAGCCCCGTGAGGGAGATAAAATCCACCCTTTAGTTTTACCCAAAGCAATTGAAGGGCGGACTATTAAGGTATGGCTGTAGACTGGGGTCGAGCTTTTCAGATTGGGGGCGTCGGTTTCGGTACCGTGTTCCTGGTACTGGGTATTCTAGCCACGGCGATAGCACTTACAGCAATTGCGGTGCGAAGAATCGGCCGTGGTAAGAGTAAAGATAGCATACAGGAAGGTGACTAAAAGATGGCGCAAGAAATCGTTGAGGTCCCAATAACCGGTAAGATTATCAACGTCAATGTCAAACCGGGAGACCAGGTCCAGGAGGGTGATGTAATCTGCATCCTGGAATCAATGAAGATGGAGAACCCGATACTGGCTCCGGTGGATGGTACTATCGGTGAGGTAGGGGTTAGTACCGAGCAGGTGGTCAAGCCCGGTGAGACAATCGCCGTTATCGAGTTCTAGTCTATCAAGAATGAACTGAGGACTTATGTTCGGTCTTTTTGAAACCGGATTTGCCAGCTTTTACTGGGGTAATGGGGTAATGCTGGCTGTCGGCGCTACCTTCTTATATCTGGGCATCGCCAAGAAGATGGAGCCGTTGTTGTTGGTACCTATCGGCTTCGGGGTTATCCTGATTAACCTGCCTCTCGGCGGCTTGATGGAATGTATCGTTCAGGGTAAAGTCGTCGAGGCGTATGCCATCGGTGGTGAGCCGGCTGGCCTGATTTCCCGCATATTCCGCTACGGTCTGGTCTGGGAGATG
>Ga0307992_1001541_pt1 | contig 13569 bp, 10 predicted proteins | sample EllFjometagen133_FD_203162 | JGI IMG/M metagenome (GOLD analysis project Ga0307992, IMG submission 203162) | Marine microbial communities from Ellis Fjord, Antarctic Ocean - #133 | ecosystem: Environmental > Aquatic > Marine > Unclassified | place: Southern Ocean | collected 2014-10-08
AATAATGCCCAACACCTTATTTTTACCTTTTTCCATGATAATCTTTTTGGCATTGACAATTCTATATTTTTGGACCGTTTGACTAAGCCCGCAATTTATCGCGGCCATTCCAATGGACGCTTCAAGCAAATTATCCGAAAGGGCATAGGATGCTAATTCTTTTAAATTCAGATCTTCCAAATTTCCGGCATTCTCTACATTAATATTGTGACCGCAATACTTGATCGTGCTGGCAATTCCGCAGGCATCATTTGTTTTTACCAAAACGGAATGAACGCCAACAATGACCTCTTCTACTTCTGCTTCCTCAATGTCTGAAATAAGTCTATTCAATAATGTCATTTAAAATATCAGCGAATTAACATACTCCATACTTAAGGCAAGAAGCATTGTAAAAGCGGGTATCGCAAATGACAATTTTCTTGAATTTTGTTTCCATGCGAATAGTTCTTCGTTTTTTAGATAGATCACGATCAATGAACCACTGACAATAGCATTTAACCCCAGGAACAGGATAATCTGAAAAATCGGGAGAGTATAAAGTCCGGTTGCCGGTCTAAAGATCAATGCCTGAGTTAGCGTGAAAAGCAGGATCCAGCTAAAACCCATGAGATAAGAAGATGCGACCACTTTTTTATTATTGTAAACTTTTGCGAAAACAAAAACAACCAATGACTCCAAAATAATAGATGTGGCCGGATTGATCACCGACATGGGTGAGCGTGTAGGTAAAAGCAGATCAATAAATTTTATCGATGCCGCAATTAGGCCTACCCATAATACGGCGCTTTTACTATCGCTTTGTTTATAGGCATTATACATAAAATACATGCCGATCGGAAACATGAACATTCCCGAGAATCCATAGGGAAAGAAATGTAATCCATAACCGATACTGGCCTCACAAATTCCCCATAATGCCCCCATAAGGATGATGGTACGGATAGTTTTTGCTGTGTTTTTCATTTTATTACTCTCCATTATTATACTTAAACTATATTTTCAAGAAAATCTTTTATCAGTCTTAAGCTGGCTTTCTTGCGATATACCGCTGTTGATCTTGCATCGTCGATCGGACGAATTAAATTACCATATTGGGCCAAGATCATATCAAGGTCATTCAGAATAGTTTTTATCTTTTTATTTTTCATGCTTTCTTCGATCTCTGTAGAATGTACAATGCTAGCAGCAACCGAGCCTAAAGCAATTCGAACATTTAAAATTTTATGGTCTTGTATATCGGCCATTCCCAGCAAAGAGGCTTTGGTTAAGCTCATACCTTTTCGTTGTCCCAATTTGCGATAATAATTAACGGTGAATTCCTTATTGGGGATCATGATGTTTGTAAGCATTTCATCAGTTCTTAAACACGTTTTTTTCGGCGATAAAATAAAATCACTAATGTGTATTATTCTTGTGCTGTCAATACTCTGTAATTTAATTTTTGCATTTACGGCATATAAGTAAGGTAGGGTATCTCCTGCAGGGGAAGCATTGCAGATATTTCCGGCTATCGTTGCCATATTACGCGTGGGCGGAGATGCCATTTGTCCGATCATCTCTTTGAAAATAGAGGGTACGATCTCGCTCTCCATTATATCAGTTAATATAGCACAAGCACCAATATGGATCTCATTATTTTCAACAGTGATCTTTTTTAGCTCACTTATGTGTTCTATAAATAATAGCGGTTTTTTAAAGTCGGGGGCAAGCGCGAAGCCTCGTGCACGCTGGACCATTAGATCCGTTCCACCGGCCATGATCATACATTGTTGATCCGATAATATTTTCAATGCTTCTTTTAAGTTCTTTGGGCGAATTCCGTCTACCATAATCCGCCTCCCATTTCTATCGCTAGTCGGACACCTTCAATGATCATATTATATCCCGTACAACGGCATAGATTCCCTGACAATCCTTCTTTAATTTCCTCGTCCGTTGGATTGGGATTTTGATTAAGCAAAGATTCGGTTGAAATAATAAATCCCGGCGTGCAAAAACCGCACTGCACAGATCCCGCTTTCAAGAATCCGGCCTCAATAGCCTTATAACGATCTGTGTGTTTAAAACTTTCCATTGTAACAACAGATTTGCCTATGATCGCACCCGCTGGAAGCATACAGGAGTTCATAGTTCTACCGTTGACCAGAACAACACAGGCACCGCATTCGCCTTCGCCACATCCTTCTTTGACACTTTTTAAGCCAAGATCGTCGCGAAGCACATCAAGAAGTCGTGCACTTGCTTGAACATCAATATTTATTTTCTCATTATTTAAAGTGAATTCAATCTTCATGATCGATCTCCATTAAAGCTTCTGGTGTAATGGGTAAGTGATTCATAGGTTTATTCAGTGCGTTTGCAACAGCTTCAGCGACGGCGGGAGGTGAACCGACAAAAGATAATTCTCCGGCACATTTTGCGCCAAAAGGACCATATTCGTATGGATTCAAGACAAAGTCACAATCAATTTTAGGGACATCCATAGATGTTGGGATCTTATAATCTGTAAGATTGGCTTGTTTCAATTTTCCATTTTCCGTTCGCATAACTTCAATGGTTGCCCAACCAACTCCCTGTACCATGCCGCCTTCCATTTGACCGATAAGTGCCCGTTCATCAATAGGTACACCCACATCAAATACACCATGAAGTTTCTTAATCGTTAACTCATAAGTGATAGGATCAATTTCAACTTCGGCAATATTTGCGCCCCAGGAATGGACAGGGTAAGCGTCACCTTGAAAATGCTCATCATCCCATGACAAGTATTTAGGGTGTTTATATCTTTTGCTTAATTCTAAATCTTCGGATTCATTCCAGCGCTTTTTCATTCTCAACGCGGTATCTCTCAGCAAGCCGCCTACGATCATGGTAGTTCTAGATGCAACGGTCGGGCCGGAGTCGGGAATTAATCCTGTATCGACTTTTCCGTAAATGACTTGCTCAATCGGAATTTCCAACGTCTCGGCAACGATCTTGCGCAAGACCGTTTCGGCCCCCTGTCCCATTTCAACACTGGAAACTTTGAGCGTAACAATATCTTTCTTTTTCTCTAAGATGATCTCACCATTGATCATGTTTTCACCCTTACCGGTAAAGCCACAGCCGTGGAGAAAAAGCGAAATACCAATCCCTTGATATTTTTGATTGTTCTTTAACTTATTATAATAATCAGAGCTCTTTACAATTTTTTGAATGATCTCGTGCATTTTAACTTCTTCGCGCACCCGTCCTCCCGTACAAGTTGGATCGCCCTTTTTTAACAAATGTCGCATTTTGTATTCAAGTGGATCAATTCCGAGTTTAACAGCTATATTATAAAATAGCATTTCAATAGCAAAAATAGTCTGCGGTGCGCCGAATCCTCGATAAGCTCCCGAGGGTACAAGATTCGTCATATAATTTCTACCGCGAACATTTAAGTGTTCAATATTGTATACGTTTGTTGCGGAAAACAGTGCTCGTTGAAGCACGACCGGCGATAAGCCATTGTAAGCTCCGGCATTTAACAAAACGTCAATATCCAATGCAACCACATGATCATTCTCGTCGAGTGCAGCCTTATAGCGTACTTCAGATGGATGACGTTTTGTCGAGCACAAGATATCTTCATCGCGATCATATATCATGATGACCGATTGTTTACTTTTATTCGCCGCAATGGCAACGTGACAACCATTTAGTGCGGGGAATTCTTCCTTGCCACCAAATGCGCCACCGGTCACTGTTTGGACAACCCGGATTTTATCTTCAGGAAGATCCATAGCTTCCAACAAGGCGTTCTTTACATAAAAGGGACATTGCATGGAACCGTAGACAAAAAGTGTATCATCTTTAAATTCTGCAGCGATACCTTGCGGTTCCAGATATACATGTTCTTGATATCCAGTGCTAAAAGTATCTTCAATTATCCGGGTAGCAGATTTAAAAGCTTTTTCAGGATTCTCTTTTTTAAAATGATAATCCGTGAAAAGAGTGGATCTTTTTTCGGCATCTTCAAGTGTAAATAATCCCGGTTCTTCTTGATAAGTAATTTTAATTTGAGATATGATCGAGTATATCGTTTCTCTTTGAGGTCCCACGACCAAAAGAATGGGTTGTCCAATATATTGAACATCGTCTTCAGCAAAAAGCGGATGATCAGAAACCACCGTTCGCATTCTGTTTTCACCCGGCACATCATTCTTATCAACAATAAAATATCCGTCTGGTATCTCGGGATATTCTATAGATAATATCTTAGCCTTCGCTTTTGTGCTTCGGAATGTTTTAGCAAATAACATGTTATCAAATTTCCAATCGGAAATATATTCAGCTTCTCCCCTGCATTTTTTTCGGGAATCCACACGCTCGATCGATTTGCTAATTGCCTGCTCCAAGTCATAACCTCTATTTTTCGAATACGTCTTTATAGTATTTCTTTATCTTTTCATAATCATCAGCTGTATCTACATCCAAACCAATACCGGGATCATCGACATCTACAATTCCAACATTGGTTTTACTGTGTATGTAATTTCGCAATATTTCTGTGTCAACCCAAGACAATATCTCAGGAATAAATTCGGATTTAAAAAGCACCGGGTGTCCCTTCTTTCCATTGTATCTCGGGATGACAATATCTTCATCATGTTGTAGCAAAGTTTTAAAGGTCTCCGTTTTCACAACAGGTTGGTCACCGGGTATGATAAAAAAGCGATCTGACTCAACAGCTTTAATTCCGGTTTTTACCGAAAAGAACATGCCTAATTCAACATGCTCATTCTTGACTGTTTTTACCTTTGATATATCCCGGACAATATCACAAATAACACCATATTGATGGCCACCCACGACAATAATATTTTCACAAATATTACTCATGCTTTCAATGCATCTTTGTAAAATGCTTTTACCATAAAAATCTAAAGCAGGTTTAAAATCACCCACTCGAGAAGAATATCCGGCAGCTAAAATGACAGCATCTACGCTCATGATATCACTTCACCCCATAAGACATGGAAATTCCCCTGATATGTCACTTTATATTTAATGATTTGCATTATTGGAAACTTTCTTTTCTTCTTTGTTTATTTTCCGTCATAACCTATAACTTTTGTTATGTGTTACTCTTTAATAATCTTTCACTTATTAAATCCCACTTGTCTTTATATTGTTCAAAATCTATCATTCTGGATTTTGTAATTTTTCCCCAATTATTATCTTTATCTCTTATTCCTTTTACGTATTCTATTGGAAATACATAAAATTCGGGATCCTTTATTCCACTTTCATTATTACTTTTTCTTTTAGGATACCCTCTATTCAAAGCCACAAGAACAACAAAGTCTGATTCATAATTCTTGATAATAAATCCGTCCCAATTTGTTTGAAATCTGCTTTTAACTTGAATCGTAACCGACTTGTGATTTTCTGGATTTGTTGCTACTAAGTCATAGCCTGGCATATTTGTGTATGTCTTATATGAAGGAATTCCCTTGAGCAACAAATTACCCAATACAAGAAATTCTGCTCCCTCAGATTCAAGCTTTGTATTTTTTCTTTTTTGTTTTGTAGGTGTCATTTATTTTAGTCCTCTATATTTTCAAATCCTATTTCTCCTGCAATATGAAGAATTTCAAATGTATTCTTCAATTGCAAAGAATCCTCATTATTGGTGGGTAAAATTTCATTGAATATTTTTAGTATTTCTGCTTCAAAACTTAAAAAGTCATCTTTAGAAGATACATTAATATCTGGCATCCAAGAAACAGCTAATTCATATATCGATACAGGCCACAAATCATCTTGCAAATTAAAATCAATTTTAAAATCATTCTTATCAATTGAATTAATCTTTATTAACCTAGCTTTAACATCATTAATCAACTCAGCTTTAACCATTTGAAATCTTGATACTTGAATTTGTCTTTCATCATGTATCAACGGGAATCCTGAAATATATCCAATTTCAGTAACTAGAGCTTTTTTCTCTTCACTGTTTGCATGTTTATTAAGGGCGTTTTCCAATTCTTTAGGTATTTTGCCTGTGTACTCATTCCCAGGAAGGACACTTAAAAGATTATGTTCATCAAGCTTATTTCTAACACTTCCACTTTCAAAGCTATCCCAATCAGCGGCAAGATGATATAAACCAATAAAAGGATTAAAAATAGGTGTTGTAATAGCTACCAAACAACTTTTACTATTGTCCTCAATTATTTTTATTGTTAATTCTAAATGTGATATCAAATCGGAAATTCTATCTATATCGGTTTTATTACATTCCCAAAGGATCAATTGCCCTTTAATATTTTTGTCATGAATTAATTCTATACTTTTAATTGATGGAGTTAGCTCACAACTTCCCAAAAATTGGACCGCAATGTCTTTTTGAGGATGAACGGAATGATATGAATCCCAACTTTTAGCTCTTCTACTTATTGGTCGTAAAAAACCATGAGGCATTTCAAAATTATAATTGTAATCAGAAACAATTACATCATCGTCAAATTTTGTGTAAGATGTCCAATAAGTTAATTCACTTATCCAGGTTGACTTATTTGAAATAATTTTTATGGGACTCACCACAAATGAAATCCATTCATTATTTTTTGGTGGATAATTGAAAGTTTTTAATTGTTGTTTAAGATTATCAATGAAATTATTCAAATCTGTCTTTTTTGAACTTAGTTTAATTGACGCTAACTTATTTGAAGGTTCCAGCCTTTTTAATACTGTCATCCACGAAGGCAAAAGATCTAGGTATTCATCTGTAAAATCTGTTTTTAACAAACCTTCATTATGTAAAAATTCTGAATAATTATAAAACGGAATTACTCGATAATTTGGCATTAGTACAGGTATAATATTGCATTCAATGATCGATTCGTTCAATCGTAATATTTTTCGATAAAATTCCATAACTTCTTTTAGAATTTTTTCTTTTGCTCTATAATTAAAAATATTGTTTTTAGATACACGTATCACTGGCTTATCTTTCTCAAGCTTCGAGGGTGTTTTAAGAATTTGCTTTACTGGAAGAGTCCAATAACACAAATCTGAGTCTTGGTCATAAACAATTAAGAAAACAGGAAAATAACTTGATATCCATGCCTTTAATAATCCACTACGGATTGGAACACTATATTCTCCATTTTTTAATACCTTGATATATTTACTGTTTTTTTTAGTAGATTTTACTTGACATCGTAAATGATAATAAGTCCTCAAGTTATCAATAAAAATATTGCAATCAATATCCTCGCCAAAATCACTTCTAATTAAATCTGCAGTCCATCCAAATTTTTTCAAAATAAGTTGAACTGTGTTTTCTCCAACATCACCAAGAACTTGTGCATCACTTTGTATTGGTTTTTTACCGCTCATTTAATTTCCTCAATACTTTTGATCGACTTTTTAGGAAAAGTGATCTTCTTTGTAGCGGCATCAATATCTTTTAAGCCAAAGCCCGTGATCAACAATGCGATCTTAGCATTTGGATCTATGCCTTTTTGCGTTTTCTTATACCCGGCATAGGACGCTGCTGCTGCCGGTTCTGCAAAGAGTCCGGCTTTCTCGGACAGTTCTTTTTGGGCTATAAGAATTTCATCGTCACTTACCAAAACAGACTGTCCTTTAAATTTCTGCAAATTTTTCAAAGCATAATATCCACAGCGCGGAATATCGACAGCAATGGAATCTGCCACTGTATTTGAGGAGCATTCGGTAAAATGACCGTCCCTTAAAGCATTATGAATTGCCGCAGATCCTTCTGCTTGAACAGCTACAACTGTTGGCATTTTTTCTATCAGTCCAAATTGTAATAGATCTTTGAATCCTTTATATACACCACTCAAAATCACACCATCACCAACAGGGACAAAGACATAATCCGGGGCATCGCCAAACTGACGGAACAATTCAATGGCCACAGATTTTTTACCCTCAATTGTAAGAGGATTATAAGCGGTATTGCGACTCAGTAATTTATATTTCTTAGAGTATTCCAAAGAGAGGTCAAAAGCCATGTCGTAGTTTCCATCAACCGAGATAACATGTGCGCCATATTGTAAAGCTTGGATCATTTTTGCTTTGGGAGCGGTCTTGGGTAAAAAGATTGTAGCTTTTAGCCCACATGCCGCAGCAATCCCTGCCATGGATGATCCCGCGTTACCGGTTGATGCCAAAACGACCTCATTAATCTGATGCTTTTTTGCAAACGCTGCAACAAGTATCGAAGCTCTATCTTTAAATGATCCGGTTAAATTCCCTGTATCATCTTTTAAGTAAAGATGTTTATGGACGCCCAAATGTTCGGCTTTCCAAAGCGGGGTATTTCCAACGGGTAAGTCAGGCATATCCCCCAAGTCAAGCGGAAGCAATTCTTCAACATTAAACGGTTCGTCCGCAGAATATTTGATCTCTAAAATTCCCCTTAATGGTTCAGTGTCTTTTTGCTTTTGACTACAAAATGGACAAACCATTAACTCTGGCGTGATCTCAAATTCTTTTCCGCATTCAGAACAAACATATTTACTTTGAATACTCATACTCATCCTTACATGGTTAAGCCCATGACGGCTTTGGCTGTATGCAGTCTATTTTCTGCTTCATCATAAATAATGGCAGCTTTGCTGTCAATAACCCCAGGTGTTACTTCATTACCGCGATCAGCAGGAAGTGCATGCATGTACTTCACATTTTTCTTAGCTAGTCCCATACGACGTTCGTCGCAGATCCAGCTTTTATGCTTTTCAAGATTCGCTTTCATCTCTTTTTGACAAGCTTCTTCGTTGTCATTGTATTCATCAAAAGTATAATTCCCAAATCCTCCCCAGTTTTTGGGGATCACGATATCGGCATCTTCAAACCCGGCATCCATATCGTCGATAAAATTCAATTTACCGCCAGCTTCTTTTGCATTGTTCTCTGCCACAGCGACCAGATCTTTATATAAAGGAAATTCCTTTGGCGCAGCAACGGTAACGTCCATTCCATAACGAGGGAAAAGCAAAATCTGTGAAATAGGAACCGACAAAGGTTTTGCGTGCGATGTTGCATATGCCCAGGAAATAGCGATCTTGATATCTTTAAGATCTTTCCCGAAATATTCCTGAATAGTCATCAAATCGGCAAGAACTTGCATGGGATGATAAAGATCGTCCTGTAATGACATGATTGGAATTCTCGAGTTGTCAGCCAATTCATTCAGATACTTATTTCCGATACCATAGAAGCAATTTCGGCAAGCAATACCATGGCCCATTCGGGATAAAACCATAGCTGTATCTTTTGCGGATTCTCCATGGGATAATTGCATTTTATCGGGTGTAAGATCATGCGCATGACCTCCCAATTGCGTCATACCTGCTTCCATGGAATTTCGGGTCCGTGTAGATTGTTCAAAGAACATCATAAACAAAGTCTTGTCGCGAAGCATACGATGTGGTGTCCACTTGTAATATTTTTTTTTCAGTGAACCCGCAAGGTTCAAAGTATGATCGATCTCTTGTTTGCTCCAATCCTGGAGAGTAATAAAATGCTTGCCTTTAAAATCTTTGTTCTTCATCAAATATCCTTTTATCTACAAAATTATTTTTCTTCCAACACATACGGCAAGGCGGCATAAAATGCAGTGGCCTTTTCCAGATGTTCGATCGGTACCTTTTCGTTGGGTGCATGAGCATAGATCTCATTACCCGGTCCAAAGCCAATACAAGGGATCTTATGCTTTCCACAAAGTGCAACACCATTGGTCGAAAATGTCCATTTATCAATACGCGCAGGCTCGTTAAACAACCCTAAATGCGCCCTTACACCCGCCTGTACCAACGGATGATCTTCTGGGATCTTCCATGTGGGGAAATACTTTTCTTGTTTGAAAATTTTACCGGTGTAACTTTCGCGAGCATAGATTGGAACACTGACCTCGCTATCATCACTCAAAATATTTTGGACTTCGGACACAGCCGATTCTTTGGTTTCACCCCAAGTTAAACGACGATCAATATGCATAAATGCTTTATCTGGAATAGCACACAAGGAAGGAGTTTCTGTGGTTAATACGGTCGGGGCAATACTGCCCTTTCCAAGAAATTCATCGTCTTTTAAAACTTCGTGTAGTTCTTGAATTTTAAGCGCTGTTTTTGCGCTGGAATAAATCACATTTTTTCCACGTTCGGGGGCTGAGCCATGAGCAGATAATCCTGTAACGTGGACTTCCATTTCCATGCGACCGCGATGACCGCGATATAAGCCGAGATTGGTGGGTTCGGTGATAACGGCAAAATCGGGAATTAACTTTTCTTCCTCGATCAAGTATAGCCAGCACATGCCATCGCAATCTTCTTCCATTACGGTAAAAGTGAAATAGATAGAGTAATCGCCATCGTAATTCATTTCTGTTAAAATACGAGCGGCAGTCACCATGGAGGCTGCGCCACCTTTTTGATCGACAGTGCCTCTTCCATGAACATGATTATCTTTTATCAATCCCGAAAACGGAGATAAATCCCACTGCTCAACATCACCTGTATCAACGGTATCGATATGAGCATCAAAAGCCAATATTTTAGGACCGCTTCCAACGCGCGCTATGAGATTTCCAAGTCCATCAATGCGGACATCCTTAACCCCTGCGACTTCTAGTTGTTCTTTTATTTTAAGTACGACTTTTTCTTCCCCGGCACTTAATGAGGGAATTTTTACCATCTCGGACAGGCATTCCGCTGAATATAGGCGGTATTGTTTTGCCATGTCTCTGATTTTTTTGATCTTGTCCAATCTTTGCCTCAACAATCTGTTATTAGTTTATGACGCTTTCTATAGCATCTTTGATCACTCTTATATTCATTGCAATATGTAATGAAATTTCACCGATCCATTTTTGTTTAAGTTCAACATTCAATACTTTAAATTCTTTGTCCAATTCTACTTTGAAATCTTTTGAAGAAAATTCAAATGTGTTATTATTTTCATCTAAGCGATAAATGCATTCGTTTAATTTATATAGGATATAGTCACCCTTATTCCAATAACCTCTCTCTAGAGAATCAAAACTCTCTTTGCATAAAGCAATATTGGGTTTATCGGTAAACGGTCGTCCGTTGGTCGGACAAAAACTCGTACAGTTTCCACATTCATTACAAAGATCTGAAATGTTCAATATTTGATATACCTGTTCAATGATAAAATTGTCATCTTGTACTAAAGAATAGTTACCATTCTCAACCATGATCTTGTCAATTTTCATATCATAAGTTTGAGTTGTATAACCCACATTTGCACGATTGGGACACACGGTAATACATATATCACAGATCTCATCGCAATTCACACAGCGTGCAGATTCGATCATAACATCCATTTCACTCATAGGCCGATCAACCAAAGCGTCCAGTGTGCGATCTTCAAGATCTAAGGTTTCAAGTTGTACACCCGGAATAACGCGAGATAGTTTTTGGTGATGCCTTTCTCGGGAAGTTTTTGACCGTTTAATGGTATTTTCGTTTTCCATCTTTAAGCCGAATCTTGACAAGATCTCAATGGCGACATCTTTTCCATCTGCAACCGCTTTGATCAAAAATGACGCGCCACGATATGCATCGCCGCCAATGAATACATTTTCCAATTGTGTTTCCAGGCCCTTCTTTGTCTGCAATAATTTCTCGTCTAAAAAGTCTATATCCAGACTTTGTCCGAATGCCGGGATCAATGTGTCAACAGGAAGCTTAAATTCTTCATCGGGAATGATTACCGGTTTTTGCCGAGCGTTAGCTTCCGCTTTTTCCAAACGCATACGGTGACTTTCTAAAGCGGTGATTTTACCGTTTTTCGAAATGATACGAGAAGGTGACGCCAATTCGATCAATTGAATATTTTCTTCCAAAGCAGCCGAAATTTCTTCGTCCTCCGCCGGCATTTCATTGCGTGTACGTCGGTAAACAATGGAAACAGTACTCTTTGGCGAACAAACCCGCCGTGCTGTCCTGGCAACATCAATGGCCGTATTCCCTCCGCCAAGAACAATAATATTATCACCAAGATCCGTGAGCTTTCTATTCTTTACATCCGATAAAAATGCCAGAGGGTTTAAATATCCCAACACATCCTCACCACCCGGGATGTTGGCTTCCATTGCATTTTGAGCACCGATAGCAACATAAACGTAATCAGAATCTTTGCGTAATTTTTCAAAATTCTTTTTATCAACCTTGCTGTTCGTGTGGATCTTTACACCGGCTTCTTTTATAAGGTCAATATCTCTTTTCAGTGCTTCTTCCGATAATCTGTATTTGGGAATCACATCCGCCAGCATCCCACCGGGGACCGCTTTCGTTTCATAAACATCTACTTCACATCCTGATAATGCAAGATAATAGGCGCAACTTAATCCCGACGGTCCCGCTCCAATAACGGCAACTTTTTTACCTTTCGCCTCATCTGAAATATGTGCGGCAATGGATCCTGCGTTTTCTGCAATATATCGTTTTATGTCCCTTATTCTAATCACATCATCATAATTGAGCCGGGTACATTTTGTCTGGCAGGAATGATCACAGATCATACCGGTAGCTGAGGGAAAGGGGTTGGTGTTCAAGATCGTTTGAAGCGCCTTTTCATTTTCTCCCCGATTTATAAATGCAAGATAAGCGGGAATATTCTGGTGAGTGGGACAAGTATCCACACAGGGCGCGGAAATACAATCATATGCGTTTAATTGGCGGTCTGTTTTAATGCTTTTATTTGTATGTCTGTAAATCGGATCTTTTTTCACCGATTCCGCATAATCTTTCAGGTGTTTATTATAGTCGACCTTGGGTTGATTTTGGATGTTTTCCAGATATTGCAATAAACGCAAATAACCACCGGGTAGCAATATATCTGAACAAACCGTCACGGGGCTTAAACCACAAGATAGAATTTTCGAGATATTATTGGCATTTGCACCACCACAAAAAGAAATTGCCAGTTTCGGAAATACGCCTCTTAATTTTGCAGCGACATTAATACTGATGGGATGAAGTGCTTTCCCGCTCATATACATGGACTCTTCCGAGAAAATATCTTTGTGATTCTTGGCTTCGAGTGTGTTTGTTAGCTTGATGCCAAAAAATAATCCTTCATTTTTTCCGGTTTTTTGTAAAGATGTGATCAGCTCACATGCTGCATCAAAATGAATATCGTGCTCAAAAGCCACATCCGGGACATGGGTTTCGTAATCCATGGTTTTATTCAAGATAGAATTGATCTCTTCTTTACCCAAAAGAGTAGGGTTGAGTTTAATAAAAGTATGGAGCTTTTTCTCGGTGAGCAAATAATGACCGATGGTCTCTATCTCATCAGCCGGACAGCCGTGCATGGTCGACAGGGTGATATTGTTTGAAATATTATTCGGAATATTGATCTTGTCAATTTCGGGATAAAAAGAGCGTATCTCTTTGATCATCTCTTCTTTTTCAAGCAAACAATCTTTCATCTTGTCAAAGAACCACTGAACATTATCGTTTAGAATACCTTTCATATCATAACCGACACTCATGTTGAAGACAGTACCACATTCTTTCGGATATTTCAATTCATGTC
>Ga0307992_1001543_pt1 | contig 13558 bp, 13 predicted proteins | sample EllFjometagen133_FD_203162 | JGI IMG/M metagenome (GOLD analysis project Ga0307992, IMG submission 203162) | Marine microbial communities from Ellis Fjord, Antarctic Ocean - #133 | ecosystem: Environmental > Aquatic > Marine > Unclassified | place: Southern Ocean | collected 2014-10-08
CAAAAATTTATTTTTGTATTTTAACCGAACGAAGTGATTAAGTTCTTACAACATAATTACGAGTGAGGGAGAAATACAAAAATTTATTTTTGTATTTTAACCGAACGAAGTGATTAAGTTCTTACAACATAATTACGAGTGAGGGAGAAATACAAAAATTTATTTTTGTATTTTAACCGAACGAAGTGATTAAGTTCTTACAATATTATTATAATCCATGCAACTACAATCATATGATTTTTAAATCCAGCCTAAAACAATTAAATGTTTTTTCAAAATGTCGCGAGGATGGAGTTTCTGTTTGGCAATGTCCTGAATTCCTTTTCTTGTTAATGGGCCTAACAATTATTGGCGCTTCACTTACTTTTTATTTAATCGGGACTGGTTATTATGCACTTGATTCTTTAATGGTAGCCATGTCTGTCCTTGCCGTTGCATTTGTTTTATTTATCATCTTCTTTACAATAATTCATAATTTCGAAAGGTTGATTGAAGTTTCTCGTATGAAGTCAGAATTTATTGACATAACATCTCATCAGATTAGATCTCCTTTGACTAGTTTGAAGTGGATCATAGAACTATTAGCAACAAAGAAGGCGAAATTATCACTGGAAGAAAGAAAAAAATATTTTGATGATGCTAAAGAGAATATTCAATTAATAGTAGAGTTAATTGATGATTTGTTGGTTGTTACGAAAATAGAAGACAAAAATTTTTCCCTGAAGAAAAAAGAGATTTCTTTAAAAAAGATGATAGAAGATTCAATTGCGCAGTTTAAATTTTTTAGCGATGCATCAAAAACTGAAATAAAATTTTATTGTAAAGACAATTTGCCAAAAATATTTGTTGATAGCTATTATCTAAAATTGGCCGTAGATAACCTAATAGGAAATGCTATTCGCTATACTCCAGGGAAAGGAAAAATTGACATTTATCTTAGTAAAAAGGGCAAGAATCTTCTATTTAAAATAAAAGACGATGGCGTTGGAATTCCTAAAAAAGACCAAAAGTATATTTTCCAAAAATTTTTTAGGTCAGAGAATCTTTTGAAAGAAGAGGTGCAGGGAAGTGGATTGGGCTTATATATCACCAAATTGTCAATAAAAAGGCTAAAAGGAAAAATTTGGTTTAATTCGAAAGAAAGAAATGGAACAACGTTTTACTTTACAATACCAATTAAATAAACGATTTAGGCATTTAAGTATTTAAATATTTGTTTATATATTTATATGTTTGAGTTCTCAAAACGAAAATATGAAAAAAATATTAATTATTGAAGATGAATCTATTCTCCAAAAAGCTCTCAGAAATATTTTAGAAGAACAGAGCTACGAAGTCGTTAGTGCCCTAAATGGTGAGGCAGGATTAAATATGGCTATTTCTCAGATTCCTGATTTGGTCATTCTTGATTTGATTTTGCCAAAAAAAGAAGGGTTTGAGGTTCTTGAAGAGCTGAAAAAAAATTCAAAAACAAAAAAAATTCCAGTAATAATTTTAACCAATATAGAGAAGATAGAAGATATGGAAAAAGCTTTTAAATTAGGAGCAACTGCTTATTTGATAAAAACTCAGTATAAGTTAGAAGAACTTCTTAAAAAAGTTAACGGAATACTAAATCAGTGAATTCGCCCGAACGGCTGACGTTCAATCGGGTGGGCAGTGAACAGCGAACAAATTTTTTAAACATTAATTAGTGTTTTAGTTAACATAAAGTTTGTAATTTTATGCATGTAGAGCCACAACAATTAAAAGCGTTCCTGATTGATGTTGGTTTGGTCAGTAGTTCGCAATTTGATCAAGCCCAGAAAAAGGCAAAACAAACCAAAAAAAGGGTTGAAGATGTTTTAATTTCTAATGGTTTAGTCTCAGAGGAGGAATTGATTAAGTTAGAGGCATATATTTTGGGTATTCCATTTGTGAATTTGGAGAATGAAATAGTTCCTTCTGATATTCTAAAAATAATTCCAGAACCTATTGCTAGAAAACACGATATTGTTGCTTTTAGGAAAAAAGGAGAAAATTTAGAAGTGGCAATGCTTGACCCAAGAGATTTAAGAACAATTGAATTTATAAAAAAGAAATCTAATCTGAAAATTTTAGCCAGACTAACAACTCCCGAAAGTATTAAAAGTATTTTAAAACAATACCAAAAAACTTTAAAAGTTGAGTTTGGCGAGATTATTGATAAAGAAGCAAGCAGGATTGTTCCAATTAAAGAAAGGACTGTTGAGAAAACAGAAGAGCTTAAAAAAGCTGCTGGAAAATTACCGATAATTAGAATTGTGGATACCCTAATGAAACATGCGATTTTGCAAAGAGCTTCTGATGTCCATATTGAGCCTACAGAGAAAGAAGTGGTTGTAAGATATAGAATAGATGGTATTTTGCATGATGCTATGATTCTTCCCAGGGCAGTTAGTTCCGGGATTGTGGCTAGAATTAAAGTCCTGTCAAAATTAAAATTAGACGAACATCGGCTTCCACAAGACGGGAGGTTTAAGATTAAAGACAAAGAATACAAATATTCCATCAGGGTTTCAACTCTACCGATTTTTAATGGTGAGAAAATCGTGATGAGACTTTTGTCGGAAACATCAGACGCTCTTACATTAGAAGAACTTGGTTTAAAAGGAGAAGCTTTAGAAAAGACACAGGATGCATTAAAAAAACCAGTTGGGATGATTCTTGTTACGGGTCCAACAGGATCAGGCAAGACTACAACACTTTACGCCATAATGGAAATTTTGAATATTCCCCAAGTAAACATTTCTACTGTTGAGGATCCGATTGAATATAGAATGCCAAGAATTAACCAGACTCAGATTAATTCAAAAATTGGTTTAACTTTTGCCAATGGATTAAGATCTTTGGTTAGACAAGATCCTGATATAATTATGGTTGGAGAGATTAGAGATGGCGAAACTGCTAGTTTAGCTATTAATGCAGCCCTGACAGGGCATCTAGTTTTGTCTAGCTTGCACACAATTGATGCTGCTGGGGCTATACCGCGTTTAATCGATATGGGAGCAGAACCATTTTTGATCTCATCTACATTACGAATAGTATTGGCGCAAAGATTAGTTAGAAGATTGTGCCCGAGCAAGGAAAAATATTTTTTGAGTAAAGATGATTTAAGAAATATATCTAAATATTGCGATATAAATAAATTGCTCGAGATTTTTAAAGAAGAAAAAATAATAAAACCCGATGATACCTTCGAGGACATAGAGTTTTTTCGACCACAACCATCTAAGGAATGCTCCCAAGGGTATAAAGGGAGAATAGGAATACTTGAGGTTTTAAGAATAACAGAGACCATAAAAGAATTAATTGTTAAACGAGCAACTAGTAGCAGTATTACTGCTCAAGCGCGCAAAGAAGGAATGCAGACCATGGTTGAGGATGGATTTATTAAAGCAGCTCAGGGCATAACTTCCATAGAAGAAGTCTTAAGGGTAATTGCAGATTAATTCATAATTTGAGCTTGAACATTTATGCCGAATTATAGTTATGTTGTCAAAAATATAAAAGGAAAGGTGAAGTCAGGAATTTTGGAAGCGGAAGATAAGAGTAGTCTTGCAGAAGTCTTTCGCAAGGATGGATATGTTTTGATTTCAGCTGACTTAGACGAGAAAATATCAATAAAAAACAAATTAGACAATTTGTTTTCTTTTTTTGGAAGAGTTTCCGTAGTTGAAAAATTAATGTTTACGCGCAACCTTAGAATTATGATTGCGTCAGGAATTTCTTTGCCTCGTTCGTTGAAAATTTTGAAAGGTCAAGCGAAAAGTAAAAAATTTAAAAATGTTCTTTCGGAAATGGAGAAAGAGATTATGCAAGGAAGCGATTTTTCAAAAGCGCTTAGTAAGCATCCTGATGTTTTTTCTGAGCTTTTTCAAAATATGGTTAAAGCAGGAGAAGAAGGTGGAACATTGGAAGAAGTTTTAGATGTTCTAACTAATCAAATGGAGAGGAGTTATCATTTGAGGTCAAAAATCAAAGGAGCTATGATGTATCCTGCTGTAATAATTGTTGCCATGATATTGATTGGTATTGTTATGTTGATTATAGTTGTTCCAAAGCTTGCAGAAACATTTGATACTTTAAACATAGAGCTTCCGCTTACCACGAAAGTCGTTATCGCAATAGGATCTTCTTTAGCTAATTTTTGGTATCTTATCCCTGTAGTCGTTTTGTTTATAATAATTTTATTAAGAGCAATTTGGAAAACCAAAAAAGGAAAATTATTAAAAGATTTCCTATTTTTAAAAATTCCCATTATATCTTCTTTAGTTAAAAAAACTAATTCTGCCTATACAATTAGAACTTTAAGCTCGCTTATTGTGTCAGGAGTGCCTATTGTTAGCGCACTAAAAACTGTTTCAGGAACATTGAGTAATGTTTATTACAAGCAAGCAATTTTAGGAGTTGCCGATGAAGTAAAAAAAGGGACCAAGCTTTCTGAAGCGCTTCAGAAATATAATAGAATTTATCCAAATTTAGTTATACAAATGATTAGTGTCGGAGAAGAAACAGGAGAAACATCTGATATTCTTCAGAAATTGGCAGAGTTCTTTGAAGAGGAGGTTGAGAGAATTTCAGAAAATTTATCTTCTTTAGTCGAACCTGTTTTAATGCTTGTTGTTGGCGCAGCAGTTGGATTTTTTGCAATATCAATAATCCAACCAATGTATTCAATGATAGGCTCAATGTAAGAATGAGCAACAAGGGTTTTACTTTAATTGATGTTTTGGTTGGGACTGCTTTAATCCTGATAGTTTTTTTAGGTATTTTTGGCGCATATCAATTGGCATTAAAAACAATTTCTCAATCTAAAGCAAGGATTACTGCTACTGCTATCGTGAACCAGAGAATGGAAATAATCAAAAATCTTCCTTATAAAAAAATAGGGAATAATCCTAAATTAGCAGATGGACCAGAAGGAGAAATTTTCCAAACAGAAATAATCTCGCAGAATTATATTGAATATACAATAACAACTGAAATAAGATATGTTGCCGACTGTTTTGATGGGCCACAAAGCGGTGAATGTCCAACAGCTCCATTAATAGATGATTGCGTCAAAGATTACAAAAGAGTGAAAATAACAGTTGCCTGGAGTAGGCCATTTCAAGGGCAGCTTAGTATGACCACTGATATTTCTCCAAATAGCCTTAATCAAGAACTGGAAGAATGTACTGGAGCTGCTGCTGGTGTTCTTGCGGTGTCAGTTTTTGATGCTCTTGGACAGGCTATTGTTTCTCCGTTGATAGAGATTTTAGATCCTTCAGACGAAACAGTGTTAACTACTTATCAGCCAGTTTCTGGAGAGCATAATTTTGTTTTTAGTCCTGATGCTTATAAAGTTAAAATAACTAATCCTGGGGCTGGTTCTTCCTATAGCTCGACAATGACATATCAGGCAGGAGATGTTTATGATGGCAAAATTATAGCAGAACCAGCTAAATCTCATCCATTGGTTTACGAAAGCAGGCTTACGGAAATTGGTTTCTCGATTGATAAATTAAGTAGCGCAACTATTAAAACTCAAGGAACAGCAGGACAGGGATATCCGATTATTGGTAACGTTAGTTTTGATATGCAAGGCTTCAAAATTGTTGGAAACGATGGAGGTGGAGATCCTATTTATAAATATTTTCAGACCCATATCAGTAACGCGCAAGGGGAGATCACAGTGCCTGATATAGAATGGGATTCTTATAATTTTTATATAGATTCTCCAAGCTATGAATTGATTGGGGTTGAACTCCCTCTTGGAACTGATATCCCTCAACCGATTGATGTTTTGCCCAACACTACCCAAGAAATAAATTTAATTTTAAAAGCTGAGAATACTCTTTTGATCAAAGTTCAAGATATTAATACCACTGATCCTATTTTTGGAGCTAGCGCAAGGTTGTTTAATCTTGGGTTGGCGTATGACGAGGCTCATCCCACTAACGAGCAAGGGCAAACTTTTTTTATACCATTGGAAGTAGCCACCTATGATATAGAGATTCAAATAGATGGGTACGAAACCCATAGCGGAACAATTTTTGTTTCAGGCGACACTACCTATGAAACGAATTCTGATGCTGATATTTTTTTAACTCCTTTGCCTGAGTAAGAATATTATTTTTGATATTTATAAAAATGAGTTACAAATTAAAAGTTAAAAATTACAAAGAAAGAGGTTTTACTTTAATTGAAAGTTTTATTGCTGTTGCGGTTTTTGCTTTGGCAATGGGAACAGTTTCTGCGCTTGTTATTATGGCTTATCGAACGCAAGATTATGCTTGGCAACAGTCCAGATCAATAGAAGACGCCGAAAGAGGGGTAGAAATAATGGTAAAAGAAATAAGAGAAGCCATAATTGGAGATGACGGTTCCTATATTATAGAGAAAGCAGATGACAATGAATTTATTTTTTATTCAGACATAGATAAAGACGAAGAAACAGAAAGAGTTAGATATTATCTTGATGGTAATGATTTTAAAAAAGAAGTAATCGAGCCAACAGCTTGTTGCCCCATTGAATATATAAAAGATAAAAATGATCCTGCGTATAGCGAAAAGGTTATTATTCTTTCTCAGAATGTAAGGAACGACACAGGCAATCCATCAGAACATATATTTAAATATTATGATGAAGACTGGATAGGATCAGCTTTTTGCGAAATCAACCCGTTAGAGGAAGGCTGTATTGATAACCCTCTTCCTACTCCTGTGCGATTGAAGAGGACAAGGTTAATGTCTGTTTTTCTAATAGTTAACTTTGACCCTGAAGAGATTCCCAAAGGATATGAATTGATGTCAGGGGCACAGATCAGAAACTTAAAGGCAAACCTCTGATAACTGATAACTGGTCAATGATTAGTGATAAATGATAAATGATAAATAATAAACAACAAGGGATAATTACTACTTTAGTCTTAATATTTGGGGCGATTTTTTTAATTTTCTTAACTGGTCTGTTGAGTTTTATTCTCTCGCAACACAAAATGTCTCTAAAAAAAGTTGCCTGGAACAAGGCTCTCTATATAGCAGAAGCAGGGATAAATTATTCAAAATGGCGTCTTTTGCACGACGAAAACGATTTTAGCTTTAACGGGAGCAGATCGTATTCTGGAATTGGAGAATACGAAATTAATGCTACTTGTGCTACTGGATGTAGCTCAGGAATAAGAATTGAATCCAATGGTGAGGCATTAAATTTCCCAGACCTAAAAAGAAAAATATCAATAAAATATGCGAAACCATCTTTGGCAAAGTATTCTTTTCTAACAAACTCAAATGTATGGTTTGGGCCAGACGAGGAGTTAAAGGGTCCGTTCCATGCTAATGGAGGGATAAGAATGGATGGTCAACAAAACTCTCTTTCTACTTCTGCCAAAGAAACATATATTTGTACGCCAGAACATGGCTGTTCTCCCTCTGAGGAAAAGGAAGGTATTTGGGGAGACGGAGAAGGAGAGGAAAATGGATTGTGGGAATTTCCAGTTCCGTTTATAGATTTCGATAAAATTACACAGGACCTAGGAACCCTGCAAACAGAATCACAAAATGGAGAATGTTCTCCTTCCGAAGATTGTTATTTTGAAAATTCTGGTGTTTACGGCTATCATGTTGAGTTTTTAAGCAATGGTAGTTTTAATTTGTATAAAGTAACTGGTCTGAAAGAAAAAGTTTGGGGTTGGAATATGGAAGAATGGGTTGAAGAATCGAATAGCATAGATAACGAAACCCTTATTGGAAATTTCTCTATTCCTTCTGACTGTAAGCCGATTTTTGTAGAAGATAATTTATGGGTTAATGGAGATATTAACGGCAGGGTTATGTTAGCTGCGGCAAAACTTCCGGATATACCAGGCCAAGAACCCAAAATAATTATTTGGGGTGATATTAATTATATAGGTTCGGATTCTGTCCTAGGATTAATAGCTCAGAAAGATATTATAATTCCTATGGGGTATCCAGTTGACTCAGCGAATCGAATATGTTCGTTAGAAAATTTAGAAATAAAAGCAGCTTTGCTTGCGCAAAAAGGAAGGATTTTCCGTTACTATTATCCGGATTGGTCTTGGCAAGAACCTTATAAAAGTTGTTCTATTACTAATTATATCGAAACCTATGGTTCAATCATTACTAATAAAATGTGGACTTTTACTTGGGTTGATTCTAGCGAAGACGTACTATCTGGGTATGTAGAAACCGAAATGAGCTATAATCCAGACTTGATTTATTCTCCTCCTCCTTATTTTCCTGCTTTTGGAGAATACGAGATTATTAACTGGGAGGAGATACATTAAAATGTTATTATATATATACCCTCTATTACAAAATCGTATTTCGCAACTACAATGTTAAAATTTTTTGACTTAAATCCAGAATCATTTGGCTTAGAAATCTCTGATTTATCTTTGAAAGTTGTTCAGCTTGAAAAAAAAGGGAAATTTTTAGGTTTGAGATCTTTTGGAGAAATAAGCATAAAACCAGGGGTTGTTGAACAAGGAGAGATAAAAAACCAGAAAGCTTTAGTTGGTTATATTAAAAAAGCCATAGAAAGTGTAAACGGGAAAAAGATCAGGACAAAGCGTGTTACAAGTTCTTTGCCAGAAAGAATGGCGTTTTTACAGGTTATTCAGATGCCGAAAATGAGAGAAAAAGAGTTAGAAACAGCTGTTTTGTTTGAGGCTGAAAACTATATTCCATTGCCGATAGAAAAAGTTTATTTAGATTTTCAAGTAATTAATCCTCTCCAAAATCATTTAGACCATTTAAATGTTTTAATTGCTGCTTTTCCTAAGAAATCTGCTGATTCTTATATCTCTTGTATCGAAAAAGCAGGGCTTGAACTCCAGACATTAGAAATCGAATCTCAGTCTATAAGTAGGTCATTGGTTCAAGGTGGAACAAATCCATTTCCTTTACTAATAATTGATTTTGGGAAAACTAAAACTAATTTTATTGTTTTTTCTGGTCATTCTTTACGTTTTACTACTACTATACCTATTGCTTCAGACGATTTGACCAAAGTCATATCTAAAGTATTTAAAAAAGACTTAATAGAAGCAGAGAAATTGAAAATAAAATATGGTTTATCTTATGATTTTTTGAAAGTTCATCAAAAAAGCGAGAAAGATGCTGAGAATAAGAAGATTTTTGAAGCAATGGTTCCTGTTTTAACTGATTTAACTGAACAAATTGAGAAATATATTAATTATTATCAAACCCATAGGAAATATGAGCACCTTGCGGCAGGGAATACAGAAATTAAAAAAATTCTTCTTACGGGCAGAGGAGCTGGTTTAAGAGAATTAGATGATTTCTTATCTTTAATTCTTAGAATTCCCGTCGAATTAGCTAATCCTTGGATAAATATTTTGCCAAAGCCTTTAAAAGAAGTTCCTGGATTGTTATTTAGAGAATCTCTTGGATACTCTACTGCCCTAGGTTTGGCATTAAGAGGAATTAACAATGATTAATTTACTGCCTTTAGAAAAAAAACAAAAACTTTTATCAAAAAAGAGAACAATATTGATTGTAATTTTTTTCGTTTTGATTTTCTTTTTTCTTTCTTGTCTTGCGCTTATGTTGTTTTCGATAACAATATATTCTCAAATTGATATTGAATCAAAGAAAATTTTATTTTCAGCCAAAGAAAAAGAACTCAATAAATCCGAAATAATAAATCTTCAAGAAGAAATAGGAGAAACCAATTTGGAGCTTAAAAAGATTAACTCTTTTTATGATAGGGAAATTTATATTTCTGAAACCTTAGAAAAGATTTCACAAATACTTCCAGAAGAAGTATATCTAACTAATTTTTCTGCAAAATATTATTTTAAAGAGGTTGTCGTTCAGTTAAAAGAAAAGAAAGATAACAAAGAAGAAAAATTCGGTGTTGAATTTTCTCTTTCTGGGCTTGCGTTGAATAGAGAAATTCTTATTTTATTTAAACAAAGAATTGAAAAGGAAGAAGATTTTACAGAGGTTTATTTTCCTTTGGAAAATCTGTTAGAGCAGAAAGATATCGATTTTACTATAACCTTTAAGGTAGAACAATGAAGAAGAGAGTTATTGTAATTATAATATTTACTGGAACAATGATTCTGATTTTAGCTATTTTTATAGCATCCTTTTTGTTTGCGCGTATCAAGGAAAACTCTGAAGAGTTTATTGGCATAAGGACAAAAATAAATTTATCAGAGAAACAGATTGAAAAATTTCAAGAGCATAAGAATAATTACGAAAAGTTAACATCGGATTTAGAAAAAATTGATAAATTATTTATTAATCCAGATGTTCCGCTTGATTTAATTAAATTCTGGGAAGAAATGGCAGAAGAAGCAGGGCTTTCAGTTGAGATTTCTCCTTTTGTCCCGCAACAATATAAAACAGATGATTGGGATTTCATAGGATTTAAAATGATTTTAACAGGTTCTTTTTCTGGTTTTTCAAAATTTCTTGAGAAAACCGAAGCAGCTCCATATTTAATTGAAGTTCAAAATTTAGGAATAAGGAGATTAACGAAAAGAGATTTTGGCCATGAAGCGATGTCAACAAATAGCGTTCAAGCTGATTTGTCAGTAAAAGTTTTTGCAAAATAACGTATAACTCAAGGATATTATAAATATGAAATTAGGTAAAATTAAAAATTTTCTAGAACAATTTCTTCTTATTGTGGCAAAAAATATTTTTTCTTGTTGTTTGTTGCTTTTGTTTTTAAGTTTACTGCTGGGCGGCCTAATGTTTTATAAATATGTTATTAGCCCTCAAAAAATAGTATTAAATATTACGGAGGAGTCTTTTCTAATAGACGAAGGAACATATCAAAATATTTTAGAAAAATGGCAAATCAAGGAAAAGAAATTTCAAGAAGCAAATTTAAAAAAATATTCTGATCCATTCGCAGAACCAATTTTGCCCCCAGTTGAAGAATTGACTGAATAGTCTATTTTAGCTATAACAATATTATTGCCCCTGTAGTTCAACGGACAGAATAGGAACCTTCTAAGTTCTAGATAGGGGTTCGACTCCTCTCAGGGGCACCAGTGAACAATTTAACCTTTTAAATTCTCTGCCTAAATGGCCGGTTTTTTTGTTTGACACTAGTTTTCTCTTTTGTTATTCTTAAATCAACTCAATACTATTAAGCCTTATTGGTTCAAGATGTTTATATGGCGGTCGTAGCTCAATTGGTAGAGCGCTTCGCTGTGGCCGAAGAGGTTGCCGGATCATGCCCGGTCGATCGCCCCATTTTTTAAACAAAGTAAAACAAAACAGCCCCGTAGTTGATAGCAACTACGGGGCTGTTTTTAATTAAGTTTATTTCTTTTCTGCAAGTTTTGCTTTCAAGGTTATTCTTTTATCTTTTCTCAAAATCATTAATTCAATCGTCTCTCCAATTTTAGATTCTTGAAGAGTGTTTGACAATGGTTTTTCAGAATTAATTTTTTTGCCTTTTGCTTCTAATATAATATCGAATTCTTTGAGACCTGCCTTGTCTGCTGCAGACCCCTTTATAACAGGTGGTTCTCCTAAGGTTTCTCTTACCACTAAGGCTCCGTAGTTCACAGGTAGCTTATTCTTTTTAGATATTTCTTCTGTTAGGGTAATATACTTTACTCCCAAGAAAGGATGTTTTATTTTCCCATATTTTTTGACTTCTTCTAAATCTTTTTTGGCATAGTCAATTGGAATAGCAAAACCAATATTTTGAGCTCCAAGCACCATGGCAGTATTAACTCCAATTACCTTTCCGTCCATATCTACCAGTGGACCTCCAGAGTTTCCAGGATTAATTGCCGCATCAGTCTGAATAAGGCCTCTGAGTCTTTCTGTGCGACTATCAAAATGGTTTGTTGCACGGATATAGCGTGATAACCCAGAAATAATTCCAGAGCTCAATGTGTCGTTGAATTCTCCTAAAGCGTTTCCAATTGCAAGCACGCTTTGTCCTAATTCAATTTTGCTTGAATCGCCTAATGCGATATAAGGAAATTTTGTATCTTTTATTTTGATGATTGCGATATCGTTAATTGGATCGCGAGCCAGAACCTTAGCAGAGTATTTCTTTTTTGGGCTTAAGATTACAGTATAATCAGCTTCGCGGTCAGCGACAACGTGATTTGAGGTTATGACATAACCGTTAGCAGAAACTATAAAGCCAGAACCTCCGCCTATTTTAGTTGCTTCTTTTTTACCTTTTTTGAATTTTGGCATAATAACGCCTCTACCTCCAATAGGCATTAAATAAAAACCATCTACTTTGGGAAGGTCTTTGGTTATGATAATAGTTATTACGGCAGGACAGGCTGTTTTTGCGATTTTAACAATGGGTGAAGTATTTTTCATAATAATAGTATGTGTTTATAGTATGTATTTATAGTATGATGTTCTAATATTCTAACATAAAAGAGATTGCCAACAAGTGTAAAACTTGCTACTTTAGATATAAGCAACAAGTGTCAATAATAAATACAAACGATATTATCTTTGCCCTCGTAGTTTAATGGATAGAATAGGAATTTCCTAAATTCTTGGTGTAGGTCCGATTCCTGCCGAGGGCACATATAACAACGAACCCCGAAGCCGTTAACAGCTTCGGGGCGAGCAACGAACAGAAGCGTGGAGGTCAAACCTCCACACTTTTTCCATATAAAAGTTGACCTATCTGAGACCCGAGCTCGGTCAGTTTGGTCAAGAGTCGAGTTTGGCCAAAGATTGACCAAAAGTTATTCTAAAAATGTCAGGATATTGTATACGAGTGTGTAAAACTTCCTTGACATTATATATTGTTTGCTCTACGCTGTAAGTATATGAATAATACATTTTTTAAATTTATTAAGGTTTTTCGTAAAAGAGAAGGTTTGACTCAAAAGCAAGTTGCTGGCAAGATCGGTATTTCTCGTCCATCATACATCGCTCTTGAACAGGGCAAGCGTGAATTAAATTTGTCTGAAGCGGAAAAACTCGTAGATATCTTCGGTATCTCCATTGAGGATTTTTTTAGTGGAAACATACAGGATATCAATAAATATAAACAAATGATATTCGCATTTTTGCGTAACAGTTTTGCCAATGGTGAGAAAATTCCTAAAACTAAACTTGCTAAATTTCTATATCTTGCCGATTTTGGATGGTATTATGATCATTTTGAAAGCATGAGTGGAATGCGTTATAGAAAAATTCAGTATGGTCCTGTCCCTGACGCTTATTTTCAAGTTGTTGACGAATTATACGAGGACGGTAAATTGAACATAGAAATGACAAAAGAAGGGGCAATGCTTATCTCGCAAACAAAAAGTGGTGAACGCGAAGAAGTAAATCTTCTGAATAATGCAGAAAAGAAATTAATTCAAGATATTTCTAAAAAATGGAAAGACAAAAGAACATCAGAAATAGTTGATTTTACGCATAATCAATTACCGTACAAATTGTGTTCAGATAGAGAGATTATTCCTTACGCGTTAATAACTCAAGAAGATCCTAAATATGTCTATTGATCACTACGTTGTTTTAGCGAAACCCTTTGTCAAAAGACATTATGTAAAAA
>Ga0307992_1001545_pt1 | contig 13553 bp, 20 predicted proteins | sample EllFjometagen133_FD_203162 | JGI IMG/M metagenome (GOLD analysis project Ga0307992, IMG submission 203162) | Marine microbial communities from Ellis Fjord, Antarctic Ocean - #133 | ecosystem: Environmental > Aquatic > Marine > Unclassified | place: Southern Ocean | collected 2014-10-08
AAGGGGGTAAAAAAACACTTGTTTTATAGTTACTATTTTGATAGAGTGGTTCAAAATAAACCGGAGGTGAATAATGCAAATAGCGAAAGGAACAAAACAAAAACTTTTGGAAGAAGTAAATGGAAGATGTTTTTATTGTGGATGTAAACTCGTGGACTCAATAATATCATTCGACCACATTGTTGCAAAATCAAGGGGAGGTAACGGGACCAAGAGAAATATGTGTGCTTGCTGCCGGGGGTGCAACTCCATTAAAAATTATTCTAAGTCGATTGAAGGCTTCAGAGAAATTATGCAAGAATCGCAAGAAGTTGAATATTATGAGTTTTACTTTGAGAAGGTTGGGTTAGATAAATACGGAGAATCATATCCCCCGGTCGCGAACAGAGATTTAACTTGATTTTTCTTTACGGCTATGATAGGATGGTTCCACAATAAAAACCGGAGGTGAAGAAAATGATTGGAGATGTAATAACAGACAGGAATGGCGGGAGTGCTTTCCCGTGGAGCGATAAAGGCGATTGGGTTGAATCAGGGATGAGTCTCAGGGATCATTTTGCTGGGAGAATAATAGATGGGATGATAGAGAGGGGACTGGTTGGCCCTGACTTGAATGCAGCAGCCGTGACAGCTTATAATTTAGCACAGGAGCTAGTGGACGAAGGAATAAAGAGAGACGAGGAGGATGAATGAGGAGGCAAATATGAAACCGCCAAGTTTTATCTGGGTGTTATGGTGGAAATATTATGATGGCTCCGGCGTGGGCATAGAGAGGGCTTATGGCGACGAAGTGAGGGCGAAAGAAGATCGCGAATTAGTTGGAGAACAGGACTCGAAGGAATGGTTCTTGACGAAACTGCAAAAATTCTAAAACAAATGGAGAAAATATGAAACGAAGGGTCTGGGTCACAAGAGATAACACCAAGCACGGGGCTGATTTCGACTGCTATTCAATTTGGAATTGGAGAGAGAAACCGGTTTTTGTGTGTGACGGCGAGTTTATAGGTGGGTGGGTTGGGAATGAAACAATCCCAGAAGAAAGCCGATTTAATGGACTGATCGCCGGAGACCTCTGTCCTGAAGATTTTCGTAAGTGGACCGGTTACTCTCTCAAGGCCGGAGAGATCAAGCCAATAATGTTGTCAATCGACTGCATCACAATCAAGGAGAAGAAGAAATGCCAGACGAAAAAATCGCAAAAGTAATTGATATTGGGGCTCTGGAGACTGAACTTCCTGATAAGAAGATGTCTAAGGTGGAAGTTGTCAAATGGGCAGGGGAACACAATGTCCCTATCAATTCTCGGGAGCATAAAGACCAAATTCTGAACACCATCCGGGATGCAATGCAGGTTGTCCCCACTTCCAGTTTGGATGATATCCAAGAAGAGGCAATGCGGGTGATGGACGCTTATGATACCGATATCATTATCAAGGAGATAATGGGTCAGATTGATGTTGCTCTCAAGGACGCTTACATCTATGAGTTCGCCAGCAGGGGGAAAACCGTTCGTGGGTTTACCAAGACCGGTGTGGATGAAATGTCCACCCTCTCCGCTGACCACCTCAACCTTGCCTATCGGATTGTTCCCGACTCCATTCACGTTGAAGAAACCGAGGACTCCTTCAAAGCTACAGTTGTCGTGGGTCGCCATCAGCTAAAGAACACAACTGAATCGTGCAAGCACTGTGGACACCTCATCCCCCACGGTGGGTCAGTCAGTGATTTCCTCATTGACACGATGATTGGCGCTGCCCGTCAGGAGAAGCGAAGAAAATCAAAGGGCGGTTATGTCAGCGAGAACCCGTTCGCCTATCGAGTTGCTATCTCCAAGGCCGTCAGGAACGCTAAGTTATCCCTGATGTCCCACGAGTTCAAGGTTCGGATGATGTCCTATCTTTTGGGAGAGAGTGCTATTAAGAGGCTCCCCCCAAGGGAAAAGGGAGAGGGAAATATCATTCTCCTAACAGGTGATTCATATATCACCGAGACGGAACGTAAAAGGATTCACGCTATCGCCGGGAAGAGAGGAATTGGTCACGATGGGATTCTGGAAATTCTGAAAGAGTTTGATTGTGAGTCAACCAACCTTATCCTCTCCGCTGACCTGCCGGAAATAATTAAACGGATAGAGGGACAGGACGAGATTAAGTTATCCGAAGAACTCAAAAGCGGTCTTGAGATATGCGATAAGACCGAAGAGTGGGGACTCGCCCAGCTACAGGCTGGTGTATTAAAGACCGGGAGCGTCAAGGAAGCAGAGAAGATTCTTATGGATTATCTGAGCCGACAGGCTGATAAAACCGAGGTGGCTCAGTGAAACACACCCCCTATTCATACAGCAAGTTATCGGTGTATAAGAAGTGTCCCCGTCGATTTAAGTTTCATTACATTGACCATATCCGAGGGGGAGGGTCAAGCCCCGCCGCTGACGAAGGTCGCTCCTATCACCGGTTCGCCGAACGTTTCGATTCCGTTAGGATGGTGGGGGGAACGCCGGACTTCGACTTGACCCTCACCGATGCCCTTGACCATATCAAACCCCCTATGTCGTCTGAGTCGGTGGCTAATGTTACCCAGATGGCTCTGGAATACAGTAAGAAACCGCTCGACACAAGTCACCTTATCGGTCTGGAATATAAATTCGGGGTGAGCGATAAGTGGGAGGTCGGAAGATATGATTGCCCGGAAACTTATTTCCGTGGTGTCTGGGACCAAGTGTTCATAGACGGTGGCTCCGCCGAGGTGAATGACCATAAGACTTCCCGGATGATGAGAGCAGACCCGTTCCAGAGGGATTGTTATTGCGCTGCTGTAGTTGGGGTTTTTCCTCAAGTGAGCGATGTTAGTTTCTCGTTCCTTTATTCTCGGCTCGATTGGGTTGATAAGGTTGATGTCTCTATGAAGTCAATCAAGGACGCCAAGTCATATATCGACCACCTGATTATCTGTGCCGAGACCGACACGGATTTTAAAGCTACACCATCTGAAGACGCCTGCAAATATTGTCCCTATCACAATATCTGTCCGGCGAAACAGGGACAGGGAGTTGACTTCTCAAGGATGCCGACAACTTTTGAAGAAGCGGAAGAAATGGTGCAGGCTTTAGCTGGGGCGGCGGAAACGCAGTCGATGATTAAGAAGAGGCTCAAGGAATATGTTGATGAATATGGACCGTTTGAGACTGACGGGAAACGCTATGCTATATCAGACTCAATAAGTTGGCGCGGGATTGATGCAGTCACAGTCCTCCTGACCCTACAGGAAGCCGGAGTTCCTGATTGGCACAACTGTATATCCCCTAAGTGGAAAGAGATAAGAGAACGGCTTGATGGCCGTCCCGAACTGGAAGCACACCTCGACCGAATTGGAAAACGATCAATGAGACAAAGTTTTTCAGGAAAAAGTATTGACAAACTGGACAAAAAAACATAAGGTGTAGGCTTATATCTGGGAACCCTTAATGAAACCACTCAATTATTTAGTTTTATATAATCAAATTGGACCCCCTTGTTCTCCTTTAGCCATGGCGATCTCTTCTTGCCCTCAGGTGACGTTCCCCAGAGCGTCGGAGTTTCAAGGGGGTTCTTCCTATCTGGGGGTGTCTGATGGCAAGGCGATTTACGTCAACTGATAAATATAAGAACAAGTTTTTCCGAACTCTTCCGGGACCATACAAGTTGTTCTGGGACTATCTCTATCACGACTGCGATCACGCCGGAGTTTGGATTGTCAATTTCCCCATAGCCCAGATGTATCTTGGAGATGATATGTTAGTGGACGAAAAGATTGCCCTGAAATTATTTAACACCAAAAAGAAAAGAATTTTTGTAGTTAATGATGGCGAAAAATGGATTATTCTTCCATTTATAAAAATTCAATATGGGACGTTAAACCCAGCAAACAGAGTTCACTCTTCGGTCTTAAAGATATTGGAAATGTATGAAATAGATTCTTTCAAAACACTCCCTCTCACAGAAGAACATATCAACGCCAAAGAAAATGAGAAGAAAGACAACTCTCCTTTCACAATAATATTTGAGTGTTGGAATGATGCTAATATAGTGACCCACCGATGTTTCACTAACCAGATGAAAAGTAAAATAAACGCCAAGTTGAGTGACTATTCGGTTGAAGAGATTTGTGACACAATAGGAAATTATTCCACTATTCTTAAAGATAACAGATATTTCTTTAAATATAAATGGACTCTTATTGACTTCTTCCAAAGAGGATTTGATAAGTTCTTCAACAAAGAAACAGCTTGTGCTAACTATATCATAAGCAAGAAACTCAGTCCCCGGAGCGAGCCGGTCAATCCATCATTCAAAAAAGCCAAGGTTGAAATGAAACCGAAGGAATGATATGAAGCGTGAAATCCTCTGTAAAAAGTGTGCCAAAGACCTCCGGAAACTATTTCCTAATGATAGTCCATATCGAGGAGAGCACGTTAAATTTGTAGATGGACTCTGTAAATTCAATTATATCTGCGATGGCTGTGCAACTCCAATAGGAGCTCTTGAACCGGCCACGGCTTATTCAAGTTGGGCCGACTATGGGGGCATCCCATATTTTGAATGGGAAAGTGAATCATTGTTAATCAAATCTGGGGAGAAATAATGCACAAAATTGAAGAGCATATAATATCAGGGTTTATCAATGGCGGACTGAGAGTTTTCGCCACCCACGGACTCAGCGTCAACGAGAAATCATTCTCCGACAAGCGGTGTGAAAAGATATTCACCCGGATAAAAACTCTTGCTTCAAAGAACCGATACTTCGACCTTGTTGTAATCGCTGAGGAATTTAAAGGTGATACAGATATAACCCTTGATTATCTGATGGAGATATCGGCACTTGAGACATTCGCCTTTGAGCTCCCCTCAATGCTTCAATCCCACCTCGATCAGTTGTTCAAGGAAAACGTCAGGAAGATGGTCGGCGGCTTCCGGGACAAACTCCCCGAAGATATTATAACCGAATTACAGGCAACCATCTGGGGTTATCATAGTGGGCGAAACTTTGATTGGTGTCTCGGGGATAAGTTGAAAGAAACTATTGATTGGATAGAAGAAAAGATGAGTGGGGTTATAGAATATCCCTATGGGCTGACAGCGGTTGATAATCTTTTGGGTGGGTTATTCAGAAAGGAACTGACTGTTTTAGCGGGCAGGCCGAGCTCCGGAAAAACCAGTTTTTCAATCAATTTGACTAATAATCTTATCAATAACGAAAAGAAAGTTCTTTATATCGACCTTGAGTCTGGAGAGTTATCCCTGTTGGAACGATTTTTATCTTATAGGACAAAGATATCCGGGCATAGAATCCATCGTGGAGAAGTGGCTCAGTCTGAAATTAAAAAACTGGTCGCCGCTGCTGCTGTAATGGATAAACTCCCTCTTGTTATTAACGACCAGTCCGGGATGACTGTAGGGGAAATAAATAATCAGGCTCTTTGTATAGGAGCAGAGTGTGTAATTGTCGATTATCTTAACCTTGTGGGGGGTGGAGACCCCACAAACGAAGTTGACAGGCTCGGTGAAATAACTCTGGGGCTACACCATATGGCTAAAAACCTCAACATTCCTGTTGTGCTATTGGCTCAATTAAATCGTGGAGTTGACCACCGTGAAGATCACCGACCAAGGATGTCTGACCTGAGAGGGTCGGGAAAGATTGAAGAGCCAGCAGATAATATCCTGTTTCTTTATTGGGCTCACAAATATGACAGTGAGGAATTGGAACACGTTAATGAACTAATTGTAGGAAAACAAAGAAACGGACCTATTGGGGCGGAGAAATTAGCGTGGCAGGCGTCACACTTCGCTTTCGATGATCTAATTCAAGGAGAAGATGAATATGTTGAAGCAGATGGAACCAATCATAGCGGAACTGAACAGCGAATTCCAAAAGCTGAACGAAGGTGGATCAGTCCCTTACATCAACGGGAGCTTGGTCTTGGGCCTGCTCCAGACAGCAGCGGAAGCGAGTCTAACATCAAAGGATCTCCCGATAACGGATGAAGAAAGGAATTATATTTTTATATCAATACTTGCGATTGCAAAATCTATTGTAAGCAAAATGACAAATGATGCACAGGATGGACTTATTATTTGGGTTCCAAGGGTAGAATGTGAAATCGGGAAAAAGCCCGCATAAGCGATTCTAAGCGATTTTAGTGTCTGGTAATGCAATTATACAAAAAACCAATTAAAACCAGCCACGGGCGTTCTATTGGATTATATGAGGACGTCAGGCTACAACCAGAGAGGGAAGTTATGAAAGAAGAATTAATTTGTCCGGCCTGTGGGGGCCCAGTAAAGATTGTTAGCAATGAATATGGATATTATACAGGTTGTGCAAACCCGGAATGTAAGATTTTCATTGAGACCGGAATATACAAAACTGAATTAGCGGTTAGAAAGGTGTGGCCGTGGATAAAAAAATGATTTTTTGGTTGATTTTATCGTGGGAATTTGTTAGAATGGTTCCCACAATGATCGTGGTTCTGGTCAAATCGGCGAGAACCAAAAATTTAAGGCAAGGAGGAACGAAATATGAAGGACGAAAGAGTTAAACATCTGGAAGGCGAAGTGGATTTTGAAATCGCTAAGGAAAAAGAGGAATACGCTATGTGGATTATCCGCGTTTGCAAAGAACGGGTTATCTATGCAGAGACTATGCTGAAAGCAGCAGACGAGAGAGTTAAGGGGGCAAAACAGGATCTGAAGAAAGTCCTCGAAGACCTTAAGAAACTGTAATATAGGCGTCTTGGGGCTCTAAAGGTGTCACCCCCCGCAGGGGGGGCGTGGATTGAAACAACCCGGAGAATAAATATGAGAAGTCTGAATAAAGTTATGTTATTGGGGACGGTTGGGAAAGCCCCGGAAGTTAAACACACCACCAACGGCCATATGGTCGCTAAGTTTTCCCTTGTCACAAACCGTTCCTTCAAGAGAAAAGACAGTGATGAGTGGCAGGAGGAAGCGACGTGGCACAACATCGAAATGTGGGACAAGCGGGCTGAGTGGGCGGAGAAATATGTTATCAAGGGGACACGCCTGTTTATCGAGGGGGAAATTGCAACCAGCAAGTGGGAGGACGACGCTGGAAACAAAAGGTCGCGACAGTTCATCAAAGTGTTTATCCCCCCCATCTTTGCCGGAGGAAAGAAAACCGAACAGGACACGGCTCCCGCCGCAGCACCTTATGATGAAGAACCGGCTTATAAACCGCATGGTGCAACCCCCGGCGGAAAAGACGACGACACACCCCCGTTTTAGGGAGGAGAAATGACCAAAGAAAAGAAAAAGAAGAGGGAGACCAAACTCGTCTATAAGGACGATAAGGTCTCCATCTCCTCTGACACCTACAACTATATGTTGAAGATCGGCTCTGTCAGATATAATTATGGGTCTCTTCGTGGATTGTTCTACGGAATCCTCAGCGATAAGATTAAGAGGAAACTGGGACCAAAACAATTTGAAGATGTCGAGGAGTTTCGGGAAATCCATAATCAAGCCATTATCGAAGTTAAACATATTGCTATCAATATGGTGGATTGGAAATGAAGATGGGAGACATTGCAACCAAGCTCGGGAAGATTAGACTGGATGATATGAAGGGATTTGGGGGGATGTTTGTTGATAAAGAAATCCTGTGGAAGTTGATATTTTCCTATTCCGTGAATGATGATGGTGGGGAGGAAGCTCCCAGTTGGATTGAAGACTTATTTAAACAACTCACGGGACCAAACCCCCACGAAACTATTGAGTTAAATCAATTTGGGGGACCTTCTAAAACTGTTATTTCTGGGACGGCAGGAAAGCCGATAATTTTTGATTGTGAAATTAATTCTTCTGTTCCTTGGCCATGCCTTCCTATTGAAGATGCAATTTTTGATACTGCAGACAAAACAGCGTGAAGAAATATGAACAATGGACAATGCCCTCAAAGTTAGACCGTTGTCCTCCACTTTGGAGACCCCAAGGGAGGAAGTGGAAGGAGGAACACACCTGTCTTTTCTGTGGGGGAAAGATTGTTTATAAAAACGACGGAATAGTCCTTCAGGGAGACACGGCTAAAAGTTATGGACTTGAAGCAAGCTGGTATCACCTAACATTTTTATTGAGTTTTATTGATGGAAAATTAGGAGACCCCAATGACTCTTGAATTAAGCCAAAAGGACGACCTCTATTTTGATTATTGTCAATATCCCTATAAGCCCAAGAAAGCTATCGGAACCGCAATAAGGTCTGTAAATCTCCTGTTCCATTCGTTTGATGCTCAAGATTGTCCCGCTCATTATTATGATTTCGTTACAGCACTTCAGAAACGATTCGGAAGATTTGAAACAATCTTTGGCATTAAGCTAATCGACGGAAAACTGGCGTGGGAATATTATCTATATAATTGGGGAAAGAAAAAGAAAGACAAAGATATAACCTCGCTGCTCGGAATGGAAGATTGGTTTCATAGTGAGATCAAAATCAATGAGAACACCCCCTATTTTATGTTTTCAATAGACATAAACGACAATTTGCTCTTGAATAAGCGGCTTGAAAATATCAATGTATATACTGGGCATAGTTATTTCCTCTCCAAGAATGGGTTCTCTCTCCAAAACTTCTATAAGTTTTATCTCCCCGAAGATGGGATGGATGATGTTAAAAAAGATATATTGACCTCCGTGTTTGTTGACTTCTCTAAGATTAAGCTCCGCAAAGTGTTGCTCCCGGAGCTCGCTCGGTGTAAATCTATTTGCAGAGCCCGAAAGAAGAACTGTGACTCACTATATTTTAGCAGGATAAGAGTCTGGCAGTTATTGTGGTTCTTGGAACACTTCTCCTATCCCCTCGAAATTATTAACTGGGTTGAATCTCATCAGTATGAACTTTACCACCTCCGGTTCGACGTTGGATATGATTATAAAATGGAAGGGGATAAACTGAAAATTATTAAGAGTGGATACTATGGATACTTCTGATTACATCACAATAGCGATTTGGTTCGAGTGCAACAACAGGTGCAGAACGTGTATGTTGTCTGGGGACTACGATGCACCCTCTTCCTCTGAATATCAAAGCCTTGTCCGTGCATACAGCAAGAAATATAGCGGTCTTATCCTTAGTGGAAGAGAGGTAACTACATTCCCCGGGCTGGTTGGATATGTTAAATATGCCCGTGATTATTTCAGTCACATTATGATTCAGACCAATGCGAGAAAACTGGCTGATAAAGTTTATTTTTTGGGCTTACTCGATGCAGGTGTGAATGAGTTCTATATTAGCCTGTCCGGTTCCAATTCACATCTTCACGAGCGGAACACTCTGATTGATGGTTCCTTTAACGAAACCATAGAGGGGATAAAACGTGCCGCGAGCAGGGCGGAGACTATAATAAATATAGTTGTAACGAAGAATAACTATCGTGATTTATCCAACATAATAAACTTGGTTAAACAGTTCAATGTAGATGGGGTGGAGCTATGGAATTATCTGCCGATGTCTTCGGATGACTTAAAAAACCTCACCGTGAGCCCGCTAAAAAGTATTCCAGAAGTCCAAAAGGCAATCAAACGGGCTTGCGAGATTAACATCCCTATCTCTGTAAAATACTTCCCCCATTGTCTGATGGGGGAATACAGTTTATATATCGACGACTCTCAGCCGGAGACCATTATAGACAAGAGACATTGGGTAAAATATAGTTATAATCAATTTCAATGTTCGGCCAACTGCAAAGAGAAGTGCATAGGGTTTCCAGTCGCATATCTAAAGAAATATCCAGCACTCAATAGAATAGGAGAATACAATGCTAACAGGAAAAAAGACGATTAAGTTTTCAGTTCCGGGGATTCCCCAGCGGAAGAAAAGAGTCAGATTTGGACAGGGAAGAGCATACACCCACAAGGACACGGTGAATTATCAGAGTTTGGTGAAGTTGTTCTTTCAGGCTCGTTGTCCCGCATGGAAGCCACAAGCGGGACCGGTGATATTAGACACCGTAGCATATTTCCCGGTCCCTAAATCGCGGACTAAGTGGTTCAAGGAAATGTGTGAACACAACGAAGTTCCGTTTGTCAAGTGTCCCGACTATGACAATGTTTCAAAGGTTGTTGCCGACGCCCTCAATGAGATCGCCTACAGAGACGATCGTCAGATATTCGACGGGAGATCGAGGGAATTTTACAGCAATAGACCGAGGCTCAATGTGACGCTCACCTTTTACGACGAGATCAAACGACCCAAGAGACCTATTCCTTCTTTTTCGGCCAAAGGCGAAAAAACTCCAAGAACTTAGCCACCCACTTATCATCCTGTGGGTTAGGAGTCAGCCGGGCTATAATAGCAAGACCGGTCAAAACCATGACAGCACCAGCGGCCATCTCCTCAAGATTTTCAATTATATACGTTAGAATTTCCACTTTAACTCTCCTTCGCCGATTTCTACAACCTTCTTTATACCATCGGCTTTTTTGTTCTTTGTTCCGAATATCAAGTCCAATAATAACTTGACAACGTGAGCCACCACCGGCACCCAAAGTTTAGCGTAATCTTCTGATTTTAAACTCATCTCGTCACTCCTTATTTAATATTATATATCTTTCTAGTTCCGGCAACAAAATTAGTGTCGGGTGAGTCCCACACATCCTGCGGACTCGGAACCTTTAAACTCAAAGTGCTTGGAAAAATATCGTGATGAATCTCACGTTGGAGCCACCCCCAGCCATCATCCACTTCAGCAGAACAAATCAAAATCTTTTTTTGTTTTTCTTCCGGAATCGAATACCAAGGACCATTCTTCAGGAAAGGAATCGAGTTCCTCATTACACTGGTTATCAACATAGGAATGAGTACCGGAAAATCATATTTGGTTCCAGCCAAACTCTCGTGATACAACTGACACTTCCGTTCTGCTGTACGCCTTATTTCGTCGTTGGGAAACAACCCATCCCTGAGCTTCAAGATAGTAACTCTTGCATCTCCGGCGATATATTTATTGAGATACCCGCTGATTGGAGTATATTTATGTTCAGGATAGACTGCTTCACTAACGGTTCTTCCATCAGCCATGACTTGTGCAACGTGGGACAACCAAGCATAGTGACCATCATATCCTGAAGCCGCCACTATCACAGCCGAGATAATTGATTTTTCCCGAGACGCAAGAATCTGAAAGGGCTTGATATCTTCTCTTCTGATAACACCATAATCGAAGTGCCAGCGACGGTGTTCTTTACGACGGTGATAACCATTCTGATTTCCTCGTGGATCAAATTTCATGCTGAATATCCCACTGTAATAGAATTTAAAAATGGAATAGTGCCATATTTTGTTCCACGAGATAGAGTCACCTTCATTTTTAAGTATCTCCCTGCTGCACAGGTAGTGATATCAGTAGTGGTTGTGGCTGGAGTCCACGGGTCAGCCGGATCAGCCCTTGTTGAGAATTCAATAACAGGAGCATTGGCGTCAGGGGCAAGATAAGACCACATTTGATTTTTGTTAATTTTTCCGCTACACCTTGAAAATCCTGCGCCAGCTTGAGTTGGTCCAGTTGGAAGTGTGCTGGTTAAAGGAAATTCTCCCTGATCTATATTTCCTGGAATTACCTGATGTCCAGTGGTCCCATAAAATCCAAGAGTTTGAGTATACCATTTATTGAGTTGTAAATAGGCATATTGTCCTCCTGCATCATAATAAGACTGGTTTAGATAGCCACCTGTGGGTATAGCTCCCCCAAGAAAAATGGCGAGTCGAGGCGATGACCATCCTCCCAAACACTTCACAAATCCCAAGAGATAATTGAGATTATCTACACGTCTCATGGTTTGTCCAAAATAATGACCTTTCTGCTGGTCAGTCCAGGTATTTTTATCATAGACAACCGGAGGATTTCCCACTATTCCTGTCATTTTCCAATCGGTAAGAATAGTGTAGTCGTTATAATGTCCACCGGCGGCTTCATCCATCAACCCATCAACAGTGGCGAATATACTTGTATCATCCGCAGAGGCACTAAACACCATTTGATGATTTGCCGAGTCATAAGCATATCCTCCGAGATTAAGAAAACTTTCAATAGTTGTAAACGTGTACCTTCCTATCCAAGTGTAGTCACAATGGTCAAGGAAGAACATCTTACTATCCAGATCGGAAGCAGATGTTGAACTTAACCATCTCGTATCCGCTGAACCTGAATCAAATATGTACTCCCTATAACCGGTCAAGCCAAGTAATTTTGTTTGAAGAACTTCCATATTGTGAGGAACATACACCCCCCCGTCTTCAGCATCAAAGTCGTCCCAATCATCCTTCCCCGCCCAAGTATGAGACAGAGTAAAAGGAATGATTGTAATATCACTGGTGAAGCCGGACGGGTTTAGATTGATCGAAGTTATTTGCCCCATAATAGGAGATGAGCTGGATGGTTCTGTAATAGACACCCTATTGGAGAGTTCTATCGAAGGAAGATATTCCGCCTTGATAACCACAGAAGTCGGGGCAATGTTGTATCTGTTATAATATGCTTGAGCCATTATCTGCGCCCAACCGCCTGTATAGCGGTCCAAGACAGAAGATGAAATATTATACTCGGTTCCTATGAGAGCACCGGAATCAACTTCTCCCACAAGACCATCAAATTTCCCTTGAACAGTTACTTTCCTTATCTTCTTCAGTGCGTCCTGTCCCACATATAATAACTGGCGATAATTCTCGCTCCCAGTCAGGGCCGGTCCCTCCGTTGTTGGCATATTCTCAAACGTCCGAAAGAATATATGATCCTCATCATCCATCCACATAGCCCCACATCCACATTGAGCGACAGAAGCTATCGCGGTCAATAGAGAAGTGTTGTCCCATCTTACATTATAGAAGTCCAAGGCGACCGCCTCTATCGACACGTCAACAACAGCCCAACCACCCATGTCTTCTATCAGTGCCCTGAGTAGGGTTGTAAAATTTACAATATCGGTTAATATCTGTGCATTATTGATTGATTCTATCTCTGTTTCTGTTGCGCTTCCGTGTATCGTATTTCCTCCAAACCCCCACCTCTTCGTACATGCGTGACCGGGATTCATATGAAGGTAAAGATAAGTACATCCGCTCGCAGAAAATGTATATTTCTGAGTTTCTTCATCAAATGTGACTGTAAATGCTTCGTCAGGTGTAGTTGGACCCGCCACACCACGAACGAGTCCAGATGCCACTGGAGTAGACCCCACAAATGGCTGATTCATTGCCTCTTGCATCAAGATTGCTCTAGTGTGTTTTCCAAGTTCATTATCAACTCCCGGGTTCGGAAGTTCCATATAAACCCGTACCCAACTGGAGGCAGTTGCAAGATCAGTCCAATCTGTCCTAAATTCAATCCAATCAGTATCAAGATATGTACCGGCATTAGCAAATGGCATAGTTGGATACTCGAGCGGTCTCTCAAGACCTTCGCTGGCGGTGGGAACCCCCACAATCTGATCGAGCATATTTGAGGAATAATCTTTCAGGGAGATTGTGGCTAATCCCGTGTTGCTTATGGTCTGGATATTT
>Ga0307992_1001546_pt1 | contig 13551 bp, 10 predicted proteins | sample EllFjometagen133_FD_203162 | JGI IMG/M metagenome (GOLD analysis project Ga0307992, IMG submission 203162) | Marine microbial communities from Ellis Fjord, Antarctic Ocean - #133 | ecosystem: Environmental > Aquatic > Marine > Unclassified | place: Southern Ocean | collected 2014-10-08
ATGTGACAAATTAACCAACATTAAATTTAATAATTTAAGAACAAATTAATATGCTCAAAATTGTAAAAATTATTTTTTGGTTTATTCTTTTAACTCTTTTAATTCTTTTTTGTTTTTTCTTTGTTGGAAAAGCAAAGATAGCAGAAAAGATTAATTGGGGAGTGGCTTTTTCACAAAAGCACGCTGAATTATTGGGTTTAGATTGGAAAGAAAATTATTTGGCGATATTGGATGATTTAAGAGTGGATCACTTGAAACTTATTGCCTATTGGGATTCAATAGAAAAAGAACCGGGAAATTATAATTTTTCTGATTTAGATTGGCAAATTCAGGAGGCCGAAAAAAGAAAAGCGAAGGTAATGCTTGTTATGGGCAGGCGAGTGCCTCGCTGGCCAGAGTGCCATTTTCCCGACTGGGCAAAAAGTTTGAACGAAAGAGAACAACAAGAAAAAGTTTTGGCTTTAATCGAAAAGATTGTTCTGCGATACAAAGACAGTTCTGCTATAGAATATTGGCAAGTAGAGAATGAACCATTTTTCTTTTTTGGAGAATGTCCTCCGCCGGATGAAGATTTTTTAAGAGAAGAAGTTAGCTTAGTTAAATCATTGGACGAGAAAAATAGATCCGTAGTTGTCACAGAAAGTGGAGAGTTCCCTTTATGGTTTAAAGCCGCTCATTTTGGCGACATTGTTGGGCATACGCTTTATAGAAAAGTTTGGATTAGTCAATTTAAAATGTATTTTACCTACCCATTTCCCCCGATTTATTATGCCAGAAAAGCGTGGTTAATTAATAAGGTGTTTGATAAACAGGTTATGTGTGTTGAGTTACAAGCAGAACCGTGGAGTCCAACGCTTATGTATGATTCTTCCTTAGAAGAGCAAGAGAAAACAATGAATTTAGAAAGATTTAAAAAAGTGATTCAATTTGAAAAAAATACGGGAGAGAATTCGTCTTATCTTTGGGGCGTAGAGTGGTGGTATTGGATGAAAACAAAACATAATAATCCGGAAATTTGGAATGAAGCCAAAAATCTATGGTAGAACCCTTGACATTCTTAAGGTCTTGTGATATATTGATAATATCAAAATAGGATCTTACTTCAACGAGCTTCGCATAGCGGACATAAGGAAGAGGATCCTAAAAGGAGGTGTTTGTTAATAGGTTATTGGTAGAAAGAAGGATTTCGAAAAGCCTAAAACCTGTAGAAGGAGGAGGTAACATGCACTGGCCTTAGTTGTCTGAGGGTTAGTCCTCACATTGACAATTAGCCGAGGGAATCGGCTAGCGCATTCCCGACGAAGCATCAAATGTCGGCGCGCAAAAATGGGGGAGATGGTTCGCATTCGCGCACCATTTCCCCAACCAAACTTTAAAGTCCTTAACAGGTCTTTTTTTGTTGCCAAAAAATCAAAAATTGATTAAACTAAAATATGATTTCAATTATTATCCCAACACTTAACGAAGAAAAATATCTTCCTAAATTACTTCGGTCAGTCAAAGAACAAAATTTTGATGGAGATTTAGAAATTATTGTTGCCGACGCTAACTCAAAAGATAAAACAAGAGAGATTGCTCAAGAGTTTGGCTGTAAAATTGTTCAGGGTGGATATTTGTCTAAGGGTAGAAATGAAGGAGCGAAAGTGGCCAAGGGTGATATCCTACTTTTTATAGATGCGGACATAGTGTTGCCTAAAGATTTTTTGAGCAAAGCAATGAAAGAATTCTTGAACAGAAAGTTGGACGGAGCATGTTTTTTATTCCAGCTTTTAGAAGATAATTTTTGGCAAAAATTACTTTTTAATATCTTCTATAATTTTCCTGTTCAGATTTTTTCCAGAATTTGGCCTCACGGGTCAATGGTTTTCCTGATTAAAAAAAAGAATCATGAAGAAATTAACGGTTTTGACGAAGAGATTATATTCTTAGAAGATATAGAGTATGTTAGGAGATTATCAAAGAGACTTAGATATAAGATGATTAAATCAACTAAAATTTTCGCTTCTCCAAGAAGGTTTGAAGAAGATGGTTGGATCACTGCCTACCTAAAATGTCTTATTGGAGATATATATATGACTTTTTTCGGTCCAATAAAAAAAGATATTTTCCATTATAAATTTAATCACTATGATATATGATAATTGATTTAAAAAAATTAGCGAAAAGTTTTCAAGTCGCATTTTTGGGTCTAAAAGTTGCTATCAAAGAAGAAAATACAGTCAGAATAGGGATTATTGTTAGCTCTGTGGTTGTTTTCTTTATGTTTTTTCTTCCGCTTTTATCTATGGAAAGAGCAATGGTTGTTTTTTGTATTTTTTTAGTTTTGAGCATAGAGCTTATGAATACTCAAGTGGAGAGAGTTACTGATTTAATTGATTCAAACCATAATCCGAAGATTAGAATGATTAAGGATTTGGCGGCCGCAGCCGTATTGGTGTCAATTATTGGAGCGGGGATAGTTGGATTATATATTTTTTTACCATATATTATTAATAATTAATATTTTATGGAGAATAATATTAAAAAAATACAGAAAATTATTTATAAAAAAGTTAATTTAAGAAAAAAATTTTTGCCTAAATCAAAAAGAGCCCCAGTTATAGGCGTTTTAGCTTTTTTAATAGTTTTGTCAGCAATTATTGGTGGTTCATTTGGTGCAATCTTGACTAATTTTTATTGGCAAGAAAATTATCCAAATTTAAATAAAAATTTAGTGGTAACGGGAGATAGTATAGTCAAGAATAACTATGTTCCTCAGACCACAGAAGAAGAAAAAACCATCAAAACCGTAGAGCAAGCATCACCTTCGGTTGTTAGTATTATCATCAGTAAAGATGTTCCTATTTTAGAAAAATACTATATTGATCCATTTGGTTCTGATTTTTTTGGCGGTCTTCAAATTCCCAAATATCGAGAAAAAGGAACCGAAAAGAAAGAAGTCGGCGGTGGAACGGGCTTTATTATCTCCGAAGATGGCATGATTTTAACAAACAAACATGTTGTCTTGGAAGAAGATGCTGAATACACGGTTCTTCTTAATGATGGAGAAAAATATCCAGCCAAAATATTAGATACAGATCCATTTTATGATTTAGCAATTATAAAAATTGATCAGTCGGAAAAAATAGAGGAAGAAAGAAAGAGCCTTACACCCGTTCAACTCGGGGATTCTTCAAAACTACAAATTGGGCAGACAGTTATTGCTATTGGTAATGCGCTGGGAGAGTTTCAAAACACCGTTTCAGTTGGCGTAGTATCTGGTTTGGGCAGAAATATTGTTGCTACCGGTGCTGGTACAGTAGAAAGCTTGGAGGGCATTATTCAAACTGATGCAGCCATTAATCCCGGGAATTCTGGTGGGCCTTTATTGAATTTAGCCGGCGAAGTAATTGGAATTAATGTTGCTCGTTCAACAAGTGGAGAAAATATTGGCTTTAGCTTGCCGATAAATATGGCAAAAAGAGATATTGAGCAGATTAAAACGATAGGAAAAATTATCTATCCGTTTTTAGGTATTTATTATACGGCTATTACAAAAGAGATTAGTGAAGCCAATGATTTGTCGGTTGATTATGGTATTTGGGTTGGAAGAGATGCAAAAGGAGAAAAGACGGAAATAGCGGTTGTTGCGGATAGCCCAGCAGAAAAAGCAGAACTTAAGAGAGATGATATTATTTTGGAATTTGATAATACAAAAATTACTAAAAAGTATTCTTTAGCGAAAACAATCCTTCAATATTCGCCAGAAGACAAGGTTTCTCTCAAAATTTTGAGAGATGGGAAAGAAATTATTGTAGAGATTACGCTATCCGAGCGAGAGGATTAGATGTTTTACAAAGAATCAGTGTTGACCTTTTGTGGTTTTTGAGTTTAAATAAGAACAGAGAATATTGTTATCTTGTTAACTTGTTAAATTGTTAAATTGTTAAGTTGTTAAATTAATTATGTTAGTTAACCCAGGCGGAGAATTTACACAAAGAGCCCAACAAGCTATTTTTATGGCTCAAGAGTTGGCGCGAAAACAAAATCAAGAGCAGATTGATGCTTTGCATCTTTTGTATGCTTTAATAAATCAGGAAGAAACTATTGTAGCAACAGTTTTGAAAAAGATGAAGATAGAAATTTCGGATATTAAAGACAAGACGATAAGAGCAATAAATACTAATCAAAATTTTTCTAAAAAACAAGACCGTCAAGCGGAACGCATGGCTGGTCAATTTTATTTAACCCAAGATATGGTTCGGGTTTTAGACAGGGCTAGAAAAGAAGCAACGAGAATGAAAGATCAATTTATCTCAGCCGAGCATTTATTCTTAGCTTTGTTTGAGGTTCCTTCAGAAGCAAAGAAAATTCTAGAAAGATATATTTCTATTGGTTTAGATTATAACAGCGTTTTACAGCATTTATCAGAGATCAGAGGAGGGGAAAATATTACTGACCCAAATCCAGAGTCAAAATATCAAGTAATTGATAAATATTGTAAAAACCTTACTACTTCAGCTAAGAAAGGAAAACTTGACCCAATAATTGGCAGAGAAAACGAAACTAGAAGGGTAGTTCAAATTTTATCCCGTCGTACTAAGAATAATCCGGTTTTAATAGGGGAAGCGGGAGTTGGAAAAACAGCTATTGTTGAGGGCTTGGCTCAAAAAATTGTTCAAGGAGATATACCAGAGAGTTTGAAGACAAAAGAAATTATTGCCTTAGATCTTGGACTTTTAATTGCTGGTACTAAATATAGGGGAGAATTTGAACAACGACTTAAGGCGTTGGTTCGGGAAATTGAGAAAGCCAAAGATCATTATATCTTATTTATAGACGAGCTTCACACTGTAATGGGTGCTGGTGCAGCTGAGGGTTCGGTTGATGCTTCAAATCTATTAAAGCCAGCATTGGGACGTGGTGAGTTAAGAGCAGTTGGAGCGACTACTTTAAAAGAATATCAAAAATATGTTGAAAGAGATCCTGCCTTGGAAAGAAGATTTATGCCTGTTTATGTTTCCGAACCTAGTATTGAAGACACTATTGCTATTTTGCGTGGAATTAAACATAAATACGAACTTCATCACGGGGTAAAAATTAAAGACCCAGCATTAATAGCTGCAGCTGAACTTTCTGCTCGCTATATCTCTGACAGATTTTTACCTGATAAAGCAGTAGATTTAATGGATGAAGCAGCTTCCGGCTTGCGGTTAGAGATAGAATCAGAGCCAGTTGAAGTAGAGGAAGTTAAAAAAGAGCTTCAACGATTAACAATAGAGAGAGAGGCGTTGAAAAACGAGAAAGATGCTAATTCCAAAAAAAGATTAGCAATTTGCAAGAGAACGCTTGCTAATTTGCAAGAAAAAGCAAAAAATTTAGAAATGAAATGGAAAACAGAAAGGGATTTAATCCATACTTTGCGTCAATTCAAAAAAGATATGGATGCTTTAAGCTTTGAAGCTGAAGTTGCTCAAAGAGAAGGGGATTTAGAAAAGGTGGCTCGGATTAAATATGGATTAGTTCCTGATATTTTAAAACAAATTCAGAAAAAAGAAAAAGAATTAGTTAATTTTCGAAAAAAACATCAAGTTTTGAAAGAAGAGGTTGGAAAAGAAGATATTGCCCGAGTTATTTCACAATGGACGGGTATTCCGGCAACTAACCTTTTAGAAGAAGAGGCAAAGAAATTAGTTAGAATGGAGAAGGTCCTTGGCAGAAGAATAATTGGTCAAGGAAAAGCCATAAAAGCTATTTCTAATGCTATAAGAAGAAGTAGGGCAGGCATCTCCGAAGAAGACAAGCCACTTGGTTCTTTTATATTCTTAGGACCAACAGGTGTTGGGAAAACTGAAACAGCCAAGGCCTTGGCAGAATTTTTATTTAACGATGAAAACGCTTTGATTCGTTTGGATATGTCGGAATATATGGAACGCCACACTATTTCCAAAATGATTGGGTCTCCTCCCGGTTATGTTGGTTACGATGAAGCAGGTCAATTTACTGAGAAAATTCGGCGTCGTCCATACAGTGTAATTCTTTTAGATGAGATAGAAAAAGCTCATCCCGAAGTTTTTAATATTTTACTTCAAATTTTAGACGATGGTCGCTTAACCGATGCTAAGGGTAGGCAAGTTTCTTTTAAGAACAGCATTATTATTATGACTTCTAATCTCGGGTCAGAACTTATTGCCAGAATGAGCACCTTAGGATTTGCTCAAGGAGTAGAAGAGGAATATAAAACACTTGAAGATAAAGTTCAAGATGCGTTGAAAGAAAAATTTAGACCAGAGTTTTTGAATCGGCTTGACGAAGTTGTTGTTTTCAATTATTTAAACCAAAAAGAAATTAGAGAAATTGTTGATTTGGAATTGGCCAAAGTTCAGAAACGGCTTAAAAAGAAAGGGATAAAGATTAAAGTGAACGATGAAGTTAAAGATTTCTTACTTAAAAAAGGTTTTGATCATAAATTAGGGGCAAGGCCTCTTAAAAGGGTAATCCAGAAATTTATTCTTGATCCGTTATCTTTGAGTATTGTTATTGGCGAGATTAAACAAGGAGACAGGGTGGCTATTGAACTTGAAGAGGGAAAGATTGTTTTCCAAACGGCCAAAGGATTGACAAAGACAAGCCAAGGAGTAAAAGCTTAGGATAGGTTTAATATTGTACTTTTTAAAAAAAGGAGGTGAAAAGAAATGAAAAGAAGAGATCCTCTCGATGATTATCTGAAGGAAATAAGTAGAACTCCCCTATTAACAAGGGAAAAAGAGGTGGCGCTATCTAAACAAATAGCTGAAGAAGACCAAAAAGCCAAAGATGAATTTATTAAGGCGAATCTGCGTTTGGTTGTGTATGTTGCGACAAAATTTCATTCGTCTGTTACTTTGACTTTTTTTGACCTTATTCAAGAAGGAAACATGGGGCTTATTAGAGCTGTGGAGAAATTTGACTATACAAAAGGTTTTAGATTCTCCACTTACGCTTCTCATTGGATTTATCAGGCTATATCAAGGGCTATTAGAGAGAATGTCTCTACAATAAGGGTTCCAGAATGTACGAGGGTCTTAAAAAGGAAAATTAGAAAAGCTAAAGAAGAGTATGCGGATGAATATGGCAAAAATCCTAATGATGAAGATTTGGCAAAGATTCTCGGCGTTACAGTAAAACTGATCCAAAGAGCTCGTCTTAGCAGTATTGGCGCTGCGCTTAGTTTAGATCGAAAAACAGGCAGACAAGAAGAGTTTTCTCTTTTGGATATTATTAAAGACCAGAAAAGTCCTTCTCCACATCAACGGGCGAGAGCGGAGCTTATAAAAGACGCTTTGTGGCAAGCTATGGAGGACTGTTTGGACGAAAGAGAAAAAGATATTATTAATTTTAGATTCGGCCTAAAGAATGGCGAAGGACAAAGTTTTCGTCAGATAGGTTCGGAGTTTGGAGTAAGTGCATCAAGGATTCAGCAGATAGAGAGAAAAGCGTTGAAGAAGTTAAAGAAAGAGTTTCCCTTTAATCCTTTAGATCCAAAAAACTAACACCCGAGAGTGAGCCATAATTCACTCTCGGTTTTTTTATGTCAATAGGCCGGGTCTATTGCAAAATTTCAAACCATCAAAACATCCATATGCGTATATATTACCTCAATGTCTTGACATATATATTCATTGATGTTATGCTTTGGGACATCGGAGGTGGTTTATGAAGCAATTCTTTTAAGGGTTGGGTAAGAGCCAGAACGGCTGTTCTACGGCAAAAACCCAATTTTTTAGGAGGATAACATGAGGGGAATATTTTGGATTGTGCTATCGGCGGCGATTATCGCCTCTACAATGGCGATATCGATGTGTTGCTATGAACCCGTAGTTTTTATACCTCAACCAGCGCCTGTTACGCCAGCTTTTAGTCCGAATCTTTATGAAGATGCGTGTGTAATAGATGTAACGCATCCAGAGCTTCGGATTAATCTTGATAGAGTAGAAAAGCAGGCTCCGGGATGTTCCTTGTGCCAATATTGGTTCCGAGTTTGGAATCAGACTTCGGCCGTAGGGACTAAGGCATATGAAACGCGGATTCTAGTAATTGAAGCTCCCGAACAGCAGATAGTTCTGAATGGTAAGGCCATTCAAAGGCTTAAGTTACATGGCTTTGTAACAGAACTGTTACCTGTCAGATACCCCGTTCTTTACGATGAAGAGTATTTCGTTGTTGAGGGTATGTGTCCGGAGTGTTTGCCACTTGGACAGCAATACCTAACACTCATTATTGAGTATTATGAGTGTGCGGGTATTCAAAGATTCCAAGTTGTTTGCGACCTTCGGAGTCAAGCAGTGAAGGTGCTTCAACAGGCATTCGAACCAACAGGCAACGATTGCAGATAAAACAGTACCTCTATGGAGGTAGGCCCCGCCTACCTCCATTTATTTTTATATCTATACATCCTCTGGGACGATTCAGAATTGCTTGACAAAAAATAGAGATAAGTTAGAATAATTTTAATATTGTACCTTTCCAAAAGTCCAAAAGGAGATAAAAAATGAAAAGAAGAGATAGCCTTGATGATTATCTGAAGGAAATAAGTAGAACTCCCCTATTAAAAAGGAAAAAAGAGGTGGCGTTATTTAATCAAATAGCCGAAGGAGACCAAAAAGCCAAAGATGAAATGATTCAAGCAAACTTGCGTTTAGTTGTAAGTGTTGCTAAGGAATTTCGTTCATCGGTTTTTCTAAGTTTTTTTGATATTATTCAAGAAGGAAATATTGGGCTTATCATAGCTGTGGAGAAATTTGACCATACAAGGGGGTTCAAATTTTCTACTTATGCCTATTATTGGATTTATAGCACGATTTCAAGAGCTATTAGAGAGAATATTTCTACCATAAGAGTTCCGGCAGGGACAATAGCCCTTAAAAGGAAAATCAGAAGAGCAGAAGAAGAATATTTAGATAAACACAATGTAATTCCCCAAGACGAGGAGTTGGCAGAGATTCTTAATGTCAAGATAGAGGCAGTGCAAAGAGCTCGCCTTAGCAGCACTCATGCCACATTAGAGTTGGATCGAAAATCACGCAGAGAGGAACCTTCCCTTTTGGATTTCATTAGTGATCCAAAAGCTCTTTTTCCAATCGAAGAGTATGAGAGAGAAAGAAAAATGGTTATTAGGAAGAGGATTCTCTTGGAATTAATAGAAAATTGTCTTGACAAGAGAGAGAAAGAGATTATCTTTCTTAGATTTGGCTTGAATGGTTACGAGAAACAAACTCTTAGACAGATAGGCGTGAAATTTGGAGTAAGCAGAGAATGGATTCGTCAAATAGAGAAGAAATCATTAGAAAAGTTAAAGGAGAAATCTCCCATTGATCCATTGACTCAGGAGAATTAATATCCGAGGGTTTGGTTTATCCACACTCTCGGTTTTTTTATTTCACTAGGCCGGGTCTATTGCATATTGCATTATATTTTTATTTTTATTACAATATATAATATCAATAGGCCGGGTCTATTGATATCTTAAAATCTATTATGCCAATAAGAAAAACAGAATTAGTTAATGGAGAATTTTATCATATTGTAAATAGAGGGGTTGACAAACGAGATATCTTTTTAGACGACAAAGATCGTTTTCGTTTTATAAACAGTTTATTGGTTTTTAATGACGAGGGATTGTCAGAGTGGCATTCTAATTCTTTTTGGAAACAAGCGGGACCATCGTGTCTGATAAATTATGAGTCGAAAAATCCATTAGTAGAGATTTGTGTTTTTGCATTAATGAAAAATCATTTTCATTTATTGGTAAGACAATTAATTGATGGTGGAATTATATCCTTAATGAATAAACTCGGCGGATACTCTGCTTTTTTTAATAAGAAATACGAAAGAAAAGGAGCTTTATTTGAAGGGAGATACAAAATAAAATTGATTAAAACAGAAGAACAATTAAAAAACAATTTTGTTTATATTCATACGAATCCTGTAGAAATCATAGAGCCAAAATGGAAAGATGCACTTGTAGATAATCCCCAAGAGGCGATTAAGTTTTTAGAAGATAAATATATTTGGTCAAGTTATAGGGATTATTTGGGTAAGGAAAAATTTTCTCGGTTAATTAATCAAGATTTTTTTCTAAAATTATTTGGAGAAAAAGAAGAACTTAAAAAACAAATAGATTCTTGGATTTTATTTAAATCTTCTAATAAAAATTTGCAATAGTCCCGGCTTAGTGATATTTATTGTCAAAAAAGCTTGACAGGTAAATTGATGAGGTATAGGGTTGGAATATATGTAATAGCCCCGGCAATAGTCCCGGCTTAGTGATAGAAATATTATGCAAAAACAATTTTATTTTTTGATTATTCTTACTTTTTTGATTCTCGTTGTCGGAGGTATTTTTTTATGGGGAAATTTTAGCAAAGAAGCAGAAGAATGGTTACCAGGAGTTAGATACGAATCTCCTGAAAATTATGTAATAAAGGACACGACAGAAGAAATAATCGTGGAAAACAAAAGCGCTGGGATAAGTTTTAAAGTTCCCAATGAGTGGACAGCGGACAAAGAGCAAATTGGAATTGATGAATGGATTGTAAATGTTTCCAGTCCCGAAGCAGAAGTTGATGAATATAATTTTTTAACAAAAGGATGTGGAATTAGCATCGCGGTTATGTATCACAAACTAACAATTGATGCTGCGAAGGAAAGGATTGAAGATCCAGAAAGATTTTCCGATGAGATATCAGGAGATTATGAGATTATAGAAATAAGTGGACACTCTGCCTTGAAAACAATATTAGAAAATCCAGAATGGGGTCAATCAGTAACTATTGAGATTCCGGTAGAAGATAAGATACATATGTTTGATACCATGTTTTTACCAGAAGAAACGAGCAGATGCTCGCAAGCATTTGAGGAGTTTTTAGCAGGAGTTTCAATTTATTAGAACTAAAACAATTTTAGGGGGGAATACTTATGAAGAATTTTCCTCTATTTAATATTTTTGTAGTTTTTTTAGGAATTTTTATGTTCCTTTTTTTATTTCCTATTAATGTCCAAGCAAAAGAGCTCACTCAAGCAGAAATAGATAAATATATTCAATTACCTGGAGCAGATAGAGAGAGCATGTTAAGATCTTTACCAAAAGCATTGACCGAGCAATGGATGGATTCAGTTATCTCTGTTTCAAGCCCCGAAGAAGAGGCAATTGCGCTTATTACCAGACAGGCAATCAGAGGGAAAGTGATGGATTATTTTTTAAGAGAAGCTCCGAAAGAATTAGGAAAAGAAGCAATAAAAATAGGGTTCCAGCTCTGGAAATTAGCTACAACACCCGATATTACAACGCTATTCAAGACATTTGAAAAAATGACTGTTCAAGAGTCATTAAAATATTTAGGCCAATGGCTTAAAGAAAACGAGACCAAAATTGCTTTTGGTAATATAGATTTTTCTTATGACACACTTTTAAAGAAAAAAGAAAAACATAGATTTCAATATATTATTATTTATTCGCCAGACACCAGAGAATCAGTGATAAAAATTTATTCTGCCAACCCAATGTCTCCGCCTGCTTCTCAAGGATCTTATGGAGGCGCTATGGGCACTGGCTGGAATTATTCAAAAGAACAGGCAAAAGGAAAGAAAATCCCTGCCTTTATTTTATCTATTAAAGGGAAAATGAGTAGAGAACAAGCCGGTTTTTGGAAAAGCGAGATTACTCACAGTTATTCTTGGGACTATCAGCCAAGGATTGATATAGAATTCCCTGACTTTGTCCCTTCCTTTGATTTTCATAAAAAAGGTTTTTTTGAAAGAGTAGGAGATAGCGTTAAGGGCTTTTTCAGTAAATTCGGCAATGGAATTTCAGGTTTATTCGGCGCCAGCTTAGTTCAACCTTCTTTTGATGATTTTCCAGAACCTTTATCAGGATCGCAACCAGATAACGCAGAGTGGTTGGGAGAATTTATTAATAAGATATTAGAGCAGATTAAACTTTTCCGCCAATTTTTAAGCGATTTTGAGTATAAAAAATTAGAACAAGAAGCTCAAAGCGTAAGGACAGAAGAAGATTTTAATGCTTTGCTTAAAAAGTTGGAGGATGCACAATCTCAAATTGATGAAATGCAAGGGCTTGTTGAGAAAGACAGCCAAGATGAGAGTCAACAAGAGCAAGAACAAGAGCAAGAAACAGGGGATTTAGATTCTGTAGAAAATGGATTTCCAAAAATTATAATAAATGAAGTTTGCGTTGGCTTAGATAGCAGCAAAAATGAATTTGTTGAGCTCTATAACCCGAGCGATACAGCGGTTTTACTTAATAATGATAATTTTCAATTAGAATTAGTCAGTTCAAGCAACAATTCTGCTAAAAAGAAACTTGATTGGCTAAACAATACTATTCCAGCGCGCGGTTATTTCCTTTTAACTGGCGGAGAATTAGTTATTAATAGCGAAAAATTTGATTCAGATGCTAATTTTTCCAGCCAATTATCCAGCGTGAGCGGAGTGATTATTAGTGACAAAAATGGAAATATCTTAGACAAGGTAAGCTGGGGTTCAACAACTAAATCCCCTCCTGCTTTAGCAATTGAAACAAGTGGCAAGATTTTAGATAATGGATTGGGAACTGGTCAAAGTATAGAAAGAAGTGAGAATATAGATACGGGAAATAATTCTGAAGATTTTGGATTGAACGAGTCCCCTTCACCCACTAATTCTAAAGGAGAAAAGCGAATTTATACAAAGCCATCGGAAGAAGGCAACGGCGGAGATAATAATTCGGGAGGAGGTTCAACAGGAGGCAGTTCTACCAGCGGTTCAACTGGGAATACTGGAGACGCCGGAGCTGATACTGTTGGAGCAACTTTCTGCTCTCAAGAAAATTTGGGTTCTCCTGCTTATTCTCCTGTTATTTTCAACGAGATTGCCTGGATGGGAAATCAAGAAAGTTCTGCCAATGAGTGGATTGAATTAAAAAATATCTCTACTTCTACTGTTCAATTGTCTGGCTGGCAAATTTTAGATAAAGAAGAACAAATCAAAGTAATTTTTAATAATAATGATGCAATCTTGGCAGGAGATTTTTATCTTTTAGAAAGAACTGATGATGATTCAGTATTAGATATTACTGCCGACAAAGTTTATAGCGGTAGTTTGGGAAATACTGACGAGTCCCTGCATTTGTTTAATAAAAATTGTGAATTGATTGACCATGTTGTTGCCGATCCTGATTGGTCTGCTGGAGATAACGATGGAAAACAGACAATGGAAAGAAGTGATGATTTAACATGGCATACCAATAACGGAACAAGTACAAATGGGACAGCGGGGACTCCGAAAGCGGAAAATAGCGAGGGAGAGCTGTTAGAGTTAAATAATAACCAAGAAGAGGAAGAAGAAAAAGAGGAGAAAACGGGTGGAGAGGAAGAAGAAAAAGAGGAAAAAGGTGATCAAATACGGGCGACTTCAACAATTGGCTTACTTGTTAACGAAGTTAGAGCTGTTGGGAACGAGGAGTTTGTTGAAATTTATAATCCGCTTGCTGAAGAAATTTCTCTTAATGGACTCTATTTAAGTTATTTTTCCGAA
>Ga0307992_1001547_pt1 | contig 13546 bp, 14 predicted proteins | sample EllFjometagen133_FD_203162 | JGI IMG/M metagenome (GOLD analysis project Ga0307992, IMG submission 203162) | Marine microbial communities from Ellis Fjord, Antarctic Ocean - #133 | ecosystem: Environmental > Aquatic > Marine > Unclassified | place: Southern Ocean | collected 2014-10-08
AGAATGGGACGAGGAAGGTTGTTTGTCTGTACCAAATGTATTTGGAAAAGTGAAAAGACATAAAAATATAAAATGCATTTACTTAGACAAAAAAGGAAAGCGAAAAAATTTAAGCGCCAAAGGTTTATTAGCTCGAGTTATTCAACATGAAATAGACCACTTGGATGGAATATTATTTATAGATAAAGCTAAAGATATTAAAGAAATAAAAAAATTATAGTTTTAAATTTTTAAAATATTTTTTATAAATAGAAATAATCACAATTATTACAATCGCAATAAATATTAAACCATAAACTATTTCTTTATAATAAGAAATAAATAATTCTTGTTTTGCTCCAAAAGCATAGCCAAAAATTGCTAAAATAGTTACCCAAATTCCCGAACCTAAAAAAGTATAAAAAGTAAAATATTTTAAACTCATTTTTGAAAAACCAGCTGGAAGTGATATTAATTGCCTTATAACTGGCAAAAGCCTCCCTGTAAATGTTGAAATATTTCCATATTTCAAGAAAAAGTCTTCAGCTTTTTTTATTTTAGAAGAATTAATTAGCAAAATTTTAAATATCCTGTGATCTGCTATCCTGTAAACGATTGCCCGTCCTAAATAAAGAGCAAGGGTGTAATTGATTAAAGCACCTATCAGACTGCCAAATATCCCAGATAAAATAACCAAAAAAATATTCATCTCCCCAATTGAAGCCAAATAAGCCGCTGGTGGAATAATAATCTCCGACGGGAATGGTACAAAGGAAGACTCGATTGTCATTAATAAAATAATACCAGGATAACCTAGCGTTTGAGAGAATTCTAAGATTATATTTACAATATCTAAAAACATAATTTCTAATTTTAAATTCAAAATTCAAAATTATTATTTATATACTTAAATAATAACATTTTCAACCTAATTATGTCTAATAATAAAATAAAAATTATTTTCATGGGTACTCCCGACTTTGCCGTGCCGTCTTTAAAATCCTTACTAAAAGATAACAGATTCGAAATCGTCGCAGTAGTAACTCAACCTGACAAAAAAATAGGGCGAAAACAAATCCTCACTTCCCCACCTGTTAAAATCTTAGCCGAAGAAAACAACATCTCTGTACTACAACCAAGCAAACTAAATAAAATCAACGATGATATAGCGGATTTAAACCCTGGTGTAGTAGTTGTGGTTGCTTATGGACAAATTATACCAGCTAGTATGCTTGAAACGCCAAAATACGGCTATATCAATGTCCATGGCTCGCTTCTACCATCTTATCGTGGCGCATCTTGCGTACAGGCCCCCATACTAAACGGAGACAAAGAATCAGGCGTTACCATCATACAAATCGACGAAGGGCTTGACACGGGCGCGATACTGTCGCAAAATAAGTTACAAATACATCCGGAAGAAACTTGCTCCAAACTTCATGATAAATTATCCAACTTGGGAGCAGAATCTTTGCCGGATGTTTTATTTAACTACATTCAAGGTGATATAAAACCTACACCACAAGACAATTCCAAAGCAAGCTACGTTCCACAACTCAAAAAAGAAAATGGTCGAATAGATTGGAATAAATCTGCAACTAAAATCGAGAGAATGGTACGAGCCCTGAATCCTTGGCCTGGAGTTTACGCTGAATTTTCAATCAACAATCAAGAGTTGAGAATTAAGTTAATTGAAGTTGAAAATAGTATATTAGAAATTAACGATCATAAACCTGGAACTTTTTTTATAAATAACAATAAACTTGCAATTCAATGTGGCAAAGATTCTATTATTATAGAAAAAATTCAACCCGAAGGTAAGAAGGCAATGATCGGTAAAGATTTCATCCAAGGGTACAAATCAATAATTGACAATTCGTAATTATTAATTGAAAATTGATTATGGTCCGTTCGTCTAGTGGCTAGCCAGCCTCGACTAGACGTCAAGTCTAGGCGGGGACGCAAGCTGGGTTTAAACTATGTATACTATTTATTGGATAATTAATGAAAATTTCACAAAAACGTACATCGGATTTACAAATGATATAAAATTGAGAATTCATTATCACAAATCTAATAAAGTTAGAACTTCAGAAAATTTTGGAAAATTCAGAATATTTGCGTTAGAAAAAGTAAACGCGTTAGAGGATGCTCGAAATCGTGAAAAATATTGGAAATCATGTGCTGGAAGAAAGAAACTAAAAATATATTTTAAAAAAATAAAAAATATGCCGCCATCGTCTAGTGGTTAGGACGCATGGTTCTCATCCATGTAACAGGGGTTCGATTCCCCTTGGCGGTGCAAATAATATAAGTTCGAAAGGTTAGCCAGCCTCGACTAGACGTCGAGTCTAGGCGGGGACACATGGTTCTCATCCATGAAAGACGGGTTTGACTCCCGTAGGGGCTACAAATAATAAGGGGTTTTTACCCGCCGAAGCCTTAGCGTAGGTGGGCGATTCCCCTACGGACTGCAAAGAGGGTAAAATAAAATAAAACTTAAAAAAAGACCAGTTGGTCTCTTTTTAAAATCTGCACAAAAATATCATATGCCCGGCTTGACAAGCTTAGTGCTTGTCATGAACGGCGATCGTAACTATAACGATCCACTCTTTTTTTATGATATTTGCGTGCTTCACGGGGAAGCTTGTTTTTTGCTTCCCCTTATTATTTTTAAAATATTTTACATAAAATACCAAGGTATTCGAGGCCTTAGACGCCGATGTAAAAATGAACACGTTTCATCTTAACAACAATTAAACTATCACCGCTACCGACACTTCATTGACCGCATACTTTGCTTAAAAAATTAAGCAAAGTATGCGGTTATTTTTTTACTTTAAATTTAACAATATCCCCTATTTCAAAACCACTATCATCAAGCATATAATCTATATAATACTCACTCTTTCCTCTAGCTATTCCATTCTTAATATTCTCAATCAACACTTCAATATTTTTGTTAGTAAATTTTTTTTGATATTCTTTTTCTAATTTATTTCCAAGTTCTCTTATTTTTTTTGCTCTACTTATCTTCACATTCTCTTTCACCTTCTCTGGAAATTTAAATGCTGGAGTTTTTTCATGAACTGAATATGGAAATACATGTAATTTGCTAAATTTATTTGTTTTAATAAAATCATAAGTCTCCTTAAATTCATTATCCCCTTCTCCAGGAAAACCAACTATTACATCCGTACTAATCGCTATATCGGGAATTTGTTTTTTAATTTCCTCAATTCTCTTTTGAAAATACTTCTTGTCATAAGGACGATTCATTGATTTCAAAATCTTTTCCGATCCAGACTGCAATGGAATGTGTAGGTGATTACATATTCGGCTATTATTCTTAATCGACTTAACCAACTCATCACTCACCTCGCTTATTTCAATTGAACTAAGCCGTAAACGTTTCAAATCTTTATTTTTTAATATTTTTTTAATCAATTTATTCAAACTTGTCATCCTGAGCGATAACGAAGGATTTCTGTTTATCACGTTTTGTAGTCCTTGCTGAGATTCTTCATTACACTCCGCTTTATTTAGAATAACAGATGTCAACTTACTATTATCTTGTCCATACAACCCCAAATGAATTCCCGTCAACACAATTTCTTTTACACCACTCTTTATTACTTCTTCTACTTCCCGTAAAACATCCCTCTCTTCTCTGCTGGTTAATTTACCTCGGGTATATGGAATAATACAATAAGTACAAAATTGCTCGCAACCATCTTGAATCTTCAAAAAATACCGCGACCTACTCATTGTCATCCTGGAGGGAATAAAATGACCGATAGGATCTCGAGATTCTATCACTCCCTTTGGTCGCTCCAGAATGACAAGACTTGATAACAGTTTCACTATTTTTTCCCCTTCCCTAACTCCAAAAATATAATCAACTCCCAATTCTCTAACTTCATCTTTATAAGCCTTCGGAAAACAACCAAACAAAACTATCTTTGCTTCTGGGTTTTCATTTCTTGCTTTTGAAATCATTTGTCTATCTTTTCTAATAGCGTTTTTTGTAACTGCACAAGTATTTATAATAGCCCAATCAGCATTTTTAGTTACAAAACCAAAACCTATACATTCCAGCTTTTTTCTTAAATCAACTGAATCATATTGGTTTACCTTGCATCCCAAGGTATAAATTTTATAAGTATTATATTTCATACTTGTAAAAAACGACCGTCAGTAAAAAAACGGCCGTTCGAACTTTCTTTTCCCTCTAAATTTTACGGGGAATAAATTTAAAAATTATTGACCCCATGGCCAAAAAATTACAAGCCATTAAGGTTTCATCAGCGATATTTGGCATTTTAATTCCTCCATCCAGGATTGCCAAATAAATAATTAGAATAAAACAAAGAGCTGCTTTAAATTTTCCAACCTTATTGGCTGCCACTGACAAATGTGATTTATTCTTGATTATTGGTCGAACTATAAACTGACCAAAAAATTCGATTATGACAAGAATCACCACCATTGCAACTTCAATCTTTCCAACAAGGGCAAACATCGCTAAAGCTGGCAGATATGTAAGTTTATCACAAAGTGGGTCCAATATCTTACCAAATTCGGTTATCTTTTTGCACTTTCTGGCAATTAAACCGTCTACTCCATCTAACACAGCCGATAAAGTAAAAAGCATAATTCCTAAAAACTCCAGAGAAGTACTAAAATAAATAACTAGGGCTATCAAACCTATAATTGTCCTCCAAACGCACACCCAATTTGGAGACAGCCACCAATTTTTCTTGAAATAATCTCTGGTCTCCCTGTTTTTTAATGCCATAACAAAACCTAAATATATACCTCCAGACATTGCACCAGAAGCTAATAGTACTAAAATTCTATCCATGGCTCCCCTCCCTCTCTCTTTTATTTGATTTTTTCTAAAGTGCTTATGTATAAATTATATTATTTATATAAAAAAGTCAAAAAAAATACCGTTTAAAAACGGTATTTCTTGGAGCCACCTGTCGGGTTCGAACCGACGACCTGCTGTTTACAAGACAGCCGCTCTAGCCAACTGAGCTAAGGTGGCGTATTTATACACTAGTGCGCTGTACAGGATTTGAACCTGTGACCTTCTCCTTAAAAGGGAGCTGCTCTACCAGCTGAGCTAACAGCGCTAAACAAAATAAAAACTGCCCAGTAGTAGGCATTATTTTATTATTATTGATAATAACAAAAAACTAAAAAAAATGCAATACTATGGAAATATTTACTTTTCACTATTAATTAAAAGTGGATAATATGTGAAAAAAACGACCTTGCTAAAGTACATCTGATAATATACTATAAGACTATGGAAAATAATACTCAAATAGCTGAAATACTGCCACCACAAAATCTAGAAGCTGAGCAATCACTTCTAGGTTGTCTTTTGATCGACAAAGATACCATTATCCAGGTTGCAGATATTATTCATGAGAAAGATTTTTACAAAACTAGTCATGAAATAATATTTGCCACCATCAAAGACCTGTACGCCAGACACGAACCAATTGATATTCTAGCTTTATCAAACAGACTTGGTGAAAAAAAGCAATTAGATGGAGTGGGCGGAAGAACTTACCTTGCCCATCTTTCAAATTTTGTTGCGACTTCTTCCAATTCCATTCATTACGCAAACATCATTCAGAGAAAAGCCACTCTTAGGAGACTTCAAAAAGCTGCAGCAGATATTGCAAAACTCAGTCACAAAGAGGAAGAAGATATCGAGAATCTACTGGACCAAGCGGAAAAAACAATATTTAGTGTTTCACAAAAATATCTAAAAAATATATTTCTACCTATCGATAGTTTACTGGCCGATGCTTTTGAAAGAATTGATGATCTACATAAACAAAGTGGTAAAATGAGGGGTCTACCAACTGGTTTTCATGATCTAGACAATCTCTTAGCTGGACTACAAAAAAGTGATCTTATTATCTTGGCTGCCAGACCTTCTGTAGGAAAAACCTCTTTAGCTCTTGATATTGCTAGACAGACAGCCATCAAGAGTAAACAAGGTGTTGGTATCTTCTCATTGGAAATGAGCAAAGAACAATTAGTTGACAGAATGCTTTGTTCACAAGCCAACGTAAACTTATGGAAAATGAGAACTGGTAAACTATCAGATAGTGAAGATGACGATTTTACAAAAATAGGCCAAGCTATGGGAGAATTATCCGAAGCTCCTATCTATATTGACGACTCTGCTTCTTCTTCAATTATGGAAATTAGAACAAAAGCTAGAAGACTGCAAACAGAAAGAGGGTTAGGTTTGATAATTATTGATTATTTACAATTAATGGAAGGACGAGGGAAATATGGTGATAATCGTGTGCAAGAGGTGTCAGAAATATCTCGTGGACTCAAAGGTATAGCCAGAGAATTAGACATACCTATTATTGCCCTATCTCAATTGTCTAGAGCCGTTGAATCTATCACACCTGCTATTCCAAAACTTTCCCATCTTCGTGAATCAGGATCTATTGAACAAGATGCTGACATTGTTATGTTTATTTATAGAAAAGCGGCAGATAGAGGCTATATTAGAGATGAGCTACCCGAAAACGAAAGGCATGCAGCAGAGCTTTACATAGCTAAGCACAGAAACGGACCTACCGGAAAAGTAAATTTATTCTTTGACGAAGATATGGTAAGTTTTAGAAATGTTACTAAAATGGATCAAGAAGAACCACCGGAATTCTAAGTAATACAAATTCATAAATTTAATCACAAATAAATTAAATAATTAAACATAATATATAATGTAATATGCGTTATGTGTTATGCGTTATGCGAATATGTTTAACAAATTAAAACAAATCAAAGACTTGAGAAGCCAAGCTAAAAAAATGCAAAATGTTTTAGCAGATGAATCTACTACAGTAGAAAAAAATGGAATCAAAGTTATAATCAACGGAAATCTAGAAGTAACCTCCATTGAAGTGTCTGAAGGAATGTCAAAGGATTCAATTGAAAAATCCATGAAAAACGCTATTAACGACGCTATCAAAAAAACTCAACGTGTAATGGCACAAAAAATGCAAGAAATGGGCGGTTTTCCAGGAATGTAACAATTACTTTCTCTCTTCTGTTTAGCCCGCCTATCAGGTAGACAAGAAGAGAATCAGGGTGAAATATTATGAAATATCCAAAGCCTATACAAAATTTAATAAATTATTTTTCTAATCTTCCAACAGTTGGACCAAAAACCGCTGAAAGATATGTTTTTTATTTACTCAAACAGACCCCGGAAACACTTCAAGAATTCGCTCAGTACTTGGCAGAATTAAAAGAAAAAATTACAATTTGTAATAGTTGCCTAGCAATATCCGAATCAAATCCATGCTCAATTTGCGTTGACCAAAAAAGAGATAAAGACACTCTCTGCATAGTCTCTGACTCTAGGGATATGCTTGTTATAGAAAATACAAATCAATATAACGGACTTTATTTTATTCTAGGTGGTGAAATTAATACTATAGAAGGAGTTAAACCAGAAAATCTAAATATAAAAAAACTAGTTAACAAGCTTAAGAAAGAAAAATACTCTGAAATTATCCTAGCTCTCAGCCCAACTCTTGAAGGCGAAACCACAGCTATGTACTTAAACAAATTATTAAAACCCCTCAAAATTAAAGTCTCCAGAATAGCTCGAGGCTTGCCAGCCGGATCCAACATAGAATACGCCGACGAAACCACTATCACCAATGCTTTTAAATACAGAAACGAATTATAATCCCCATACCCCCTCTCCTATTTAGGAGAGGGCTGGGGTGAGGTATTAAACTGTGGAAAACCACAATATTTTACATATTTTAAAAATATTTAGATTAAAATTTTTCTAATCTAATATAGCATACAAACATAAATATAAAAGCAACTAAACTGAATATTGTAATTATTAGCATTATTATTCCTCCAAAAGGTGGCTTTTATTTGATATAGAAAAAACAAATGAAATAAAAAAGGCCACCTTAAAAAGGTGGCCTTTTTAAATATATAAAAACAAAAACTGATCATTAAAAAATTTAAACGGAGGACCAATAACAATGGATAAAAATGTATTACTTTATGACACCACCTTAAGGGATGGCGGACAAGGAGAAAAAATAAACTTTGCCCCAGAAGACAAGATTAAAATTGCTAAAAAACTCGATGAAAAAAAAATCAACTACATCGAAGGAGGATATCCCGGTTCAAACATAAAAGATGTTGAGTTTTTTGAAGCAATGAAAACAGTTAAATTAAAACATGTGAAACTAGTTGCTTTTGGAAGCACAAGAAAACCGAAAACAAAAACTGAAGAAGATAAAAATTTACAAGCAATCTTAAAATCTGGATGCGATGTGGCCTGTTTTTATGCAACGGCCAGAAAACGACAGATTAAGTTAATTAGAAATAATAATCTTTCTGAAAACTTAACTATGATAATTGAAACTGGAATTTTTCTTAAAACAAACGGAATCGAGGAAATTCATTTTGATGCTGAACATTTCTTTCAAGGTTTTAAGGAAAACAAAGAGTTTGCCTTGGCTACAATTCAGGCCGCAATAGATGGTTTAGCAGATTATATTGTTCTGTGTGATACGAACGGCGACTGCATGCCTCATGAAGTTTTCAATATCGTTAAAACAATTAAAAAGCACTTTCCTGATATAAAACTTGGAATTCATGCTCATAATGACAGCGATGTGGCTGTAGCAAATTCTCTTGAAGCAATTCGCGCTGGAGTAGAGATTGTACAAGGAACCATAAACGGATACGGAGAAAGATGTGGTAATGCTAATTTAATATCAATAATTCCAAACTTGGTATTAAAAATGAACTATTCTTGTTCTTTCAACTTAACTGGATTAAAAGAATTGGGCCTGTATATTGGAGAATGTGCAAATCGCTCTCCTTATGAAGCCGCTGCATACGTAGGAGATAGCGCCTTTGCTCACAAAGGGGGTCGACATGTCTACTTTGTAAAAAAAGACCCAAGTACCTACGAGCACATCAACCCTTCTCTTGTCGGTAATAAACGCAGAATTCTTATTTCAGAAGTTTCGGGGACATCCAACATTGAACTCAAAGCTAAGGAGTTAGGATTGAACCTGGATAAAGATCAAGCGATCAAACTTTTGTCTGAAATAAAAAAACAAGAAAAACGAGGGCTTGACCTTGAAGCAGCCGACGCCTCCTTTGCCTTACTTGCTGAAAAAATTATTAACGGCAACAAGTATAAACCACCATTCAAACTAAAACATTTTAGAGTAACAATCGTAAAAGAGGGAGATAATCCATGTTACTCTGAAGCAACCATATGCATTGAAATTGATGGTGAAGATATATTTAGAGGCGCAAAGGGTAAAGGACCTGTGGATGCTCTAAAAAAAGCTCTTTTAAAAACAATTGGAAAGAAAAGACAACTTGATTTCATACGTTTAATGAATTTTAAAGTGCGAGTCGTAAATGGATATATTGGTACTGATGCGCAAGTTAAAGTTTCCATGGCATTCGGAGATTCAAAAAACACCTGGAATAGCATAGGTGTGTCTGAGGACATAATCGAGGCTTGTTGGCAAGCGATATCTGACGCTACCGCTTACAAACTCACTAACCTCTAATCATCACAACCCCGCAGTAATTTTATCGAAAAATTGATAAAATTACTTGTGGGGTTGATTTTTTTTCTAAATATGTTAGTATAAATATTAATTATATGAAACAAATAATAATAAAAACAAACTTATTATTAGGTTTATTATTACTACCCTATCGGGTGGCTTGTTTTCGTATGAATATTTAAAACTAATTTTTAAATAAAAAACAACAAGTTCCACCCTCCAAAGGGTGGTATTTTTTATACTTTGATCTTTATGAATAACTATGCAAACTACATAATAACCATAAATCTTATTGGAGGGCGAAATGGTTAATGCTACATTCTCATCAATTTCAAATCGCAACAAGGAAGCAATAGCTGAGGCAATGGGAGTTACAATCGATGCAGTAGACAACGCAATTGAAGAAATGCAAAAAAAATTTGTAATACTCAAAACTATTTCTGGACTGAAAAACTGAATTCTCGACAAAAAACAAAACATTAAAGAATTTAATGACTTCGCTAATCAAATCTATGTTATGTTCTACATAATAAATGATGGTAATTTATTGAGTTGTGTAATTTCGAATTAGTTTGTGATATTTAAGGGGATAGGCTCAACATAATAAGCCTATCCCCTATTTTTTTACTCAAAAACGTTAGTACGAACGTGCTAATGAACGTACGTACGAATAATTATTTAAAATAAAAATTTGACATAAATAATTTATTAATTTATTATTTATAACAATGATTAAACAAATTCAAAAAATCAATCAAGGCAACCAAAATAATTGGTGGCAAAATAATGATCTTGAGCAGAGATTGATTTTTTGTTATGTTTTTAAGTTTTAAATAATATCTTTATATAAACATCACAAATAAACGACCTTTGTTCACAAGGGTCGTTTTTATTTTGTTCTTTATAATTAACCAAAACAAAACAAAAACTTAACATCAACAGAGGGATATTACTATGTTTGGAAATGACAAAAAAGATTATTCAAGACCCGCAACGAATGGCTTCGGAGCATTACCACCATGCAACAAAAGTGAAAATAGCATTGTTGCAGATGTTATCAAAAAACTACATCCAAACACAAATACTGAAAAATGCAAACAAAAAAAATTACCAATAAACTTTGTTTGGAGATCAAAAAAACCAGGATTTCTTTGGAATCCTGATAATTAACGAAATATTTAACTATATCACAACGGGGATAACTTGAATTTAAACATTCTCGTTATCCCTTTTTTCTTCCCATTAATTCCCTCTCCTGTTCTAGGAAAGGGTTAGGGTGAGATCTTTCTCTGGGGATAACTAAATTTATTCCAAAATTATATATATCAAAAATATTTATATTTATTTAATATTAGTAAATATTTCAATATATATGCATATTATTTGACAATTACTAATTTTATTGCTAATCTTACAATAACTTAAAAATATGAATAATTTATTACAAAAAACTGCATATTATTTTTGGTTCTTCTATGCCCCTCTAGAGAGAGCAGATTTTTGTGATGTGAAACTATAATAATATAAAATAGTTTATATAAAAAACACAAACTGGTCTCTCACGAGACCAGTTTTTTTAATGTTCTTTACAAAGATTTCATACCATTTTTGCTTATTTGCCCCTTTACTACAATGAACAAAAGCTTAAACACAAATAACTAAAAATGGTATGAAGTCATAATAAAACAATATAATCATTCATGAGGAGGGCATGATAATGAGAAAAAAATTTAGGCTAAATACTGATTACATGGTTTTAAGCGGAACTATATCAAATATTTCTAAACCGTTACTAAAAAAAATCATAAAAACCTGCAAAAAAAATTCCTGGAATAATGTTCATTTCAATTATATCTAATATAATTGAAATAACTGCTTCAACGCACGAAGTAGAGGTTGTTAATGTCAGATCTGCAGTTTCTAATTTGTTTAAAAATATTATTTTTGATTGTATAAAATAACATTTTAACTGGAGGGCACAAACATTGAAATCGGAAAAAAAGGATTGGCTGGTTTTGACAAAAGAAGTAGAGCAACAAAAAATTTAAACACCCTCGTTCCAAGAAGCGGAAATACTCCGTTGGCTGGATCCCAGGAAGAACTTAACAAAATCATTTTGGAAAGAAAAAAAAAATTAAAAAAAACATAAAATAAAAAACACTTTAAGGAGGGCAAAATGTCAGAAAATTTAAATTCAAACGAAGAAAAAATTGACCCCAACGATATTGAAATATCAGCGATATACTTTCAAAACGGAGGCCATGCCATTGCATTGAGTGGATCACCTCAAAAAGGTATCATAAAACTTGATGGGGAGATAAACTGCGTTGTATTAATGAAGATAGGAAGCTTAAAACATCCCTTTTTGTTTCCCGAAAGCCTTCCAAGAAACAAAAAAAATCTAACAAAATTAGGATTTACCATTATTGAAGATGAAATAGATGAAAAATTCTGGAAAAACTAACAAAAAAAATATAGCTAAAAAGCTATAAATACGACAAATGGGGTAAAATAAAGTTAAATTATATAACTTTATTTTACCCCTATTTTTTTACAAAAAAATTGACAATAAATACCCATTTGCTATCTTATATTTATAAACAAAAATCATTAAAAATATAATAAAAAAAGGGGGGGGGGAATGTATTCAAGACATGAGAGAAAATTTTTTAATCCTACAATGGTTATTGCATTAGTAAATGTAAAAGGTTTTTTTGAAAACTTGCCTGGAATAACTGATGTTGTTACAAATGGCATAGGAGATGACGTTTCTTTAAGGGGTTATAATGATCCCAGAGAAGTAATAAACATCATTCCTCATAGACTACGTGAGATAATTTCGGACAATCTAATGATAATAACTTTGCCATCGTGTATTCAAAAAAATAGACGCCAAAAAATAAAAATTGAACTCAACTTAAAGCCAAAAACTGAATACCTAGTCAAAATAAAATTATTATAGATTAATTTCTATAATCAAACAAAAGAAGGGCCTTGTCTAACCCTTCTTTTTTCTTTTATAATTATTCACTAATTTCAATATTCGGATTTATTTTCAAAGCTTTTTCTAGATACTCTTGCGCTAACACCTTATCTCCCTTAGCATCATAAATCACAGCTAAGCCGTGCAGAGAATCATAATGAAATGGATTGAGACTAATCGATTTTTGAAAATTATCTATCGCTTTTTCAATTTCTCCTTGATTGTAATACAGTCTCCCCTTTTCAAAAAATATCTCAGGATCATCATAAATATTTGATAGCTCATCTAATATAAATTGTGCATTATTATATTTCTCTTGTCTTACAAAAATCTTGGCCAAGCCAAACCTTGCCTCATGAAAATCAGCCTTGAGCTCTAAAGCTTTATAAAAAGATGTTGCGGCCTTGTCTAGTAAATCAATATATAAATATTCTTTTCCTAATTCGGTATATAATACCGGGTTGCTTGGCTCTAGATTAATAGCATCCTCAAAAGCATTTATTGCCTCGATTGATCCACCCTCACCCATATATTTCACGTCTCTATACACCATTCCTAGGGCCTCATTAGTTAACACCGAATAAGGTTGCAAAACCTTGGCCTTTTGTGCGTATTTTAAACTATTATCAATACTATTCTGAATCACCTCTCTATTTTGCAAACTAAGAGGTTTTTCCAATTCTGTCTTTAGTTTATTTAAATAATATTTTGATAATTTTATCTTATAACTAAATTTATCAGTATCTAAATTTGCTGATTTAAGTAAACTTTTTTCATCACCTTTTTTGAAATAATAATCCTCCATCCAAAATTTAGAAGACATAAACAGGAAAAAAAACCAACTGAATAATAAAATTATCAATAAAACTAATAAGGCGCCGTATTTTTTCTTTGTATTTACTAATATGATATCCCGACTAAATCCTGGTATTTTGACATCTTCGAGCTCCGATATTAGTAATGATAATAAAAA
>Ga0307992_1001548_pt1 | contig 13543 bp, 4 predicted proteins | sample EllFjometagen133_FD_203162 | JGI IMG/M metagenome (GOLD analysis project Ga0307992, IMG submission 203162) | Marine microbial communities from Ellis Fjord, Antarctic Ocean - #133 | ecosystem: Environmental > Aquatic > Marine > Unclassified | place: Southern Ocean | collected 2014-10-08
GGGAGCAATTTATGATGGTGATATGGTTAGGGCGCAGATCAAAGCATCGGATGATGCCGGGGCTGACGGTTGGATTTTGTGGAATGCTAGGAATGCGTATGATGGTAGGGGGATTAAATAAAATTATGTCTGACGAGTTATTACGTATAGTAAATTAAAATTTATGATAGATTTATATAATATTAGAAATCTTAAAGAATTGTGCGATGAACGCAAGTTGATACCTTCCAAAAAGTATGGACAGAATTTTTTGATAACTCCAAAACCAATTGGAAAAATGTTAGAAGTTGGGAATATTAATAAAAAAGATTTTGTAATAGAAGTTGGGCCAGGTTTTGGTCCCTTAACTTTTGCTTTGGCAGGTAAAGTTAAAAAAATTTTATCTTTTGAGATTGAAAAAAGATTAGAGGGGTATTGGAGTGAATATAAACCAAAAAATGTTGAGATAATTTTTGGTGATATTTTAAAAACTTTTGATAATTATAAATTACCAAATAAATATAAAGTTGTTGCTAATTTACCCTTTCAAATTACTTCTAAAATAATTAGAAAATTTTTGGAAAGCGACAGACAGCCTGAGAAGATGCTTTTGATGGTTCAAAGAGAAGTGGCAGAAAGGATTTGTGCGAAGCCAGGAAGCATGTCAATTTTAGCGGTGTCTGTTCAATATTATGGTGACCCTAAATTAATTTATAAAGTTCCGTCTACTAATTTTTGGCCAGAGCCAAAAGTAAGATCAGCTGTAATTTTAATTGATAATATAGCTAAAAGAAATAATAAAAATTTTGATCAGATATTTTTTAAAGTTGTTAAACAGGGGTTTGCCAATAAAAGAAAGAAATTGATTAATAATCTAAAGAGTTTTAAAAATGTAGAAGTTATTTTTGACAGTTTAAAATTGGATAAAAATATTAGAGCACAAGAATTGAGTGTAGGACAATGGGAAGAAATAGCAAGAAAGATTTAAATAGTATTTTGATTTATTTTATTTATCCACAAAGCAGTTGCTAGCTTTGTTTTTTTATTTATTTTATATGTGGTATAATATCAGCATAAAATTTATGTTAAAAAAAGGCAGTTTCAAACAGCTAAAAAAAGAGCAGAAAGTAGGTTTTGTTTTACTTTCTATTTTTGCTATACTTATTATAGTGTTTGGATTTTTGCAAATTAGAAATAATATGTTTGGTCCCCTTAGTTTATCCTCTGAGGTACCGGGTGTGATCAAGAATCAAGTACTAACTATAGAAACCTTACATTACCGAGATACTGACTTTGATGGTTTGTCTGACTTTGATGAGCTGTATGTTTATACCACTTCTCCTTATTTAGAAGATTCTGATTCAGATGGAATAAATGATGGTACAGAAGTATCTGGGGGCACGAATCCTTTATGTGCCGAAGGCGGAGATTGTTATGAGGATGGGAGTGATTTTTATAAATCTACTTCTACTATGGATTTTACCGCTGGAGGGGTTATTGCTGACCCTGGTTCTGGTTTTATTGGTGATGATATTGAAAATTATAATATAGAAAATGATCGGTCAGCTAGCATGCTTAATCTCGATTTGGAATCAGCTGGTATAAATATTAGAGAAGAATTAAAAAATGTTGGAATTGAATCAGATATTTTAGATCAGTTTACAGATGAGCAATTAGAACAAATGTTTCTTGAGAGCCTTGATGCAAATCAAAGTATTACAGATTCAAATTTAACCTCTGAAGTTTATGAATAAATTTAAAAAAGTTTCAATGAGCTTACTTGTGGGAGTATTTTTATTTACTAGTATTTTTGGTAGCTTGTCTTTTGTTAAACCCGTTTATGCTACAGGTATACCCGTGCTTGATACAATAGCTCAGGCTGATAGACTTGCAGCTAAGATTGTTAAAAAAGTTGAGAAAATTACAGAAAATTTAAAAGAAAAAATAAATGTGGCTATTACTCAGGCAATGATAACTGTTGCTAGTAATTTTGTTCAAAAGATTTCTTATGATTTAGCGATGTATGCTGCATCAGGTGGTAAAGGACAGGGGGCCATGGCATTTAACAAAGGATTTAAAAGTTATATAGAAGAGGTGGGAGATAATGCAGCTGGTGAACTTATCGATCAATTAGGCAAACCTTTTGGCTTAAATCTTTGTAAGCCACCTGATCTGGGGGTAGATTTGACTATTAGACTGGGTTTAAAGAGTAAATATGGAGCGCCAGCTAAGCCAAAATGTACTTTTAGTTCGTTCAAAAAAAATTGGAAACAAATGGGTGATCCAAGCAGTCAATATTATAAAGATCAAGCTGAGAATTTTAATGTAGCTTTTAAACCAGGTCAGTCAGATTTTGGTTTTGCCATGGAAGCTGATATAAAAGTAGATAAATTATCAACTGAAGCTGTTGAAGGCAAGACAAAGGAAAGAGAAGAGGGTCAAGGGGCTAAACCTTTAACTAATATGATCGCTGGAGATATTAAAAGTCCAGCTCAAACTAATTTACAAAATTTTAAAAAAATGTCTCCGGTCGAACAATCAGCAGCCCAATCGCAAAGAATGGACGCTATGTTTTCTACGGGGGACGGTTCTTTAATCCAATTTGGCGGAGCAGTATTTTTCAACACTTTTATCTCTCAAGTGTTTAAAAATTTAATGAAAGGTCAATTGTTTGGTTATGACTTTTTGGCTGATGGCGGTGGTAGCGCCTTGGATACTGGTTATTCAGGAGCAGGTTTAACTAATGTGGGTAAAAAAGAAGCTAGAGAGTACTTCCGTTATTTAATAACGCCAATAACTAAAACAATGTATAAATACAATAGTACTTTGATGGCTAATTTTAAGCTTTGTGATAGTAGCAATTCATCTATGAATAGTAGGGGTCAAGAAAATTGTGTGGCTGATGATGATTGGTCTCAGTTGGTTGGCCTTGCTGATAGCGGCGATCCCATGACAATAGGTCAAGCGGTAAATGAAGATTATTTAGATGGTACAAAAAAATTATTTTCACCAACAAGTGATGAATCTAAATCTCCAAATTGCTATGAAATTGGTTATTGTTATTATAATTTAAAAAAGATGCGTCAAGCTCGTATTGTGCCACTTGGATTTGAGTTGGCAGCTTTATTATCTCCTGACGACGACCCTGTTTCTTTAGATGATGTTTTGGCTGGTTTTGATCAAGTTGGTACTCGTTATTATCATTTACTTGATCCGAATTGGGTAATAAAATTACCAGATTCAAAGTGCAATAATTATGGTTATACATCTTTGCTTTACGGTAATGATTTAGGTGTTAGAATGCAAGAATGTGTTGATTTGCAAAGTTGTGTTGGTGTTGATTCTAGTGGAGATTGTAGTAATTACGGGTATTGTACCAGAGAAAAAAATATTTGGTCTTTTGATTTTGATAGATGTGAACCTCAAAATGATAGTTGTCAAACTTATACTAATACCACTAATAAAAATACCTTTTCTTATCTTTATAAAACTTTAGATTCTAAGTATTGTGATAGTGAAAATATTGGTTGTCGCGGATATGATATTGATCGCAATAGGGACGGTGATTGGGCAAATGGAATTACTAGTACTATTTATTTAAATAAAAATGTAGAAGAATGTAGTTCTTCTGATGATGGCTGTTCGGCTTTTAAAGTGGTGTTTGATGAGAAGTTTTTGAATATAGAGGATACTGAAGATCCAGTATATTTGTATCTTAATAAAGCTCCTAATTATTTAGGGTGTTATGACTCTGGTCCAGCGACTCTGGATGGTGATTGGCCAGTAACAAAGTCAGATTTGGTTAGAATAAATTATAATGAGGAGTGTGAAAATTATGCTGGTATTTGTATACCAGAAGAAGAAGGGTGTAACATGTTTAGTCCTCTTACATATTTAGGCGAAGATATCCCCGCCAAATTTAATCCAGCGGTTATTGAAAATGATCAGATTACTTGGAATGATCAGTGTGATGCAACTTGCGTGGGTTATAATTCTTACCGTGAAATGCCTAATAATTATTCTAGTGGGCAGGATTTGGCTTATATCATTCCTTCCACTGCTGAAACTTGTTCAGTGGCAGAAGAAGGATGTTCTAGTTTTACAAATTTAAGCACAACCGTTGGTCAGATTGAGAATATTGAATATTATTCTTATTTGCGTCCATGTATTTTGCCTGACCAGACTAAACAAAAAAAATATATTACTTATGAAAATTCTTCGACTGGTTATCAGTTAAAAGTTTATTTGTTAGAACAGGATTTGATGGGAGAGACAGGCAAGGTTGGTGCACCAAAATATTTTTATAAAACTCTAGTTGAACTAGATGATTATAATGAAGCCTGTAATGAAGGTGTTTATTGGAAAGGTTTAACACACCCGGATTGGAATTCTGAATTGAGTTCTGACTGTCGTCAATTTAACGATGATGAAGCTAATGTTTATTATCGTTTATTGTCTAAGACAATTGCTGTATCTGACGAATGTACAGGGTATCGTAAGAATATTCCGGAGTTATATGTAGAAGCTGTCATAACAGATCAAGCTGATTGTATAAATAAATTTGGTTTTTGGGATGGGAGTAGTTGTCAACTCTGTTACCAAAATGGTGAATATAAAGATGGCTTCTGTATTTATAATGGTTTGCCAGGTGGGGTAGGAAATAGCGCTGGTGTAAGTTCTGCTTGTTCGGCCGAGGTAGAAAGCTGTACTGCTTATAAAGGTAACGCTGGCAATAATGTTAGAGAGTTAGTATCAGATGATTTTGAAAATTCTTCAACAACCGTGGCTTTGTCTGGCTGGTCTGCGCAGGATAATATTAGTCTTTCTAATGAATCTACTCAAATGAACGGTCATTCTTTATATTATAGAGCCAGTAGTCATAATATTTTAAGTAAAAATATAGCTGAAGAAAAATTTGAATTAGAGGGTAATTATAGTTTGACTTTTTGGGCCAAAGGCATTGGAGAGGCTGATATTTATTTAGCAGGTAAAACATATCAAACAGATAACCAAATAGGGAATTTAGTTTTAACAGATAATTGGAGAGAGTATAAATTTAATTTAAACAAATTTGTAATTGATGATTTAACCACTTCAACAATTGAGTTTTATTTTAGTGATACAGGCGATGTTATATATCTAGATAATGTTAGCTTGGTAGAAGTGAGTGAGTATTTGTACTTAGTAAAAAATACTTTGTCTGTTCCAGAAGTTTGTGATTCTAATCTAAATGATAATTTGCCAGGAGAAGCTTTGGGATGCGCTGCTTATTCTGATATTAATGATAAGGATTATTATTTAAATAATTTTAGTTATTTATGTCGCGAAGAAGCCGTTGGGTGCACGGCCTTGGTTGATACTTATAATACAATAGAAGCAACAGCAGACAGCTCTGGGAATATTAAGGGAGAAGATGTGGAGAGGTTTTATAATGTTTCTTTAGAAAGAACAAATGGTAATATTAATCAGATAGATAATCGTTCTATTGAGATTGGTGTTGATGAATATAAATGTATTATTCAAAAAGGTGAAAATGAATGTTTTGTAAATATTTTTGGACATGGTAGGGCTTCGATAGAAGGTGTTGGTGGTAATTTAGATAATGCTTACTATATTCCAGCTGATAATACAACTAGTACGCCAATATATTTGGTGGTAAATGAAAATGCATATTGTAGTGCTCAAAATAAAGGCTGTATGGAAGTTGGTTTACAGGGTGTTGGTTTAAATGTTGCTAATGTGTTTGAGGGTGTGTTTATTAAAAATAATCCTGATTTGTATGAAGCAAAAAATTTGTTATGTAATTATTTAGGGTCTGGCTGTGATGAGTATACAAGTGGTGATGGGAATAATTATTTTAAAGATCCTGCCTTAATGCAGGCTGGAATATGTGAATATAAAACAAATATTACAACTCAATATGGTTCACGAACAGGTTGGTTTAGGCAAGGGGTAGGGGTGTGTAGTAGCACTCCTAGTTTAAAATGTACTAGTAATGCTGAGTGTGGTTTTAATGATATGTGTATTAAAAAGGGAACTATACCTTGTTATTCTAATTATATTTCAAAAGATGGTAGCTATGGTATATTGCCTTCTGGTTCAGTTGATTATGATAATTTAGTAGGTGAATGTCCGGCTTCAGAAAGTGGCTGTACAAAATATTTAGATCATAATGATTCGGATTCTTATGATAACCCTGAAGAATATTATTTCTTGGAACAGTCAGTAGATGTAGGGGAAGATTGCGAAGGTAAAGTTAGTATTAATTATGGTTGTATTTTGTTGGACAAAACAGATAACCCAACAAAAATGTATAATACTACAAGTACTTATCAAGATAGTGCGGAAAATGAATATAATTTAGTTAAGCCAGCTAATAGTAATAATAATGATGCTAATATTATAGTGAGCGCGATAAAAGATAGAGAATGTGCTGAATGGCTATATTGTAATGTTGCTCGCATGGATGAAGATGATAATACTGGTCAGCCAGTTAAAAGGTGCTATAGTTTGGGCTCTTGTAATGAATCTAACAATAGTATGTTAGGGTGTGCTAATGATAATACTTACAGAGTTTTAAATAGAGATGATGGTAGTTTTAGTATTAGTGATTATAAAGAAAGAGATATTTCTTGGAATGGGTTTGATTATTCTGGTTATACTATTTTTGATCTTGATTTTACCCAACAGTTACAAGCTAACAGTTTACCTAGTCCAGAAAATATAACTAGTACACAAATTTTAACAGAATTTGTAAGAAATTATTCTCAAAAATCAACTGAAGAATTAAAAGTTTTACAAACATGTCGATCTTACCCTGAAGAAACTAGTCCGTATTTGCGTAATGTTTTACAGAGTGATCCGTATATAGATATGTTTAATATTTTTGAATATTCTGCTGGCTTTGCTAATTCTAAGTTATTTTCTAATGTTAGCACAACTATAGATGATTGTTCTTATGTTAAGGGGGTATATGGAGATGAAGGAGGGGTTGAAGCTTACTGGTCTTTGGACGGAGATGATGATGGTAGTTATGTTTGTAATTACGGTGTTAAAAAAGGAAAAGGTTGCGAAAGTGATGAAGACTGTTGTATCAGAAAAGAGTTGACAGAGGACCATCCTTGTGCTTGTGTACCTATAACTAAAAAAGAAATACATAGAGGTGTGAGTGGTATTTGTATGGAACAAGATGGTCGTTTTGAAATAAATAATACAACTAATAACGCCTGTATGACTTGGCTTCCAGTTGACCAGCCAAAAGGGTCGGGAGATATATATTTAGAAGGAACAAATGTAATTTCGGAATATGTTTTGCCAAATGATAATCAAGATAGATATATTTGTTTATATAATGAAGCGCCTTTGTTGGATGATTATATTTTTGATAATAGCCTTCCCTTTCCTTATACGGAAATAAAATGGTTTTCAGCTGGCGAAGGTAAGAAATACCGAGATGATTTTGAATGTGACGATAGTGAGGGTTGTGCTGATTGGGGCAGGTATGTTTTCCCAAATTTTTTTGCTGATGACCAGAGGTATAATTTAACTAAGTCCTCTCCAGAAGGGTCCTTTATGGTTGAACCAAAAAAAAGAGATTATGTTAATGGGGTAATGTTGTATGATGCTGGCTATAGGCATACAACTGGTACTCTTACTGGCATTCCTGATATTTTAAATAAAAAATATTGGTATACGCTAAAAGCACATAATGAATATGACCAGGTTGTAAACTTTGTTCCGTTAATGCAGGCTTCTGAAGTTAGTGGTGGAACGTATGAAGCGAAAGAGCCAAAACCATTAAAAGAAACAATTTATAAAGATGATATAGAAAGAATAGAAGTTTATATGGATGATTCTGGTAATTTTCCGAGCTTAACACCAGGGTTATTGGTTTTTGATAGACAGAGATTAGAATTAGAAGAACCAATGTATGAAAAAGATGACAACCCTATTACAACTTATGTTAGTGATTTTAGTGTAGATGATGATTTACCAATAGGTGCTAAAGATTTTTCTGCTTGGACTTGGTTGGGGTATGATAAAAATGTTGAACTCGAAAAAACTGATTTTTTTGGGACAAATTTGAATGGGTATAATCGCATAGAGGCTGGGATAATTAATCCTTATGAATCTTTAAATGATGAACGTATTTATAGGTGGGTTGGTCAGAAGGAGCAGGGTTTGGGTATAAGAATATTGTTTGACGACGAAGATAAATTGCATGGTTTTCATCTAGCCATGATAGATCATAGTGGTGGAGATGCAGAAATAAATTTATTTTTTATACTCTACACCACTAATGGTCCATGTAAAGTGGTGGCCAAGGTTTGGGATGGAGTAGAAGGCGGTAAGCCGTATGCCGCTAATTTGATAGAGGACAGTCATAATTTATTTACAAAAGAATATACGGGGTCTCCTCCAGATATAATACCCAAGAGGGTTAAGGATAATATCTATTTAGATTATGGCTTGGTAGCATCTTCTTTTAGCCCTACTACTAGTGGTAAGATGTGGGTTGATCCTTTTAACTATTTAGATTCAGATAGGACTAACTGGTGGTATGATAACCTTTCTAATAGACCTCTTTCGGGTTTTGATAAATACACAGGGGGTGTGCCTTTGGTGAATTTTAGATATGGTAACCGAGGTGAACCTGTTTTAGATTGGGGCTGTTATGATGGAGCGGGAAGAACATTCAGAACAACTTACGATGCTAATTGTGATTTTCTTGCTAAAATGTTTGCTAAAATTTACGGTGTTTGGGAATGGAGTGATAGCAGTGGTGAATGGGTAGAAAAAGTAGCTGCTAACCCGGCACCTGCGAGTTTTGTGCTGGGAGAGCAACTTGCTTATGATATTTCTTCTGCTATTTTTACTGATCCAAACTATCCAAAGTTTTCTCCATCAATAGATGCAGTTGATGATCATTGTAGTAATGGCGAGCAATATTGTGTGGGCGAGACTAAAACTTTCTCTATTAATGGTAAAAATAGCCAAGATGTTGTTTTGAGTTCGTCTGAAGAGGTGGTCTTTCGATTTTACATGACAGCTGTTTCAAATCAGATGCCTATAAAAAGAGTATTATTTAATACTCATATTGCCAACGATATCGATGTTGATTTAATAACTATGAAAGGTTCTTTCCCTAACTATAAACCAACGTGTGATAATCCTAGTCACTTTGGTGATGGCGAGGGTTGTGTGGCTGAGCCAGTACAAATATATACGCGTTATCCATGCGATGTAACTAATTTGATTGATTTTGCTACGGGTGTGGTTGATCAATCTAAGTGGAGTGATTTAAGTGTTAATCAAAAGTATTCCGCTAGTTCCGGTATGTCAGGTTACGTTAAAGTTGGTGAAGAGGATATTACTACAGGTGTGGTGGGAAATGGACTAGTAAACGGAGATATAGTCTGTGTATATAATCCAAGAATCCAAGTAATGGATAACTGGGGATGGTGTACGGGTGTTTGTCCTTATAAGGATAGTGGTTGTTATAACGGTGAATATTTTAATGATTGTGATAACGCCAAAACTAACATAGAATCTACCTCGTGGACAAAATTTAATGGCAGGTTAATAGTTGTTCCGAATTTGGGGTCGCAAGGATCCAACTCTACCTATGATCCAATAACAAATTTTTAAGTAGATAACACATAAAAAATCCACTGTTTTAACAGTGGATTTTTTATCCCCAATTTTATTGTTCCTAATTTTGCTTTGTGGTATAATATATTTATGAAAAATATTATTGCAAAAGCAAAAACAATTTTGCAAATTTTTAGAAGTTCAACCAAGAAAACAAATGCTAAATTTTTTATCATTCCAGTTTTGGTTTTGATATTTGGCTTTGCTTTGGTACAGCCAGCTTATGCTTTGGATTCATCGGGAATATTCAATGGCATTGCTTGGTTTGCTATTAAATTATGTATGAATTTAGCTGGCCTGTTTATTCAGTTCTCTATTTTTATTTTAAAATTTTTAATAGAAATAGCTGGATATAATGGATATTTAGATGGAGAAGCGGTGACGGTTGGTTGGGTAATGGTTAGAGATGTGGTTAATATGTTTTTTGTTTTGATTTTGCTTATTATTGCTTTTGGCACAATCTTGGGTGTGGAACAATATGAATGGAAAAAAATGATGGTTAAGTTTGTTATGGCTGCAATACTTGTTAACTTTAGTAGAATAATTTGTGGAGTATTTATTGATTTTGCTCAAGTGTTTATGATTACCTTTGTTAACGGAGTAGCGGCGACAGCTGGTGGCAATCTTATTAACATGTTTGGTCTGGATCAAATTTTAAGTTTAAACAAAAGCGCTGATATATTGGCAGATGCACAGATGCCGATTTTGATTGCTTCTATTTTTGCAGTATTTTTAACAAGCATGATGGCATTTGTACTGGGTGCATATTTGGTGATGCTTTTGATTCGTATGGTTGTTTTATGGGTTTTAATAATTTTATCCCCAATTGCTTTTGTGACAAGTGTCTTGCCTCAAAGTCAAAAATATTCTCAACGTTGGTGGAGTGAATTTGGTAATCATGTAATGGTAGGGCCGGTTATAATATTTTTTGTATGGCTGTCTTTTGTTACAGCTGGAGCTGGGAATATCCACGATCATGTTAGGGGTAATAGTGATACCAGATTCAATTTAACTACCACAGATGATGAGGAAGTTACTTATTTAAATAATTTAGGCGTGGGTGAAATTATGACTTGGGATAAGTTGGCTAATTTTTTGATAGCGATTGGGATGCTAGTGGTTGGCCTTAAAGTTACCAATGAACTGGGAGTTATGGGCGGTAGTGTTATGAGTAAAGCCGTTGACGCTAGTAAAAAAGCAGTGATGCTTGGTACTGGTGCTAGTGCTGCTATGTGGGCTGGCAAAGGTATGAGAGATGGGGGTGTTAAGTTGGCAAAAGATGCAACTAAAGCGACTGGTAAATATTTTGCTTCTCCTTTTGTTGACCATGCCAAAATGGCGGGTAAGAGGGCGCAGGGTGTTTGGAATGAAACTTTGGGTGCACGAGGGTTAAAAAGAAAAGGTCAGTTAGCCAAGCTAGACGAAGGTTTGGCTAATCAAGAAGCAACCAAAGCGGCAGATGGTAAGACAGCAACTTATTGGGCAGCTGGTGATAGTACCAAATTTCTTGGAGATAGTATTGTAAGTAAGAAAATATCAGAAAGAGATGCTAGCTCTGAAGTAGACAGCTATGTTGGTGATCGAGAAATAGAAATGACAAATAAAGAAGAAGCAGAAATAAAAGTAGCTTTGCAAATAAATATCGATAAAGCAAGAGCGGGTAAGATGGATAAAGTTAACAAAGATGGTGTTGTGTTAAGTACTGCTGAAACAGGAGAGGCGACGAATGTAGTAACCGAAGCAATGAGAGTAGCGGGTGGTACTGGAGCGTGGGGACTTTTAGATGACGATAAAAAATTAGAGGCATTGTCAGAAGCCTCTAATGATATTGAAGAAGGAAAAATAACTGCTGACGCGGCAGCATTAGCTGGGCTTAGTGTTCCCGATTTTATATTGCGACCGCAGGAGGAGCAAGATAATCACAGGAAACAAGCGAGAAAAGATGCGAAGCTTGCGTTAGATCCTAGGCATACGGCTGTGGCAACAGACTTAGCTCTTAAAGACGGTCTTGCTTGGAGAACAATAAGTGCTGCAGATCAGAGAGCATATAAAAAAGAAGCTGAATTTAATATAAAGGCGAAAAAAAAGTTGTTAGAATTAGATACCGCTGATACTGGTTTGAGTAAAGCTGATAAGAAACAAAAAGCAATAGTAGAAGCTGGTGATTTGCAAGATTCAGAAAGAGGGGATTTGTATGAAAAAAGCATTGAAGAAAGTGGCGTTCCTTTGTATAGTTCTTATTTAGCATTAGGTAAAGCTGCTCAAAAAACAGGTAAGGCAGGAAGATTGCTAGAACAAAGTACAGCGACTGTAGATGATATGTTGCGTGCCAAAGAAGGTAAGATGGGAAATAGGTTAATAAAATTTGAAGATGCACAATATCAGTCTGATGTAGCAAATATGGATATGATGGAGTATGACGAAAAAGTGGACATGATAAAAGATTCTTATAATCAAACAGCTGCTTTAAGAGTAAAACAAAAAGCATTAAAAGCACAAGGCAAGGATTTGGATTCTGGAGATGCTAAAATATTAAAAAATAGTGTGCAAACTATGGCCAAAGCATTGGCCAGTATGTACAAGAGTGGAGATGGCGAGTTTTTAAATGTGATTTTAGAAGATTTGGATAGTAGTTTTGGAGATATTGAATTATCAGATGCTGATAATAACCATATTAGAGATATAGCATTTTTAACAGGTGCTAGTGCGAATGATGTAGTTGATACTAGTACAGGTGAACACAAAGTAGAAGAATTGCAAAAACTTCAAGAAGATGCTCGTGTTATTATGAGAGAAAAAGAAGGGGCTCTGTTGAGGGGGTTGCTCAGAGCAAAGAATTTGGATGCGTCTCAAAATGGTAAATTACAAGAAAATCATCAGTTATCTGTTGTGAGAGACCAAAATGGTGCTAAAAAAATAGGCTTTTCTAATTTGGCAGGAGCGGGTAATACAGGAACGAGCAAATCTATGTCCACTGGCGAATCCAGGACTGGTGCTCAGATTAGAGCGGGTAAGATGGAATATTTGATGTCTACTAGTAAATTATCAGATATTGATGGTATGGCTTATATATCTGGTAAAACTAAAACAGCTAATCTTAATGGTGTTAGTAAGTCGGTGTCCGAAGGGTATTCTTTACCGGGGATGGATAAAAAAATAGAAACATTTTTTGCTAGCGCTACATCAAATAGTATAAATGCTTTGGCAAATAAACAAATATATGGCATAACTGGTGGCCAAGCCGAACATTCTTCTTGGGATAAAGCTGGTTCTAAGTTTCAAGTTGGTAGTAATGTGGTAGCAGACACTTTGGATCATATTTTTGCTGGTTGGGCTACTCAATATGATGCCACTACCTCTGCAACAGGTAAGCAAAAAATAGAAGAAGCAGCTTCAGCATTTTTGTCTAGGGCTGGGATAGATGAACCTGGCAAAGTTGCTAGAATAATTAATGACACTATCAAAGCCCCTGGGTCTTTAAAAACTTCCTATATTAATGTTCTACCATAATATGAATAATAATCTAAAAAAATTTATTTTCCCTCCGAAACCGTTATCTGATTTAGAAAAAAAAGACATGGATATTTTGGTTGAGAATATTATAGATTCACCCGGTGAAAGGCGTGATTTTTATAGTCTATTATATAATTTTTTCTTAGATAATAAATTTGATTATAAAATAATTAAAGAATATTATAATACTTATTGGGTGTGGTTTGTGAGAGTAGTAACAAAAGAAATGAACTACATAGATCCAAAAGATTTTTTAATATTTTTTCCAAGAATATTAACAACAGCCTTTGCTCTAAACCGCGATGTTGTTGGTAAGTTTTTGGATTATATGTATATTAGATTTTCCACCCCTTTGGAGAGAGATAAGCTTGGGTTTGATTTGAAAGGTTCTATTGTGAGT
>Ga0307992_1001549_pt1 | contig 13539 bp, 16 predicted proteins | sample EllFjometagen133_FD_203162 | JGI IMG/M metagenome (GOLD analysis project Ga0307992, IMG submission 203162) | Marine microbial communities from Ellis Fjord, Antarctic Ocean - #133 | ecosystem: Environmental > Aquatic > Marine > Unclassified | place: Southern Ocean | collected 2014-10-08
CCGCTAAACCTATTATTTCTTCTAAAATTCTCCATATTTTATAATTTTAATTATTAACTTGAATAAAATGATTAATTACTGCTATATTATAGCATATCTATTAATAAAATCAATACAAACAAAAAAAGACCTAGACAAGCCTTCTGCCCCTTGATGAGGTCCGACCTCGCCACATTCTCGGTTATAATAAACCCAAGTGGTCTAAAACCAAATAACCAACTTCTATGTCTGTCATTTTTCCGCTTCTCAATATTTCTCTAAGATTTTTAAGTGTAATTTCTTCCACCTCAATAAACTCTGTTTCATCTAAATTAGATTCTTGAATCTTTTCGCAATTTTTTGCAACAAAACAATGTCGTTTCATTGTTGAATAAGCAGAGTCAAAACAAGTTCCAATAAACTCAAAATTTCCCGAATATCCTGTTTCCTCTAACAGTTCTCTTTTTATCGCTTGTTGGGGGTTCTCGCCATCATCAATCAATCCGCCAGGAAGCTCTAGTAAAACTTTTTCTGGTCCCGGTCTAAATTGTTTGGTCATTACGACCATATTTTTTTTGGTTAAAGCTAAAACGCATACAGCTGGACCTTCATCTTTAATGTTGAACTCATATTCTTTATTATTGGGTAAAATGAATACTCTGTTAAGTATTTTTCTAAAACCTATCTTAAGTGGAGTTTCTGATATTTTTTTCCACATAACTACCTCATATATTAAATTGTTTAATCACTGATTTAATTGCTTTAAACAACTTATCATAATTAATTGCGTCAAAATTAGTGGTATCGACCTCAAAGACCTCTCCCCCAATATTTAAGCTTTCGTATTTTCCCTTTGATAATGTTTCTTTAAATCCTTCATAATTTAAGCGGTCTACGTGTCCGGGATGGCGCTCTCCTGATTCTGAACGAGTTTTAAATCTCTCAAAAAGAACTTCTTCTTTGGTTTTGCAGATAACCTGAAATGGCTCAAAGCAATATTTCTTACTCAAATTCAAAAACTTTTCATTATCATATTCTGAACTAAAATTACTTTCGGCAATAAACGATATACCCGCTGACAACAAAGATTCCATATAATTATATAGAAGCACATATGATGCTGAGGTTAATTTTATTGACCATTCGCGATCACTCCAACCCAATACATCAAAAAGAGATTCTTTAATGTCATCTTTGCTAACAAAAGGTAAACAAAGCTGCTTAGCAATTTTTTTACCCAAGGTTGTTTTACCCGTACAGGGTAAACCCGAAATTATAATAAGTAAAGTTTTTGACATACTTTGTGAATATAAAAAGTTAAATAATCAAACATTAAAAATAATTTAATAGATATCCTTTAATATGGTTGAAAATTTTTTCATGAGCTTTTGCATTGGGGTGTAATCCATCTGAAAGTTCAGTTTCATTAATTAAATTAAATAATGGGATAAAACTAATTTGACGAGATTTACATACTATCTCAATAATATCGTTATAATCTTTGATAATTTTATTTTCCCAAAACTCATTTTTATCCCATGGTTGAGTTAAATTATCATCGACCCTCAATAATCCTGTGAAAAATATTTTTTTGGAATGTTTTTTCGCGATATTAATTATTTTTTGCAGATTTTTTTCAAATTCCTCTTGGGGTACGAATAAATTATTTTTTTCATTGATATATCTTGAATCGTTAGAACCAATTGAAAATAATAATATATAGTCATCTTGTTCAATTTTATCTATTTTTTTAATATCTGTCTCCAAAAATTCTAAGATACCCCTTGTATCATCAGACGAAACTGCAAAATTGTATACTTCCATCCCCTTTTCTTTATGATTCTGCAAAAAAAATGTTTTTAGTCTTTCGACCCAACCACCCCGTTCATTGTCAAACGCCCCCCATGCAATACTATCTCCAAATACAAGAATTTTAGCCATATTAAATTAATTTAATTATTTAGTTTAAATATTTTGTTTTCTATTTTAGTAAAAGCAGAAAAAAATTGAATGAAAGCCGATTCGTTAGAGGCTATAAAATAATTTTATACAAGCATCTAAATCCTGAATTAAAGGCATATTCAAAGCGTTTTCTGGAGAAATCCACCTAAAGTCTTTATGTTCTTTGTGATTAATGACAATTTTCTGTTTTTGGTCTAGTTTTGTGTGATAGATATGATAAACAAAATCATAGTTCGGATATTTTACAAATACTTTTCCAAAATAGAAAAGTTGCAAAAAGGGTAATGCGAGCCCAGTTTCTTCTTGAATTTCCCTAACCATAGTTTCTAAAACTTTTTCTCCAATGTCAACCTTTCCAGCAGGAACACCCCAAGTATTTCCTTCTGGTTTATGGTCTTGCCTATGAAGCAAAAGAATTTCTTTATTGTATTCCACAAAACAACTAACTACATCAAACTTTGAATTAAAATTTTGTGGTTTTTCTTTGTAAATCATATTTTATAAAGATATTTACACGGATACGAGGAATTTTTTGGGCAAATATAATACAGAGAGGCCACTACCATGGGTTATTTATCGAAACTATCATATTAGGGTTAACTTTCTCCAGTATTTTACCTCTCATTAAATCAATAAACTCTAAAATGACCGATAAAGCATATTCTTTGCAGTCAAAATCAGGATAATATTTTTTCTGAACAACACAGCCACCACCACACAGAGTGTTTATTGAACAAGAAAAACATTCGGGTTTATCTAAAATTGTTCTATTTTTTAGTTCTTCATTTAAAACAATACCTTCTTCTGTGTTTCCTACACAAAAATTAGCATTATTTATGGTTCTAGGGCAATGATAAATATTTCCATTAGTTGAAAAAACATAATGAAATCCTTTTTGGGGTTCACAGAATCCATATTTTGGTCCCCAATAAGTTTTATAATCCCCAAGCCACCCAAAACCTCTAACAATATGGCCAAGATATTTAAAACTTTCGAATTTCATTTTTCCACGTAATTCTTGATGTTCTTCCCATGATTGGATTAATTTTTTAACCATTTTTCCTTCAGAAATTTCATCTTTTTGGGGATCTAAGTTGGCATAATCATGGGAGCCCTCAATTCTCCATTGGAAAAAGGGATTTTGTAACCAACCTTTTCCTTGAACAAATTCAATTAAATCTTCAAAATGGGAAATATTTCCTGAACCTAAAATAGTTTGCATTTTTACTGGAAGATGTTTTTCAATCAATAAATCAATGGCACCAACAACATCAGTAAACGAACCTTTTCCTCCGCGATAGGGTCTTCTTGAATCGTGAATTGATTGAGGACCATCTAATGTTATACGAAAATCAGAGATTGTTTCAGAATATTCAACAAACATATCAATAAATTTCTTTACCTTAGAGCCATTTGTCACTATGACATCTTTCCAATTATGTCGAGAAGATGCTTCCAAGATTTGACGTACAATATTTGAATCAGAAACACACAATGGTTCACCTCCAAAAATTACTAAATTCATTCTATTGTCTGGGATTTGATGTTCTTTTTGGAAACCACTAATTACTTTAATTATATCTTCCAATTTTTGAGGTGTTATTTCGGAATTCTCTAAAGTTTGTCTTTCATAGCATATAGGACATCCAAAATTACAATTTAATGTTGTTAAAACATAAAACCAATAAGGCGCATTCTGACTGTGTTGTTCATAAGTAGATTTCAGGGTTGTTAACATATCGATTCTTTCGTCTTCCGACAAAAAATACCCTCTTTTATTTAAATGTTCTCTTGCTAAATTAGGCATTTCATCAAGAAGTTTTTTGGGAGCAACATCAATAGCGCCAGTAATTGGGTTGACAAGAAGAGAGCTAACCCTATCTAATTCAAATATTAATATTCTATTTGATAATTTCATAAATCTATAATAAGTATATTTATATACTTAATTTGAAAAGTACCTAACACATTTTTTCTACACTCCAGGGTCCGACCCTGGAAAGTCAAAATTTTTATATAAATTTTTTATTATATCGATGATTCTTTCGTCTCTGCGCATTATAGCAATATTATTATTTATCTCATCTATAATCTCTCTATTAAAATCAATACCAAAATAAAAATCGGTGACAGTTTTTTGGTTTGGTTGTTCCTGGAAATATTGCCGTAACAAAGAATGCCATCTTTTCAAATCTTTTTCAGCAATTCCATAATTTCTTTCGGTTGACAAAATGTCATTCAAATAATCTATATAAATATTGTAATCCTGAATATAAGGATAGAAGAATTCGTCTTCCAGAAGTTTCAACGATTCAACGATATATTTTGACTTAGGACACAACGAATAAACGTCATTTGCAATAATGAACTTTTCTCTTGCAATATCTAAAATTGAATGAAATTTTACTCCAGCCAAGAAAGAATTATCGTCTTCCATGTCAGAAATAGTTAAACCATTATAATGTGTTTTGTCTCTGTCTATAACCTTTAAATATCTAATGTCTGGAAATAATGTCCCGACGAAGAAATCTTTTTTTGTTCTTTCCTTAAAAAATTTATCAAAAATTTTCTCTGTTAAAACAATATGCGTGATTGGTGCTGCCATAGTTGCAAAATGTTATTTCAATTAATCCCCTAATGTTTTTAATTTTTCTTCCCACCATTTCTTCAGGGCTTCCTTGTGAATACTTGGGCCCGCTTTTCTGAGATAGTCAATTCTTTCTTTGTATAGCTTGTGATGTTTTTTCAAATTCCCAGGGCTTTCTAAGGCCCATAAGGAATTTTTTAGTTCTATCTTTTCTTTTTCTTGCAAAAACACAGGGTTAATATATCTGTTAGAAGAAACATCAAAATCAACTGGTATAACTTGAAAATTATAATTTCTATTAAATATTTTTTTGCCGACAACCTTCACTCTATTCTCTCGCGTTTGTTCGCAAAAAATATAAAGATTAGCTTTTTGTATTCTTTTATTTTTTAAAATGCCCAGACAATTTAGTAAGTTCTCTAATGTTGAAAAAGACTTTTTCTCTAAAACAAAAAGCCAATCCTTGGTTAGATGTTTTAAAAATGATTTATTTCCCAGTTTTTTTAATAATCTAACCATTTCCCCTGCTTCAGTTCTTTTATACGGCTTAAACATATCTGTTTTGCCACCACTACAAATAATAAAAGGTGCTTTTATGCTTTTTTTGGTTACTAAATCATAAATTTTGTTAAAAACTATTTTAAGATAAAAACTATAATTTTCATCTTTTAGGATATTTTTGGGTATTCCATACCCCAAGACTAAAAATATATTTTTCATATATCTATTATATCACAAATAAATTATTTCCAAAGGGTTTTGATTGCCCAGTTTGTAATAAAAAAATAACCGCCATGATGGAGGTCGGTCGGGGTTAGATAAAAAAAATTAAAGGTACCTGACACCTTTTTCTCTCGAGTCTTTTATCCCGTGTTGTACGTCCCTGGTAGAACGAAGTGGAATGAAAACGTAGTGTGATGACCGGAGTAAAGCGAAAAAAGTTTAATTTTCAAATCTATAATAAAGTTTGAGTATCTCTTCTTTCAGAATTCCGCCTTTTATTTCAATTTTATTAGCACCTTTTTCATTAAGATACTCTGTGCTGACGAGAATTTCTGGACCAAATAATTTTGACGATTGTTCTAACGAAACTCCAAAGACGATACGACTAATATTTGCCCACCAAGAAGCTGAAAAACACATTGGGCAAGGTTCGCAAGTTGAATATAATGTAATCCCTGATAAATCTTTAGAGCGAAGTTTTTCACAGGCACTTCTAATTGCATTGATTTCAGCATGAGCAGTTGGGTCAAAATTATTTGTCTCTCCAGATTTACCGGTTGCAATTACCTGATTATCTTTAACTAATACACAACCAAATGGAAAAGATGCATTCTTGGCTTCTTCAATTGCTAATCTCATGAATTTTTTATCTCTCATATTATTGATTAAGACGAAGTTCTTTATAATGTTTACCATCTGTAGAATTTAAAAAATAAATTAAAGATAACTCGTTATTATGCAAAATATTTAAATTAAAATTCTAATTTTTTATTTTTACTCAATTTTTCGCCAAATTGGAAAAATCGCTCTGTAATCCACGCCTAACGTAGATTTCAGAGAACCAACTTAAGAGGACAGTCCCCTTTTTAGTCAATGAGATTTCTTATTATCTTAATCTTTCAGAAACTAATTTATCAAAATTGGATGGAAGAATGCCACATTTTCTTTTTTGATAGCAGAAGCCAGACCATCTATTTTCACCATATTTATTATCTTTTAATTGCTTAATTTCTTTCCACGCATCTTTAAGTTGTATGGTTCTGGTATTTCCTACTTTGTCTTCAGATTCACAAACATAAATATCTCCTGTATCTCCTATATAGAATCCAGCTCTCGAAATATCACATGGCAATCCTCCTGGAAAATCAGCAGGGCAATCAATTTGAATTCCATTAGCTTGTGCAATCCTGTAAAGTCTTGCAGATAACTCAACAATTTGCTCTTGAGTTATTCCAATTTGTTTTCTATATTCTGGATCACTTGCTTTACCAATAGGCATAAGAGGACAAAGGAGAGGATAAACATTGTTTTGAATAGCCCATTCGTAATTTTGTGGGATTTCATCATAATTGAGATTCAAAACAACGATTCCAAAACCTAATCTTGATGGAGAATGTTTATTAAAACCTAATTGCACCAATCTTTCAAGTGCTAAATTTCTTTTTTCAGAAAATCCTCTTCTTTGGACAATATCATCTTGATTTTTTGCTTCATATTTCAGCATAATTGTTGTTTGTGAATCATTTAATCTTTTTGCAACATTAAGACCACTAATTCCATGTATTTTTTGTGCTAAATTATCATCACCCAAAACATCACCACAGGTAAATAGTATTGGTTGGAGTGATGATTGATGAACATAATCAAGTAATTCTAAAATATCTTGTCTAAGGAGGGGTTCTCCCTCACCTAATATTTTCACACTTCTTCCTCCCAAATCGGAAAAGTCATCAATTATTCTTTTTATCTCTTCAAGAGAGAGTTTATCTCCTGTTTGGGTATCTTTATATCCACAAAAAATACATTCATTCAAACAATTTCCAGGGATTGCCATATCTAAGGTAAGGGGATTACCATTTTGTCTGGCTTCTGCTAATTCATTTTTGGAAAATGTTCCGCCCAAGTATCCAAATGTTTTAGTTTTCATATTCATTTTATAGTAATAAAGGGGATTATAAAAAAGTATCGAAAGAAATCTCATTGCCCAATAAATCTAAAGTGCCCGAGTATTATGTCGTATAACTGGTTATTATACGAAATGTTTTCGCGTAATTGTATAAAAGTTATAAAATTATTTCACATAACTCGTTATCATACGAAATATTTAAGTTAAAATTCTAATTTTTTATTTTTAGTAAATTTTTTGCCAAAATCGTGCCATTTTCAAAAAATCGGCCCAAAACTCACAATTGATACGAGTTTCAGAAGGTCAATTTAAGGGGACAGTCCCCTTTTCTTCCTTCAGTCCCCTTTTCTTCAAAAATCTGCCTATTTATGGAATCAGACCACACTTAAAATAATCAGAGATTTTTTTAAGTAATTCTGTTGAGACAATATGTTCCCTCTTTTTATTATAGTGATGGGCAAACTCCAAATCTTCAAAAACCTCTTCATTTATTTTAACAATGTCCTTATATCTTGGCCTAAAATGCCAATGAAGTTCTGGTTTTATAATTTCTTCCCTATAAAAACTGTTTAACAGGCAAGTCCAATTAAACATAGTTGCTCCAAATGTCTTTTTGAATGACGATTCAAGCTTTTTTACTACTTCATAAAATTCCGTCCACTCATCTTTTGTAATATCTGACATTGATTCAGATTCACTTTTAAGCACAACAATAGAATATCCCAAATAAGCTTGATTTGGATGTAATATTACTTTCCAAAAATCTGTTTCAAATAAAATTATTTCTTCATTCATAATATTTAAGAAATTTTTGTAATTATTATTTAAACCTTTAGATTTTTATTTTGATCCAACTTCCTCGCAGGTCGGACCTGTTAGGAAGTTTCAAATATGGACACTTTTTATATTTTTTGTTAATAATCTTTTGTATGTAGTTAGCCTAATTTAGAGATTACATTCCCTATTTTACGCTTATGTTTTATAGTTTAAAAAGACAGTCCCCCTTTTTAGTAATTAATAAATGTCGTGTTTACCGATAAAATAAAATCTAACTATGTTTTTCTTTTTATCTACAAAATCAAAAATAATTCTATATTCATAATTTATAGAAAAAGCCAGAAAACTGCTCAACTTACCACGGAGTTTGTGCGTTTTTAACCTTGAATCCAATGGGTTTTTGCGAAAAATCTTCTCTCTCTTCTCAGCTAAATCTTTAACGTTTGCTGGCAACTTTTTGTATTGCTTTCCAAATTTAGACAAATACAATATTTTCATGAATCAATTTATCGTAAATCCTTCAAAGATTTTAATACTTTTCCCTTGCCAGCCTCGAATCTTAAACGATCTTTTTTCAGTTCTTCTGCTAATTTATTGGTATTCCATTCACGAATAAGGTGACGAATAAATTCACTAACAGAAGCATATCCTTCTAATTTAACTTCTTTTTTGATTACCCTTACCATTTGTTTTGGTAAAGAAATATTGACAATGTTGCGCATATAATTATATATTAATTGTAATAATCTGTAATAAATTGTATTACAATAATAACATGTATAACAAAAAAATCAATTATAAGCTGTGGATAACTTACTTTTTTTGAGTAAGGGAGATGTGAAATTTTTCTGTAGCGTAGCGAAAAAAATGGCTCCCCTCTTCAAATCTTATTATAATCCTTAAAAATCGAGAATATACAGTAATGATGAAAGAAAAAATTATTGAAGATTAAAAGGCTTCGTAAAAACAAATATTATCCCCAATTATCAACAGTTTAATCCTTAAATTATTATAATTAGTTTCTTTTTGTATATCTTGAAATAGTAACCCCTTCTTGAACCGTGCATTCTTTGAAGTGTAATTTTATTGTAGGATTATCCTTTAAAAACAAAGGTTTACCACTGCCTAAAATAATTGGAATAATACCGACGATATACTCATCTATAACATCTGCTTTAATAAATTGGTCTGCCAGTACTGCTCCGCCAAATAACCAAATATTTTTACCGTCTTCTTCTTTTAATTTTACTATTTGACTAACAACATCTCCCTCTATAAATTTTATATTATCGTATTTTGTTTCTAATTTTTCTGAACTAGCAACATAAATTTTTGTAGATTTAAACATCTCCATCGCCTCAGTAGTACAATCTTGATAAGATTTTTTGCCCATTACCATTATATCCAAACCACTAATAAAATCAGGGAAAGAGAATTGTTTCTCAGTATCATTACTTTTGTCTCCATCACCCTTAACCCAATCAAATTTTCCCTTATCGTCAAGAATGTATCCATCTAAACTCATTGCCAAATTAAGTATTATTTTTCTTTTCATATTTTTTAAATTATTTAATTTATATCAACATTAATCTTCTACATTTTTATTATACCACCATCAAAATATCCATCAAGAATTCAAATATCCGACCCTCCCTGTCAGCGAACAGAGATGGGTTAAAAAATAACCGCTCTATGAGCGATTATTGGGTGTGGCTCCCCAAGTCGGTCTAGAACTTTAAGAAATCAAGCTCAAAGGGCGTTCCTAAGGATAAAAATACTGGATTTAATAACGGAGGTCGGTCGGGTTCAAATAAACAAAATGAGACAAATGAGACAGTATAAAAAGGAGTATCTTGTGTCTCATTTTAATCCAATGAAACACTTTATTCGTCAACATCTATATTTGGTATAAAACCATAATGATTAAGTGCAGAATATAACATTTTGAAAATATCCAAATTAGAAATGTTATACTTAGTATATATAGGTATTTCCGCCAAGAACTCACCTGATTTAGCTTCTTTGTCTTCTAAATAATGATAAGAATAATTAGTTATAAAAATTGCATTAAATAAATCAGGATTCTGTTTAGAAGATTGGTGTTTTTTTCCTTTCTTAATAATATCACGAACCCATGGTTTATTCTTGGGAGCTAATTCAGGTGTTAGAGGTGAATTTTGATCTATAAAAATCATAAAGGGCATATCTTTTGGGATCTGTTTAAGAGCCCTACTCAATAAGCGTTGTATATCTCCTTTGAACAATTTTTCTAATTTTGTTCTGCCTAATTCGTGTAGAATACCCTTTCTATGTCTACTTTTCACTTCTATGCCAATGATTTCGCCTGTCTGTTTGTGAGTAACTATAAATTCGCAGTGTTTTTCTGTGATGACAGATATTCCGTCGTCTAAAAATTTTATGCTATATCCAAGTCTGGCAAATATAGCCGCTATTGCAATTTCATATCTAGCTCCTTGAAACTCCCTCTTATTTTTTAATCTATTTAGTAGTTGATTTGGTAAATTAGATGTATGTAATAGACTACATATATCAAATGCCAAAGACAACAAATATTTCGCATAGCCGTTTGGCTTTGCAACCCAGACACCATCTTTTACTTTATGGCTTTCTGTTCTATTTTTTTGTGCCCAATCATCTAGCTGAGAAAAACATTCCATTATAAAATGTCTATTCTTCCCGTATGTCTTTAGTTCATTATTCCACCACACTTCACCAAGTGTAGTTTGTAAAATATAAAGAAGGAAATCATGAAAAGTTTCGTTTGGAGGTCTATTTAAATATACCCTACTCCCAATAGCCCAAGCCTTTTTATCTTTAAATATTATAGGATTAACGAAATTTATATATATGCCAACCTCGCGTAATCTTTGTTCTTTCTCGCGAATCTTTGCAAACTTTTGAGTTATTTCTGCTGGAACAGATCGTTCTATTTTTATAGAATCTTCATTTATGACCTTACCTAAACAACATTTTTTATATTTTTTCCCTGAACCACAGGAACAAGGATCATTTCGCCCAATTTTTGTCATGTTATGATAATTTACTTTCAACTTTAATTAATCTTTGGTGTGTTATAAAAAAATCATAATAAACCTGATTTTCGAAGAATGATCTTTGTTATAAATTAATTTTAATGCTTTTTATTGATTTTAAAAAAAACTCAATTCTTTTTATTTGTTCTTCTTCAAAGGGTACTACTGCTGGACCAAGTAATAATAGCGATTCTATTATTTCTGTTATATCCCTTATAATGTCTTGCATCCCACCTAACTCAATATACCAACCTTTAGGAACAAAATGTTCAAAGTTATTTCGTAACACATTTTTTAGAATAGACACACTCTTCTTTTGAGAACAGGTCAATTGAATGGGTTTTATGTCATAACCCCTAACATACTCTCTTGTCTGTACACATCTAAGGGCTTTGTCGAAATCAATTAATTTCTGATATTTTTTTGTTGATCTTAATACATTGTCATAATTACCTTGCGTTAAGATACATATCATGAATCCATATAAAGCGTTATGTAGGGATATAATCACCCATTTCCAATAAAACCAATCTTCTTCAACTTTTCGAAGAAATTCTAAACATTTTTCTAAAGAATCTATAGCATTTTCTTTTTCGTCAATCCAAAGAAAATTCATACCTCTTTTATTGTCTGTTTTATCAATTTTCGTTTTATTTAATGTTATGATAGATATCAATTAAAAATTTTAACGAATCAAAATCATTTTTTAATTCACCTATATCTTTCAATACTTTTCCTATATCCTCCTTTGTAATTCTATTTACTATTTCACTATAATTTATATCTATAAATAATTTATTCTTAGGATACCTGAAAGCATCGTTGGAAATATCTTTTAAATCAAAATCTTTTATTTTTTTCTTGACATCCTCGCATTTAAAATACTTTAGGGAAATTTTTGCTATATTTTCCATCCATTCTTTGCTAAATTCTGTTTCTATCTTTGCAGGTTCTAATACACGCCTTGATTCTCTTTTGTCATCATAGGCTTTTTGTATCGTTTTATTTATTAAATCAACTTTATATTTATTTTTAAATATCTCTAAACATTTTTCAATGTCATGACCATTTTTTCCAATTTCAGGAATTTTATCTTCAATAATGATGATAAAATATTTTAAAAAAATCTCTATTGAATGTTTTAGATTATAAATTGTAGAAATATACAAATTATATGGCCAAAATCTCTTTGGACCAATGTCACCTTTCTCTTTGTGCCACGACGTTGCATATCTCTGATGGATCATTTCACGACAAGCCAATTCTGCAATTGTAATATAATTGTCACAAAACAACCACCAATCATTTTTTAGTTCTTTTTTAATTTTTACTTGATGCATAGATTAATTTTAATTATTTATATTCATTTTCGTCCTGTGGATAACACATATTGTTTCTTCGGTTAATTTTCGGTATAATTATATTATATAACAAGTGCCTAAACATGTCAACGCTTATGGCAACTCTAACAAAACGACAAAAACAAATTTACGACTATATTAAAAATTTCATTGAAAAAAATGAATATGCTCCTTCTTTAGAAGAAATAAAGGAGCATTTTAATTTAAAATCCGTAAGCACTATTCATCAACACGTAGAGGCATTAAAATCAAAAGGTTATCTTAATAAATTAGCTCATCAACACAGAACCATTGAGTTAATCCAAAATAAACAAAAAAATAATCTAATTAAAGTTCCTCTTGTTGGTATAATAGCCGCTGGACAACCAATTGAAGCAATTGAACAATTGGGAGAAAACATCGCAATTTCAACTAAAGGAATTGATCCTAATGGAAAATATTTTTCACTGAAAGTCAAAGGTGATAGTATGATTGAAGAAGGGATATTTGACGGAGATATAGTTGTTATAAAGAAACAATCAGTCGCTGAAAACGGACAAACTGTTGTTGCAATCATTGATGACAATGAAGCTACTCTTAAAAAAATATATAAAGAGCAAGGCAGGTTCAGATTACAACCAGCAAATCAAACGATGTTACCTCTTTATAGAAAAGAAGTTGAAGTCAGAGGTATTGTTATAAACATAATCAGAAATCTACATTATGAAAAAGATAAATATAGAACCTTAGATTTATTCGCAGGCATAGGAGGAATAAGATTAGGTTTTGAAAAAGCAGGATTTAAAACAGTATTTGCAAATGATTTTGAAAAAACTTGTAAAGATACTTATGATTTAAATTTTAAAACATCAAAATTAATTGTTGAAGATATAAGAAAAATTGGAATTGAAGATTTACCTGAATTTGATTTCTTGCTTGCTGGATTTCCTTGTCAAGCTTTTTCAATAGCAGGATACAGAAAAGGTTTTGAAGATAAAAAAAGAGGTAATTTATTTTTTGATATCGCTAAAATAATTAAATCCAAAAAACCCAGAGGGTTTTTGCTTGAAAATGTCAAAAACCTAAAAAATCACGATAATGGAAAAACATTTAAAATTATTCTAAAAACTTTAGAAAACACTGGATATTATATAAAAACAAAAGTTCTGAATAGTATGGAATATGGGGATGTTCCTCAAAACCGCGAAAGGA
>Ga0307992_1001550_pt1 | contig 13534 bp, 7 predicted proteins | sample EllFjometagen133_FD_203162 | JGI IMG/M metagenome (GOLD analysis project Ga0307992, IMG submission 203162) | Marine microbial communities from Ellis Fjord, Antarctic Ocean - #133 | ecosystem: Environmental > Aquatic > Marine > Unclassified | place: Southern Ocean | collected 2014-10-08
TTACAGTACAAAAATCTAAGTGGATCGTGGGCTGATATAGGTACGGGAACAGGGGGTTCAGGTATTTCAGGTACATCTGGAACGTCGGGATGGTCAGGTGTAGGAATAATCGGATTTTCGGGAGCTTCGGGTTATTCAGGGATATCGGGATTTTCTGGATTAGGATTAAGTGGATATTCAGGTACTTCGGGTTATTCAGGTACTTCGGGTGTATCGGGTTATTCAGGTTTAGGACTAAGTGGTTATTCGGGCTCTTCGGGTATGGCAGGTGCATTTACAGCGTCAGGTTTTTCAGGTACTTCTGGTTATTCGGGAACTTCGGGTTATTCGGGTATTTCGGGATATAGTGGAACGTCAGGGATTGGAATATCAGGTACATCTGGTACATCTGGTTATTCGGGAACTTCGGGTTATTCTGGAATTGCGGGTGCATATGCAGCGTCAGGTTATTCGGGTACTTCGGGTTATTCAGGTATTTCGGGATATAGTGGAACATCGGGAAATGAAGGATATTATAGTGTAGTATTCAAAGATTCAACCGATCCTTTATATACAGCTGTACATAATAATTTAATATTAGTGGATACTTCTGTTGCAGGATTTACTGTTAATTGTATTTCAAGTCCTAACGCGGGAGATTCATTCAAGGTAGTAGATGTTAACAGTACATTTAATACTAATAATCTCATACTAGATAGGAATGGTAGTAAAGTACTTGGACTAGATCAAAACATCACATGTGATATACAAGATTTAGTGATGGTAGTAACTTATACAGATGCCGCAGTTGGATGGAAGTTTGATATAGGTGCAACGGGATTTTCAGGTGCTTCGGGCATTTCAGGATATTCAGGTACTTCGGGTTATTCTGGAACATCGGGTTATTCTGGAACTTCGGGAAATGAGGGATATTATAACACAGTAACAAAAGATTCAACCGATCCTTTATATACAGCAGTACATAATGACTTCATATTAGTAGATACATCAATTGCTGCATTTAACATCAATTGTACATCTGCTCCATCGCCTGGTAACTCGTTTAAGATTATGGATGTTAATAGTACGTTCGACACTAATAATCTTACGTTAAATAGAAATAGTAGTAAAGTACTTGGTATAGATCAAGATATAATATGCGATATCGAAGATTTAGTAATGGTAGTGACGTATACTGATGCAACTATTGGATGGAAGTTTGATATAGGTGCAACGGGATTTTCAGGTGCTTCAGGTTATTCGGGAATTTCAGGTACTTCTGGAATTGCGGGTGCATATGCAGCGTCAGGTTATTCAGGAACTTCGGGTGAATCAGGATCTATAGGGCCCGCGGGAGTAGGGGAATGGACTAGAAACGCTACAAGTGGTTATTTATATCCAACCGTAGTTACTGATAAAGTAGGTATAAATACAAGTACACCATCTGAACAGTTAGACATAGATGGTAAAATCGCTATAAGTAATGAACAAACTATATATAATGCACAAGCAGAAGATGGACTTACAGGATCTATAGTTTTAGGTAATGGTGGTTTAAGTCTTTTACATAATTCAGGTGACGAAGCATATTACAATACATTAATAGGTATATATTCTGGATATACTAATACAACGGGTTATCGTAACACATCGGTTGGTTATCGTTCGTTATTCGCTAATACAACGGGTTATAAGAATACATCAGTTGGTAATCGTTCTATGTATGCTAATACTGTAGGTTATTTAAATACAGTAATAGGTGTAGACTCTTTAAGTTCGAATACGACAGGTTATAGAAACGTAGCAGTTGGTGTAGAAGCCCTAAATACTAATACTACCGGGGGTTATAATACAGCTGTTGGGTATGAAACGTTATATTCAAATAACTCTACTTATTGTACAGCAGTTGGTGCGAAAGCTCTTTATACTAACTCTTCAGGTGGAAACAATACAGCAATTGGCCATCAGGCTATGTATTTAACAACTACGGGAGGTGGAAATACCTCTATGGGAGCAACTTCATCGTATAATAACACTACGGGAATCTACAATGTATCTATTGGTGAAGGGTCTTTATTTACAAATAGCACAGGTGGGGGAAATGTAGCCCTTGGTAAATATGCTTTATACTTATCCACTAATCCAGAATATGATAATGCAGTTGGGTATGAAGCACTTTATTCAAATACCACGGGAGATTATAATAATGGGTTAGGCGCGTTTTCTTTATATGATGTAACTGAAGGTAATTATAATGTTGGAGTTGGACATAATACGGGTCGTGGTATAACAACAGGTAATTACAATACAATTATTGGTGCTCAAGTATCGGGGTTGGCCATAGATTTAAAGAACGCAGTTATTATAGCAGATGGTGAAGGGCATCAGAGAATATACATAGATAGCGATGGTGATGCATCAGTTAATGGAAATTTAGTAGTTGGTGATATAGATACAACTCCAGATCATACATTAGACATTCGTGGTAATATAGGAATTTTAGCAGATGGGTATTTGAACTGGGGATCACAAGATGGAACTACGGGTTATGGTGTAAGAGATAACTCAGGTGTGTTACAGTATAAAGATAATTTAGGATCTTGGACTAATTTAGCAGATGGACGATGGACTAGAGATACTATAAATGGTTATATTTATCCAACTACTATTATTGATATGGTCGGAATTGGATTAAACGATCCATCTGAGATGTTGGATGTAGATGGTAAGATAGCAATTAATGGTTTACAAACTATATTCAATGTACAAGCAGAAAATAACATTACGGGGTCTTTAGTAATTGGTAATGGGGGTGCTAATTTATTACATACTGTTGACGCTGAAGCTTTTTATAATACGTTCGTAGGTATAGATAGTGGGATTGATAATACTACGGGTTATTGTAACACAGGTGTAGGTTATAGTTCTCTAAATGCTAATACAACGGGTTATAAAAATACTGCTACTGGACATTACGCCCTTTTATTAAATACTATAGGTTTATATAATACTGCGAATGGATATCATGCATTGTACGCAAATGTATCTGGTAGTTATAATACAGCGACTGGGTGTTCAGCATTAAGATTGAGTACAGGTGATAAGAACGTAGCTAATGGTTGTTCAGCGTTGTTAGTAAATACTACGGGTTATGATAATACTGCCGTAGGATACAATTCGTTATCTACAAATAGTACGGGATATTATAACACTTCAGTTGGTAGTCAATCTCTAAACACAAATGATACGGGATTTTCTAATACGTCTGTTGGTTATAAATCACTATACAATTTGGTAGGTGGTGCTAAAAATACCGTTGTAGGTTACAACACGGGGTTAGGAATTACATCTGGAAGTTACAATACAATTGTTGGTGCTGAGGTAACAGGCTTATCAGCTAATCTGTCTAGCAACATCATAATCGCGGATGGTCAAGGTAATATAAGAATACAAGTTGATAGTAGTGGTAATACAATTTTCGCGAATGATTTATCTGTACCTGGCGATATATCTGTTGTGAATGTGGTTGCTACGGGTGATGTAGATGCTACGGGAGTTGCTAGTACGTATTCGTGTAGAGGAAACGCGGGAGTAACTACTACGGTAGCATACGTAAAAACTGTAACTACTACTTATAACACATCATCTACTCCATATGGATCATTCGTTACTTCAGTTAGTACTTCTACAACTACGGGAACAATTACAATTACAGGCGGTATAGTAACAAGTGTGACATAATATGCAATTTATAATACCATTCAGGAAAGATTCCATAAGTAGGTATAATAATTTAAAATTGGTTATTGAGTACATACAATCTAATTTTAAACATAATATACTGGTAGCCGAGTATGATGTAGATTCTAAGATAGATTTGTCGAGTAACGTAGAGCACCTATTTATTAAGTCAAATAGTAAGTTATTTAATAAATCTAGATGTATTAATACTGCGATCTCCAAAACTACATCTGAGTATATATGTATATGTGATTCAGACGTATTATTTGATGTGGTATCGTTTAATAATGGACTGGATAAACTAGTAAATAGAGACTGCGGATTTTGTCTACCTTACAACAGTTATGTATATAACATATCTGTTAATAAATATATTGCCAATAAAAAATCTCTTAAAGATACAATACAGAATAAAAAACTATATTCTAGATCTTCCATAGGTGGTATAATATTATTCGATAGAAAATCATTTAGTGAGTCGGGTAAATATAACGAAAAGTTCGAGGGATGGGGTAACGAAGATTATGAGTTTTGGTTACGTATAAATAAATTAAATTTTAATATAATACGAGAAGATGGATGTCTATATCATTTGAACCATTTTAGATTTCATCCTCAAAGGAATATGAAACTGATGGGTAGCAACAAAAAAGAGTTGGATAAAATAAAGAAGATGGACATTAAGCAAATTAAAACATACTATAGAATTGGAGACGTAGAATAATGGTTAAACAGATAACTCTAACTACAGATAAGAGATTAGAGCATTACTTAGACGTGGATGATGACATTAACGGGTTGATATATTTAGAAGATGAGACACCTACTAATATACTACTATTTAAAAGTATATTTGACACACTTGTTAAATCATCACCTCATAATTTAACTTTAGGTATATCAGAAAAGTTTATTAATTATGTGAAATTATTTAAATCTAAAAACGTTAAGTGTAAAGTTAATATAAAGGCTAAGTCGTATGATTATGTATTTCTAGTTCCTAATGGCGACTTAACATCTAAAAAGAAAAAGAACACTATACGGGATTTAAATAGAAAGTTTATTGGATTAACTAATGTTAGATTTTCTCCCGCAGAAGTATCAGTCGATTCGGTAAATGAAAATTCAGATTCTGTACTTGTAGATATGGATAAACGAAACAAAAATTATTCAACTATAGTAGATGAAGTAGATAGCAGAGGATTAGAGTTAGTTCACGTAAACGATACAAATAAAATTAATTCTAAGGTTGACAATAAAGATTTGGATTTACTAGATGTGACTAGTAAATCTGTAAGTATTAGCGGTAACGGATTCATACCATTCGATACTGAGTTTAGTATAAAAGGTACAGATACTGTAGAAGGAAAGGTGTATCCTCAAGCTTCTAGTGTTTTGAAATATGTTAATAAAAATGCTAAGAAAAACGATGATGTATCATATGATATCACAGGTAAAGGTGTAGTTGAATATGAGTTTAAGGTAAATGTTTTATCTAATGCATTAAGTATTGAAATATATTTAGACGACTTTAATATTCGGTCTGGTATATCTAACTTAGAAGTTGATTGTGACGATACTGAATTGGCGTTGACAGACGTAGATATAACTGAATCTCTTATTACTAGTAATGTGTTTATGGGAGAATCGGGTGCTAATTTACTATTAGCTTATTCGATACTTGGAATATCTAAGTGCGTATTATTAACTGATGGTGATAAAAACGACGATTACTTTAAAAACGATAATTGTATAGATATAACTAATTATAAGTCGCCCACAGCGGGAGACCTATTAGAAGACATGTACACATCGGAGATTTAAGTACAATGATTAACTGTAAAGATCTTACTGTTGTAATCCCAGTCAAAATAGATTCTAATGATAGATTAGACAATCTAAAAGTAGTACTCAAATATTTAAATACTAACATCCGAACTAATATAATAGTAGGTGAACATTCCGAAAAGCCAACGTTAAAGAATTTAAGATATAAATATGATTATGTACATTTCGATAATCCTAATGGTACATTCCATAAGACTAAAACTCTAAACTCTCTTTATGAATTATCCGAAACTCCGTATATAGCTGCTTGGGATTCTGATGTGTTAGTACATCCTGAAAACGTGTTAGACGCAGTTAGTAATCTTAGAAGTAATAAGATGGATTTTATATATCCATTTGATAATCGTATATATGATGTCCCTAGAAGATTTATAAGTAAATTACTAAAATCTGGGAATATAAAGGATATAGTTAATAAAGATTGCATAGATAGAAAAATAGATTTAATAACTGGTTGTCTATTTATGTTTAATAAACAAAAGTTATCCGAACTTGGTATGGAGAATGAAAAGTTTATTGGTTGGGGTGGCGAAGACGATGAACGATATGAGCGAATATTAAAGTTAGGTGGTAACATATCATATTTAATAGATAGAGGTCCAGTTTATCATATAAGACATTTTCGTGGAGTAGATAGCAGACCCATAGAAGGAAAAGAGTATAGCCAAGATAACCGAGAAGAACTTGTCAAGACGAGAGAGATGAGTCAAAAAGAGTTACGTGCTTACGTAGGTAGAAAAGATGAATGTAAGACGAAAGGCGTGACATTCAAACCAACTATAGAAAAATCTAAGTCGATTTGTAAGAAATGTTTACCTATACATATTATAACACGTCAAGGTTCTGTACCGTCTGAAGATATAAACGGGATGTACGATAAGTTAAAGTCTAAAGTACGTGGACCATTTAAATTTATATGCATTACTAGTTGCCCTGTCGGATTAAACAACAACATAGGAATACTATCTGATTATTTTAGTAATGGTTTATTATTTGGTACTCGTGTTATTCATCTATTATCTAAAAACTATAGCAATACTAATACAGTATGTGTTTATATAAAACCTACGTTTAATGAATACGAGTTGATTAATGGTGGTAAGTTAATAAATAATGGAAAGACAGTTTTTAAGTTTAGAGGGAACCAATTAGACGATGTGTGTGAGTCGTTGGCCGAAGTTGATAATATATTTGTGTATATGAAATCGTACCTTAATGGTGATTATATGGTAGATGATAGTAGTAATGAATTATGTGATACGAATACGTGGGAAGGTGGTATGAACCCACTAGAAATGAAAGACAAGTTAAATACTGTAGGTCCAGGATTCTGTTTAGCTAAATGGGAACAAGTTACCTTACATTTACATAATGGAACTACACATAGTTGTTATCATCCGATGGTTCATAAAATACCACTCAAAGAATTAAAACATAATTGTACTGCTATACACAACACAAAGTTTAAGAAACAACAAAGAAAAGCGATGTTGGAAGGTAAGAGACCAGACGAATGTTCGTTTTGTTGGAATTTAGAAGACAACTCAAACAAGTATAGCGATAGACATTATAAAAGCGGTGTACTCTTTTCTAAAAATTTTGATAAAATAAAGAACTCTAACTGGAAAGATGATTATAACCCTTCGTATGTAGAAGTATCTTTTAGTAATAAGTGTAATCTAGCGTGTGGGTATTGTGGTCCACTTGCATCGTCTAGATATTTGAAAGAGATACAGAAGCATGGGCCATATAAAGTTTTTTATAGAGGAATAGAGTTAGGTCATCACGATTTAGACACTCATAAAAATAAGATATATAATAAGGATGAGGTCAATCCATACGTAGACGCTTTTTGGGAGTGGTTACCTGAATTATATAAAACATTGACTAATCTAAGAATTACTGGTGGAGAACCCTTAATTGTAGAAGATACATATAAAATGTTGGATTATGCGTTACAACATCCAAAAGATGATTTGGAACTATCTGTAAATTCTAACATGAGTATACCTAAAGTTTATTTTGATAAGTTCGTTGCATACTTAGATAAGATGAGAGGTACTCCTCTTTATAAGACTTTTGTGTTGTATACTAGTTGTGAATCGGTTGGAGAAAAAGCCGAGTATATACGATTTGGGTTGAATTTCGATAGATTTGTAAGAAACGTGGAACACATACTAGATAATTTTGATATAAAAGTATCGTTTATGAGTACATATAACGTACTATCTATCTCATCGTTTAATGATTTTATAAAACTCGTGATAGAATGGAAAAAGAAATATGGTAAAGATAGGATTTATGTGGATACACCATATTTGGAACTACCATCATTTATGGGACCAAGGGTAATGGATGAAACTTATCTAAAAGAACATCTTCAAAGTCATTTAAGTCTTATGGAGAAAAGCGATTGTTTTGGTGAATCTGAGTTAAATAGGATTCATCAAATTATAGATTATGCTAATAAAAAAAATGATTCGATGGGAGATTTTGATTTAGTAAACTCTAGGATATCGTTTATTAGTTTTTTCAAACAGTATGATGAACGAAAAAATTTAGATATCTTAAAAGTGTTCCCTGAATACGCTGAATTTTTTGCAGAATGGAGTAAGTATACATTTAACACACGTGGTTAATAAGGAGAATAAGCATGGGTAATATGTACACAGATAAGTTGATTGGAACTGCTATCCCTAAATAGTTTTGTATAGATGTTACAAAAGAATGGGAAGAATATTCGACGAGAAAAGTTAAATATTAATTAAACGTTTATGTTAAATTGGAGATATATAATATGATAGATTACTACGCGATTGGAAAAGTAGATGACTATAATAAATATTCAAATTTTAAGAACCTAGAGTTCAAGTCATTCTCGTTTGATGCTGTACCCGAAGATGTTATTGATATTTATGTTATTTATATAGGTATGTACGAATTGTTAAAACTGCAACATACGCTATTCGTTAAATTCAGTACATTTAAATTCAAACTAAATGTTATAAATTTTGGATGCGAACCAGATGGTGTAGAGCAATTCTGTACAACGAATTCTATAAATTATTTATACGTAAAAAAAGTGTTTGTAGATCGTACAGGTATTCAAAATATAAATTACGAAGCATCTTTGTTATTAAATTTTATATACAGAGAATTATTTAAAAAAGGTGGTTGTAGATATTTTGGTTTAATACATCACGATACATGTCCTATAAGTAGCATAGATATAAGTTCTTTATATAACAATGGAATGTGTGCTGCTGTACAGTTTGTAAAATTATATGAACCAGATGGTAATATACACGGGGCCACGTATCCATGGGTAAGTTTATTATTTACAGATAGCGCTAAATATGAGCAATTAGATTTTAGGTATGGAGTGGCATGTTTGAATACTAAAACCGATAGTAGGATATGTAAAGATTTGGATTTTGACTGTTCTGGAGTTGTAACTGATATTAATGAATTTAGGTTGGAAGTTGATAAGTTTTATATAAAGTTAGATAAAGATTATTCGTGTAAGAATATGTTTGAACCTGGTGCTCTAATACCTATCGGTAAAGATATGCAGTTTGAGTTTAATAATACCAACGATATATATAATTATGATAAGGACGATTGGTATATGTTATCTCGTGATTACAAGTTAAAGAAGTTAGTAGATAACGTGGAAAACATCACTGAATGGAGTGATGATAACAGTAATATTGTAAGGTGTGGTTATATGGAACAATTGTCTAATTGGGTACATGGAATAGGAATTAGCAATTGGTACAAAGATAATATGAGTAATAACGATGACTCTCAACATAACGCAAAAGTTAAAAACTTTCTATCGTTTCTCGACGACATATCTTTAAATGAAGATAATGTATTATATATAGGATTTGATAATATGGATGAACATAAATATATAAATATAACCTCGAACTCTAATGGGTTGAATATATGGCAATTTGACATATTTTATAATCTGTCAACAGCCTCATTAGTTTCGGAAAAATATGTTAAATGTAAAAATATCAAAAATATTCCATTAAATAAACCATATATATATCCAATAAATCTTTTCGAATGTGATGAGTCTCCACATTTGAGTATAACATCGGGGTTAACAATTCCCGATAACGTAGTAAATGATGTACGTAATAAACGATGTGTTATATTAATAGATTTTGTTTCTGAGGGATATACACCTGGTCGTTTCCATGAAGTGAAAACGTTCATTTCTGATTTATGTATTAGACATGGTGTAGATCAATCATCTGTGTGTTACGCGGACGGAAATTATAAACAATACGATCTTGGTGTAGAATTTAATTATTTTCCATACATGACATGGGATAGATGTAATTTACCACTGCCACGTGAAGAAATTAATAGTATAATTAATAGTATAGAAAATAGACATAAACGGACATACAAGATATGTTGTTTGAATAGAAGACAGCGTCCACACCGAATGGGTTTACTGTACTCTTTATTAGATATAATTGGTGCTAACGATGTTGTTTTTTCAATGTCCAGCGTTGGAAGTCCAATAACACACGAAGATCTTACATACCATAAGTATGACATTGATAAATCTAAGTATAGAAACTTTATAAAATCTATACCATTAGAATACGACACTGAGGGTTTAACTGATCCTAATTTTCTAGGTATCAATAAAGATATGCAAAGGAATACTTATATTCACATTGTTACTGAAACCATGTATGAACCAGATGACGGTATTTTCTTTTCTGAAAAGATATTTAAACCTATTGTGATGTTGCAACCTTTTATTTTAGTATCAAGCCCAGGTGCGTTAAGTATGTTACGATCATTTGGATATCAAACATTTCCAGAATTATTTGATGAATCATATGATGAGATTGAAAACGGGCAAGATAGGTTAAACCATATAGTAAGTGAAATAAGAAAAGTATATTCGTATTCTACTGAAAAGCTATCTGATATATTATATAATTTATTACCCAAATTAATTCATAACGCTAATATACATAAACGAATTGTTACGGATGATATGCGTGTTTACAATGTGCTAAAAAAGGAGATATACAACGATGAATATTAATAAGATAAGTATTGGGATGGTAGGGTTAGGAAAACTAGGAAAACCAGTATTAGAGTACTATAAAGAAAATTTAGGAAATTTAGTTGACTGTTATGGATACGATGTAAGAAGCGATATCGCGTCTGATAAATTCGAAATTATAAAATCGATAAAGGATATGTGTAAAAAATGCAAAGATATTATTTTCGTTGCAGTTCCTACACCACACGATCCTGAATACGATGGAACAAAACCTACATCTAACCTACCATGTAAAGATTTTGATACAAGTAAAGTAGAATCTGTACTAAAAGAAATTAGCAAATTTAAACGACCCACTCAATCAATAGTATTAATTAGCACAGTATTACCTGGAACTACTAGAGAAAAATTAGAAGGTTATATTCCAGATTTGATATATAATCCATATTTTATTGCGATGGGTAGTGTAAAGTATGATATGGAACACCCTGAGATGATAGTTATAGGTATTAAAGATAATAAGATTGGTTGTGTAAATAAGTTGGTAGAGTTTTATGATATTTTATATAGATACTCTGATGTTAGGGTAGTTACAGGTACTTGGGAAGAAGCAGAGTGCATAAAAGTATACTACAATACATTTATTACAACTAAATTAACTTTTGTGAATATGGTTCAAGATTTTGCTAATAGAATAGGAAATGTTAACGCTAAGTTTGTTACCAATACGTTATCTAAATCTACAGATAGGTTAATTAGTGATAGATATATGAATCCTGGGTTGGGAGATGGTGGTCCGTGTCATCCAAGGGATAATATAGCGTTGTCGTTTTTATCTAAGAAGCATAATATGAACTATGACTTTTTCGGTATGCTGATGGGTATCAGAGAAAAACAATCTGAGAATATAGCTTCTCTTTTAGTAGATACGTTAAAGTGTAATGAGTGTGACCAGATTGTTATAAATGGTAAAACGTATAAAGAAGGTGTTCCGTTAACAGATGGTAGTTGTGCGATGCTAGTTGGTCACTACTGTGAACAATTAGGGTATAAACCAGTTTATGTAGATCCGTTAGTTGATGGATGTAAAGTAACCGATTACGACTCAAAGTGTGTAGTTTTACTAAACCATAGAGAGTTATACTTTACACCCATGGACGGATCCATAGTTATAGATATCGCTGATAATTGGAAACGTACTATATACAATGAAGGGATTTAGTTATGTTAGATTTACGAAACGTTGAATTAATATGCATTGATACAACACCTAAGTTTAAACTAGCACTATCAGCAATCGAGTATTCTGTAAAGTATGTAAATTTCGGGAAAGTAAGTTTTTTTACTTCACCTGATTATATAAGTAAATGTCCTACTAACCTATACAACTTTAACAACGAGAGTATAAGCGTTGATATGTATAGTATTAATATTTATAATACGATGGGTTATAATTATTTTGTCACCCACGATTTAGTAAATTATATTACACATGATTACATACTTATAATACAGTGGGATGGGTTTATTATAAATCCCGATAGATGGACAGACGAATTTTACGAATACGATAGTATAGGTGCGCGATGGGGTTTTGGAGATATTAATAATAATGGTTATGGTGGCAATGGGGGGAATGGTGGGTTTACATTGAGAAGTAAACGATTGTTAGATACAATGAACGATAATATACGCGAGTTCGATAGTAACATTGCTATGAGTGACAGTGTAGATAAATGGCAAGAGGATGCTCAAATTTGTCGGATAAACCGACAAATTTTAACTAACAAAGGTATTGTATTTTGTGATCATGAATTAGCAGATCAATTTTCTATACAGCAAATGGAATGCTATAAATACTATAAAAAATATCCCATAAGTCACCATTTCGGGTTTCATGGGTATAATAAGTATTTACCTGAAACATTAAAAGAGAGATTTGTAGAAAGGTATAGTAGATACGAAGGATGAGAACTATTATAGCGACTGCTTGTAATTCGGGTAAGTATTTTAGGTTAGCGACTATGTTAATTGCTAGTATACACAAACATTCGTATGATATAGTAGATGAAATAAAAGTATTAGATTTAGGGTTAACTAATGATGAAATTAATACGTTGATTTCGTACGATAAAGTAAATGTTATAGCATTTGATAGTAGTATTACAAATAAATTTTTTAGAGAGTATTGGGATTTGAAAAAGTTTGGGTGGAAAGTGTACTTTATATATTCATTATCTCGCATATATAGAAATAATAACCTTGTATGGGTAGATGCGGGTGTATGTTTTATAAATAATTTCCAAGAAGTTATAGATTTAATAAACATAGATCATATATTTGCAACAAGTGTAGGTAAATTCACAGTTGCTGATGAATGTATAAAAAAAATGAATTGTACAAATATTGAATTGATCAAATCTGGATTACAAGCTGGATTTATTGGGTGGAGGGCAGGAGGTGGTAAACAGTATATAATAGACGAATGGTATAGGTATTCGACGTACCCTGAGTGTTTACTAGATTATGGAAATAGAGATCATCGATGGGATCAAAGTATATTAAGTGTTCTGTTTAATAGGTATGAGGTGTTACTTCAAGACGAAAGACATTTTTTGTATTGGTACGGTGGAGATGATATTACAACACCTCATTACCATATAGATCCAATATATGGTACAGGATATCCAGAAGATTGTATAAGTATCGCGCATAGAGGTACGTACTTAACAGAGTACAACAAATTAAAAAAATATATAAAGAAGATACCAGTATGTTAAAATTAAACTTCACCAACTACGTATTCATAGTACCATTTCATTACGATATTCCAGATAGATTAGAGAATGTAAACCTATCGTTAGATTATCTATACAACCACGTGAATACAACTATATACGTAAAGGAAATGGGAGAGTCTAG
>Ga0307992_1001551_pt1 | contig 13533 bp, 18 predicted proteins | sample EllFjometagen133_FD_203162 | JGI IMG/M metagenome (GOLD analysis project Ga0307992, IMG submission 203162) | Marine microbial communities from Ellis Fjord, Antarctic Ocean - #133 | ecosystem: Environmental > Aquatic > Marine > Unclassified | place: Southern Ocean | collected 2014-10-08
AGCTTTTGTTTGCGCATTTTTCCTTATTTTTATTGCGGTTTCAAGCTTGTGTAATTCACATAAATCAAACATTCTTTTGTTCTCATGGAGTCCATCACCATCGACTTTAGATATTTTTTTATGGTGATTTCTAATTAACCCTCTTGAAGAACTTCTCTCATCCAGTTTAGAATTTCCAATTCTTATGTCAATGATTATACCTTTTCTGTTACCCAAAATAACTACTTTGATCCAATCTTTTGTCCCCCCATGTTTTTCTCTTCTCCAATCTCCCCCATTAGTGGTCTTCTCTCCTGTACCATCAACTCCACAAATCATTTTTTCTTCAGTTACTTCAAAATTAAATTCTAATTTATTTAATCTTCGATAAAATTGCGAATAGCTTATAACAGGGAATTGATATTTATAATTTTTAGATAAGCTTTTCAAAATACCTTCACATGCTCGATAGTTAAAGCCTCTTTCATGAAAGTATCCTGCAAATTCAATTAATGAATTTGGATAAAAATATGGTTCTCCAATTTTTCTATTATTCAATTTATTTATTTCATCATTCCAAGTTTCTAAAAATTGTGGATTTATTAGATATTCCCCTCTTTTAATATATTTATTATCTATTTCTTGCCAAGTTCTTTTGTCTTTAAATTTCTTTCCCCATCTTTTTCTTTTTGTCATTTTACGTAACCTATATTACGTAATGTAAATTACGTAAAGTATATAAAACTTACTATCTTTAATTTTTTATGGAAGCCGTACTATTCACCTATGATGCAAAAAAACTAGATAAATCGACTTCTTCAAAAACATCAAAAAAACTTATTGGATATAAAGATAAATCCAATAAAGGTCATTACATTTACAATCGAGAGGGGCTTATACAAGCAAATGAGGGCATAATTATCTCGAAATCTACATTTATTATACCTAAGAAAAATGCGAAAAAAGTATTCAAAAGCATTAAAGTAAAGGGGCTTGAGATATCTAAGTGGAATATTATCCTTAAAACTTCTTAATCATACAACACAGCAAAAGAATCTAAAAATTAATAAACTTATTTATTAATTTCCAAAAACAATTTTTCAAATCCCAAATTAAAACAATTAATTTCTGCCGAATAATACTTGCCCTTTTTTTCTTCTGAAAATACTTCTTCACTTTTCATTATTATAATACTCCTTTAATATTTTATTAACATTTTCATTAATACTATTATTATCATTATTAATAGTAAAATAATTAGATGGGATCTCATAAAAATAATTTTTTCTTTTGGGTAATTCTCTTTCAACATAAACCCAAAATGGATTTATAAGATTAGTTATATTATTTCTAACCTTTTGCATTGGACAAATAACAGAAACTATTACATTATATTGTTTAGATAATATTTTAGCCAATCTTGCAACTTTATAATTATGTTCGGCTCTATCTTTTTTTGAAAATCCAAAATTAATTGAAATAGATTTTCTCATTTCATCGCCATCTAATATTATGGCATTAAGTTCTTTTGACATATGTTTAGCCAAAGTAGTTTTTCCAGAACCACTTTCTCCTGTTAGCCATATTATATTTTTTAATTTACTTTCAAACATTTCTTTCATTTTCTATTTTAAATCTTATCCTTCAACCCTTCACCAGTCACATAATAAACACATTCATCATCAGGCAAATTAGGACTATCAATTAATTTAGCAACTCGGCTTCCTTGTTTTCCTCTTCTTAAATATAATCTATAAGTTGAAGCATGTCCCACAATATTTCCTCCAATTGGAGTGGTTGGATCTCCAAACATTTGAGCTGGATTTGACATAACTTGATTTGTAACATAAACTGCAATATTGTGTGTCTCAGCTAATTTCATTAAGTCGTGCATATATCTATTTAATTTTTGTTGCCTATCTGCTAATTGTCCTCTTCCAGCATATTCTGCTCTAAAGTGAGCTGTCAAAGAATCTATAATAAGTAATTTAATTGGTTCTCCTGCTTTTACCATCTCTGCTATTTTTTCTAACAAAAGCATTTGATGATCTGAATTAAATGCTCTTGCAACTAAAATATTTTTCAAAACTTTCTCAGGATTAGCGCCAACCCCCTCTGCCATTTGTTTTATTCTCGAAGGTCTAAAAGTTCCTTCAGTGTCAATAAAAACACATTTTCCACCAACACCGCCTTTTTCAGCAGGAAGCTGAACATTAACAGCCAACATTAATCCTAATTGAGTTTTTCCAGAACCATATGATCCAAAAGCTTCTGTAATTGATCTAGATTCAACACCTCTCCCGCCCAGAAGATTATTCATGTTCTCACTTCCAGTTGTTATATAATGAACATTTTCTCTTTTTCTAGCAAATTCTAATCCGTCACTAAATCCAAGATCAAGAAGATCTCTTGCAGCAGTAATTGCTTTTCTAGCAACAGCAACACTTACTCCCGATGAATCTGAAATAACTGCAGGACTTGCAACAGCTAAAGACATTAAATCAAGAATTCCTGCATTTTCAAGTTTAGCTGCAACAGCAGGACCAATTCCAGGTAAATCTGTTAATTCTGATGCTTTATTTTCTTTTTCTTTTTTAATTACCATTTTTATATTCCACAAATTTCCTCTAATTTACTTTCAATTAAATCTATCTCCTTATCCTTTTTAGCATAAACATCACAATTTAATTTAATATATTCGCTATGCTCTCCTAAAATAAAATCAATATTTAAATAAAGATCTTCTTTTAAAATAAGTTTATTTAATACAAGTACATCATTATTTCGTGCTTTTTGATTTATAGCAAGAGTTTTATCCACTTTTGAAGATTTTCCAAAATAAAAGGAAATTTTTTCCAAATACACATTTAATGGATGATAACTTAAAATCTCCAAAGTAAAATTCCTATGTTTTTCCATAAAAAATCAAATCCTCCCCCATTTATAAGCTTTATAATGCTCCAGAATATACATTAAAATATACTATAAATCTCTCTCAAAATAAGAACAGCATCTCCTGCTAAGAAAATAGTAAAAATAAAATTCTCAATATTTCCTCCTGTTTTTATTTTCCAAAAAAATCTCTTCTTTAAAGGCCAGAAAATATAAACCCCCATTTTAGTAAAACTATCTGCAATTAAATGAAGTCCAAAACCAATAAAAAAAGCAACTGCAAATTCAAAATTCCAAAGATTTAACAAAAAGCAAATTAAAATTAAAAAAATAAGACTATGAATCGGCCCTCTATGTCCAAAAAAGAATTGTAATGGCCGAAAAATTTTGTGTTTTCCAATTCTAGAATGTTTAGTATCAACATCTGGAATTAAAGTTGCAATCAAAGCAATAATTATAAAACCAACTTTATTATCAAAAAAGCTCAACACTAATAAAACTACAAATAAAGTTATTGTTAAGTGTGTTTTTAGATACATTTTAAAAAAATTATTTTCTATTTAAATCTTTAACATTTATTTCCTCAACCTTGCCTTTATTAAAAGCTTTTTTTAAATCTCCATAAAAGGCATTAATTTCTTTAAAATTATTGCAAGAAACTTTAAGAATTATTCTCGCTAAGCCTTTTTCTTTTTTAGGGGAAAATAAAAAAGGAACTGTATCTAAATTCCCAGAATGATAAACATGAACAACTTGTAAAACATAATCTTCTAAACAAGGAGGTTCGTTAAGACCATAATAATTATTACCCCTATTTCTATCTATAACCTCTAACTCATCTCCATCCTTTCCCAAACATTTTTTAATCTTATTTAAAACAACATTATCATAAACTCTAGAAAGATCTTCCCCATTAACAGAAATATCTACTTTAAAATATTTTTTAACCTTTACCATGATTACAAAAAATAAAATAGTCTCAACTTTATAAGTTTTCTCAAGATAAAACATATATTTCTTACTTTTCTAACTCAATAATCAATTTATCTAAATCTGGTTCTTCAAAATCATCTAAAATTAGCTCAGAATTATTAAAATAACTGTTTCTTCGAACAGTTCCAATGAAAAATAATTCTTTTCCAAGAACATTTTCTCTTTGTTGATTTAATAAAGAAGCGTCTTCTAAACTATCTACCCCCATCTTCTTTAAAATTTCACTAAACAAAACTGCTCGAATTGTTTCAAAACCATCATCAAGAACAATTGTCATTAACATTCTTTTTTCTACTTCTGCTCCAGCTGCTCTTTCTTCATCAGTAATCTTTCTACTTGTTTTCTTATTTACTTCAAAGAATTTTGGTTCAAAAGCTTGAACAATAAATGCCCTTGTTTTTACATAATCCCCTAAATTAAAGTCTGCAATTTCTTTTTCTTTAATTTGTTTTTCAGTTTTAACATCAGATAAAACTTCTGCACTAAGTTTAAGTTCTGAAAAACTTCCTAAATGGATTTCATTTTCTCTCATACTCCCTCCAGCAATTTCAATGACACTATCTTGTGCCACATCCCCTTTTTCTATTAATCCTATGTGATTAGAATCCCACAAAACAACTTTAATATTAGAAGTTTCATCTGCAATAATCATGTTTGCAACTTTTCCTTCTTCGCCCTTTTTATTGACAAAGGTTCTAATAGGATACATTGTAATAATCTTTGCGACAATCTTAACTTTTCTCATTCCAGGAAGTAATTCATTAATCTTCAAAAGTTCATCTTCAAAAGAAATCCCTAATTCTGCTGCAATAACTTGCAAAGCCCCTTCTTTACTAATTAATCCAGATAATTTAGCTCTTTTTGCTTCAACCCTTCTATTTAATTCTTCTTTATCTAACTCAGAAGTCCTAGAAATTCTATCTAAAATCTTCTCATAATTTTCCTCCATAAACTAACAAAATTAATTGTTCTTTTTAAGTATTGCTGTAGTTAAACAAAACTTTATAAAGCAAATAAAATTAATCAGCACATGGCAGGAATAGTTGGAGTAAAATACAAAATAATGCCCTCTTCTATAGAAACAAATTTGGAAAAGATCAAGCAAGAAGTAACACAATTTCTAGAATCAAAAGATGCAAAAAGAATAGAAATTACAGAAGAAGCTGTTGCTTTTGGATTAAAATCCCTAATAGTTTTCTTTCAATTTGACGAAGAATTAGGAACAGACCATTTAGAAGAACCAATAAAAAGTATTGAAAATGTACAATCGCTTCAAATGATAGACATAAGAAAGATTGCATAAATCTTTATTCTTGAAAATGATATCTATTCTTTCTTTTGTTAACAACAAATAGAATAGCCAAACCAATTAAAATCAAAAAAACAAATCCTCCAATCCAATAAAAAACCTTTCTCAAATCTTTCTCTTTTTCAAAAATAACATCTCCACCAACATCTTTTGTAAGATTTGTATCTTCCAGATCCCCCTCTCCAGACATATTAACAAAAGGAATATTTGCTTCACTCTCGATAACCCCAAACATTTCTTTTTTTGTTATTATTTTATAACCTTCTTTAGTTGCTGTAACTTCTAGTTCATAAGTTCCAATTTGTTCTACTTTAATTAAAGTGGGCAAAGAAATCTGTTCAACGGATTTATCTGGATATATTAAAGTTGCTGTTGTTAAAGCATTTTCAACTGAAGATTCATAATCTAAATAAATATTTTCTCCTTGAATAAATACTTTTGTTTTTTCAGTGCATAATTGGTCTTTGCAAAATAAAACATTGAAATCAAATGAAGGATTAGTTTCAATTGAAAAATAATCAGAAACTATTTTTTCAAGAGGACTTAATATTTGAACATATGCTTTACAAATTTGAGGTTCAAACCAATCTTGGACAATTTGGTCAGAATAAATATTAATATATGGTTGATTTGCCTGGAGTTGAATTGTTTTTTCTTCTAAAAAATTAATAGGAGCATTTGGACATAAAATATGAGATATATAATTAACTTGCACATTTTCATCTGAAATTAAAGTATAACTAAAAGATAATTCTTCTCCAACAGAAAAAGAATCTAACATATCTATTTCAACATCTATTGAAATTGCAGAAATAAAATTAATTAAAAAGATTCCAATTATTAAAATAAAAATTGTTTTTTTCATTTTAGCAACTTATGCCGTGGACAACATACACCCCCTTATTTATTAATTGATTAATATCTCCACAATCTGCCATATCAAGATTGTTATTTTGAATATATAATTCTTTTAAATTATTTAACCCTAATAATAAAGAAATATCTGAAATTTGATTGTCATATAAATAAAGGAAACGCAAATTAACAAGGTTTTCAATACCAGAAATATCTGAAATTTGATTGTCATATAAATGAAGGAAACGCAAATTAACAAGGTTTTCAATACCAGAAAGATTTGAAATTTGATTATAATGTAAAATAAGGTACTCTAAATTAATGAGATTTTCAATACCAAAAAGATTTGAAATTTGATTAGAATCTAAATTAAGGTACTCTAAATTAATGAGATTTTCAATACCAGAAAGATTTGAAATTTGATTAGAATTTAAAGAAAGGTACTCTAAATTAATGAGATTTTCAATACCAAAAAGATTTGAAATTTGATTAGAATCTAAATTAAGGTACTCTAAATTAATGAGATTTTCAATACCAGAAAGATTTGAAATTTGATTGTCATATAAATAAAGGAAACGCAAATTAACAAGGTTTTCAATACCAGAAAGATTTGAAATTTGATTAGAATTTAAAGAAAGGTACTCTAAATTAATGAGATTTTCAATACCAAAAAGATTTGAAATTTGATTAGAATCTAAATTAAGGTACTCTAAATTAATGAGATTTTCAATACCAGAAAGATTTGAAATTTGATTATAATGTAAATAGAGGTGGCTTATAAATAAACCTTCATTTATATATATTGTGCCATTAAGCTTTCCAATTTTATTTCTAACTGCATTTTCCAAATTTATATCTTGAAAATAAATCTTTTTTGGAAAATTTCCTTCCCCTAAATTAATTTTTGCGGTATAATTAAGAATATTGAACCCCTCTTTTAAAGACCCATAGATTGTGAATTTAGGAATTCCCAAATAACCTTTAAAATTAGTATCTATGACAGAAATATTCTTACCAGAAATTTCAATAGAATCTATTTTAGACACATTTATATTCAACGAATTTAAATCAAAATAAGCCCAATAAAAACTATTCTGAGGGTTAGGAACAAAAAAGCGATGACCTTCACAAGGCCATTGACAGAAATTTTGGACATAAAGGGGAATATTAAATTTAAATATAGGAACTTCTAAACTATAAAGTTTAACCTTTTTGCTCAAGTCTCCAATATGAGTTGATTTAAATTGAGGCAACAAATAAAGAGGATCTATTTTAAAAGTGGGATCTCCTATAAAAGTATATTCCCTCATGGGATTATTATTATTAAGAGTTAAACCTATAATCTTTTTGGAATTCATAAAAGATTTCCCTGCAGAAGATTTTTTTCCAAAAATTTCACTTAAAAAACCTTCAGAATTAACACTATTAAAACTTGCTTTATCCACCGCCCCCACATAACCTATTGCCCCTTTCCGTATGATATTTGCACAAAAAGAATTCCCATAATAAACAACACAAGTAGAACAAGCTTCAGTAATTACTATTGAACTATCTAAAAAAGGGATTTCATTACTAGAGATGCCTGCCCAAGAAGCACTTCCATGGTCGTTATAACTAATAAAAAATTTATCCTCCCAATCGTCTATTTGAGTTCCTCCAGGAGTTATTGTTGTGTTGTATCCAATCTCAGACAAAACACTTCCCATTATATAAACATCAGCAGCTATTCCATAAGTGGGGGAACCTCTAGCAACTAAAATTTTATCAGGGTTTTTTAAAATTTTATTATAGAACAAACTTCTAGCTATATTTGATGAAACATCTGATTCAGTAATACTAAAAATTCTCCCCACTACTAAATCTAAAAGATTATCCTCATCCACCAATGAATAATCCCAAGAATCTAATGAATAACTATTGTAATTAAAGCACGTCATTTGTATAGAATTTGGGCTTCCAACAATAGTCAAATATTCGGCATCCTGCATTGAATCAAACAACTCGTTAATTTCATCTTCAATAAAACCATCAATATCTCTATAATCTGTCGCTGTTGTACTAATAATTACTTCATGCTTTGCACTTGCTAAAATTGGCGAAGATAAAGAAGTTTTGGTGAAAAGTTCATAAACAGGATTTGCAGATTTTTCAGGTTGAAATTCTTCAAGAACTTTGATATTTAAATCATTAGGATTTACTAAAATAATCTTATCTGTTTTTGTTTCATTAACATATTTTTGTTGCAGTTCTTCTAAAGTATATTTTTCATCGCAATCTCTTGGAAATTGTAAAGGGGGGTGACTTGAAATAACTTCTGCAGACATTAAGGATTTATTTATTTTTGCTACAGAAAGATTATTCCAAACACAAATAATATTTTTATTTTCAAGATTAACATTTTGGTCTAAATCAGTTCCCTGAATTATTAAAGGCGCATTAATTAAAGAAGCATAAGTTGAAGCCATTAAACTTAATTCATAATTATTTTTAACATAAACTACGTCTGAAAAATTTTCCCAATAAGATAAATAATCATTTACACTAATTCTTTTAATTTGATTTGAATTTAACCCCACGCCTAATTCAGGTTGAGCAATTAATAAATTGTCTAATTCAAGAGGACTATCCCCTATAATTGTAACTTTTTCTACATTATATTGTTGCATAAAATAAATTATTGAGTCAGCATCAAAAGATTCATAACTTTCTGTTAATCCTTTATTATAAATTTGTATTTCGTTAATGGCTTTCCAGTTAGAATACCCAAAAGGATTATCATTAAAAACAATTTTAACATATTTTCCATAAACATTTTTATCAAAAGTATTCCAGCCAAAACTAAGAACATGTTCTTCAACAAAAGGTTGATAATTTATCCCATCTAAAGAAACAGATATATTAATTACATAATTATCATGAAGATTAAAAATATCTATTCTATCAAATTGTTTTGCTTCTTGCAAATCTAATTTTAAATAAGCTTGATTACTATTCCCACTATTCCAACTTGTTAAAAGATCTCCATCTATTGCATAAGAAGCAGGACTATTTGCATGGCTTGAAGAAGCAGTGATTGTTGCATTAGAAATTAAATCAACAAGTTTTTCAGTTTCTTCATGATAAATTAATAAAGGATATTTATAAATTGTTTCAGCTTGCACTTGAATTGGAACATAAATTGATTGCCCTGTTAAAGTTTGTTTTGATTTAATTGGATTTGTTCCAGACGTGTGCTGTGTCCAAACAGCAACTGGAACTACACTTAAAACATCTTTCCAATTTTTATCTGAAATCAAAAAAACTTCTTTTTCTGAATATTTAGAAATGTTTTTTTTATTTTCGTTTTTATTAGAAGGGTCTATCCCTAGCACTTCATCTAAATCACTTTTTTCTAATTGCAAATCAGAATCCTCTTTTACTTTTTCAGCTTCTTTTTCTACCTTAATACAAGCCCCGTCTTCACATTTATATTCAATTGGACAATTGTAACTATTTAATTTTACTAAATCATCTTCGCAAATATATTCTTTAATAATACCTGAATTTAAACAAAAATCCAAATATTTTTTTCCAGAATAACTAACTATGCCTTTTAAATAAATATTCTCTCCATCAGAATCCACACATTTTAAAACCCCCTCATCTATCTCTTTTGAAACAAGAGAATCATCATAAGAAACCTGCCCTGTTATTCTATTCCAAAAATCTCCAAAGAAACCTGCAGATGTAAAAGATATTGATAAAACTAAAATTAGTGCAAAACAAAACATCAAACCTTTTTTCATAAATCCAAGAAGAACATAACCTTTATAAAAATTTCCACATCTTTATTGCTACAACCAATTCATAAATCTTTATTAATACTTATTTCTATACTTTTTAATGTTCAACCAAATAAAAAAGGTCTTTAAGAACACAAAGAATTTCTTAGACAAAATTAGTGTTTACTTAAATATATTTATTACTTCCTTTTTATTTTTATTAATAGCACTCATAATCTTCAAATATTTAAAAGATACACAAGTTCTTAAAAATAATTTATTAAATTTAATAATATTAATAATATTTTTCTCTGCAATTTATTTACTTATGGGAAAAATTTACTACAAAGTAATCAAAATTTCTCTGTTAAAACCAACGCTCTTTGAAAAAGAGTTTAGGAGATTATGGAGGAAAAGAGGAGTCTTAGCACAAGAAACAAAGAAAATTAAATATGGTTCTAAAAAATATAAAGATAAGTTCCACCAAATAGAAAAGATAACAAAACAATTAGACAAAACCTCAATTAGTTTTAAAAGTTGGTTAGAATTTTTTCTATTTTCAATATATTATGGCCTGCTCGAAGGAATGTTTTGCTGGGCAATAAGATATTCTACAAAATACTTCCCTAAAGCAGCAGCAGAATTTTTTAGATTAAGGTCATTTGAGACAGGATTTAGATGGTATAAATTAAAAAAATACAGATATATAATAGATTCATTTATCTATCCAATTAAAAAACTAAAAAACTAAAAACATGGAACTTTCACCAGAACAACTTAAAGAAACAAAAAAGCAATTAATAGAACAAATTAATACTACTTTTCCAGAAGATAAAAAAGAGGAAGCAATTGCTCAAATTGAATCTATGAATGATGAACAATTAATTGAATTTCTTAAACAAAATAAATTAATAAAAGAAAACAAAGAAAGCGGAAATTCTTGTATCTTTTGTTCAATTGTTTTCGGAGAAACCCCTTCAACAAAAATTATGGAAAATGAAAAAGCAATTGCAATTTTAGAAATAAATCCAATCTCAGAGGGGCACACAATTATCATACCAAAAAATCATCTTGCAAATGAAAAAGATATTGATGAAGAAACAAAACAATTAGCAGAACAAGTAAAACAAATTCTTCAAAATTCATTAAATCCAAAAGAAGTTAAAGTAATTCCAGGAAATGTAATGGGTCATCAAATAATTAATGTTCTTCCAATTTATAACAATGAAACAATTGAATCTCAAAGATCTCAAAAAACACCAGAAGATTTAGCAAATTTACGGGACAAAATAACTTCAAAAAATTTTGAACAAAAACAATCTCCAAAAGAACAAGAATTAGAAGTTCCAGAAACATCAGAAGAAAAACCTCAAGAAATTAATGACAAAAATACTATTTTACCTAACAGGATTCCTTAAAAAATAGACCATAAAAAATAAAATAAAGCCATTAAAATAAAACTAATTAAAAATACTGGTCCAAACTGAATTCCATAACGAATTAAAACTTCTTTTTTATATTTTTTTAACAATTTAATATCTTTTTTCAATAAACCATCCCAACTCTTTTTAATAATTTTATTTCCAATTTTAACATTTTCAAATAACCAATCTCCCTCTGTCAACTTAGAAGTTTTAGTTTTTCTAACCATACATCCTTCATCAATAGATTTAGCATAAATAATAAGATAAGCATAAACAAAAATAAAGATTCCAAAATAAAAAAAAGCAATACTTAAAAATCCCAAAAAGAGAAGAGCAATTGAAAAGACAATAAGAACCCTAAAAAGAATTTTATTCTTTTTTAACTGTTTTTTAAATTCTTTAGCTGTCTTCTTTCGATTCTTAAGTCCAAAAATAATACTTGCCAAAATACCATAAAGAGAACCAAGAAATAAAAGAACCAAAATAAAATACAAAAAGAATCTTAAATTTAAAGCAAGAGTACTATAAATTGGTAAAATAGCTCCAAGAGCATACATTAATTTTGAATCTCCGCCTGCAAAAAGATGAGAATAATAAAATAAATTGCCTAATACAAAAAAGATTGCAAATCCAATTAAACCAAAATAAAAAAAACTAAAATCTAGCCCAACAAAAAGAGAATAAAAAAATCTAAAAGCAAGTGCAAAAATAATTAATGAAAAACTAAGCCAATTTGCAATCTCTCGAGATTTAATATCTTGGATAGTTGCAAATATCAACCACACAAGTGCTAAAGACCATAAAAAAATCACCTCAAACATAAGTTAAATTACAAAAGCAAGTTTATAAGATTATTTCTTCTTTTTTAAAGTTATTCCAGAAGACCGCTGAGCCCCACCTTTTTTATAAGGATGTTTTTTTTTCTCACGTTTTTTATCCTTACTCTTATTTCTTTTATCACCACAACAATAATCAGCCATTTTTAAGAATTATTTTATCGGAACATAACAGTCAGTTCCTGAACTTGTAACATCCTTCACATTATAATCTAAGTTACTGCTTGTTGTACTTCCAATCTGACCATTTATATCTATTTTATTACATTCTAAAGAGCAATCCATAGCAGGACAATTCTTAATCCCATATGATTTAAAATCATTAACTTTTGATAAAACAATACAAGTTGTTACATTTCTATTTTTTTGACTATCAATAATTGTTCTAGGAGCACTACAAAAATCATAGGTTCCCCCCATAACACAAGCAGTTTCACAAGAAGTCACAATATCATCTACATTATTTTTTGAAAGCCAAGGTGCAATTTTTCCCCACCCCATAGTAAATCCTAAAATTAAAATAACTAACACCACAACTGCTAAAATCAAAAGGACAATTGTACTAGTACTCATTCCTTGACCTCTTTTATTAATCATATTCAAACTTAGTTAAATTTATTTATAAACCTTATTATTAAGGTAAATAATATTTTGCAGAAAATAAAAGTTCTTTTTTCTTCCAATTTGTACTCAAAGAAGGATTTAATCTTGTTTGATTTCTTTCTGCAAAAAGATATTTTCCATGAACATCTTCTTGCACATTAAAATAAGATTGTGCTTTATCCTCCAAAACACCATTATCCAAATAATAAATATATTCCTCATGTTCTAAAGATAATCCTTGCATTACTCCAATTCCTACAAAAGAATTACTAAACGAAAAATCAGAAATAAAGAAAGTTAACAATGCAAAACCACAAACAGCAAAGACTCCAAGTACAAAAAGAATTATTGGAACATTTGATTTTTTGTTTAATCTTTTCATTTTATCCATTCATCCTCGTTTTTAATTCTAACAAACGATCTTCTAAAGGTTCTTCAAACATGTTATGATCTTCCATTCCTTGTAGTTTTTTATTTAATTCTTTTCCTTCTTTTGAATTTTCAAAAACCAAATAAGTAAATAAAGACTTAGTTAAAAAAATATCATGAAATCCAATATCACTTTTAGAAAAAAGACTTGGTTTAAAATTTGTAATGCTTTTAGTCTTTCCTAAAGTGGAAGAACCAAAAATAAAGAAAAATAAAATAACAAAAATAATTAGTGTTGCAACTATCCAAGTCAAAGTATCTCCAATTTGTGCTTTTTTATTTAACATTTTGTTCTGTTTTTCTAACTACTGTTAGGATTTTAACTAAATATTTTTCTTGTGCAATTCCTTTAACATAAAATTCTTTTTCAGAGCAAACAACTAATTTTTCATATTTTTTACCTTTTAATTTACAATCTGATATTGCATTAGAATTTCCTTCACTTATATTAA
>Ga0307992_1001552_pt1 | contig 13533 bp, 16 predicted proteins | sample EllFjometagen133_FD_203162 | JGI IMG/M metagenome (GOLD analysis project Ga0307992, IMG submission 203162) | Marine microbial communities from Ellis Fjord, Antarctic Ocean - #133 | ecosystem: Environmental > Aquatic > Marine > Unclassified | place: Southern Ocean | collected 2014-10-08
GGGCCATCTAGCTTCTTCCAGGCCACGACCACTTCGTCATCGTCATGGATGTCCCGCTCATGGTGGTCAGCGTAGTTGCCGTCCTTGTCCACCCACCCCCACAACGAAGCAAACTCCCCAGCTTTGATGTCTTCCGGCAGATTTCCCGCAATGTACGGGCGAAGGACCCGGAGAGAGCCGAGATGCTCGAACCTCTTGTCCACTAGGATGCAGAGGTATTCGGACGTGCTGTCCAGCAACCCGGACTCCCTGGCATTGGGAATCGTGCATTCTTCGACTGGGAAGGCTTCGGTCTCGAAACCCCCGGCCATCATCTCCAGAAAACGCTTGGTCATCAGTCCTCTTCCAGCTCTTTCGATGCCTTGTCGATCTCGGCCCCAATCTTGGCGTTTTCTTCGGGGGACAAGGACACCTCAAAACATGAGTAGAGCTTGCGACATGGCCATTCTACCCGTGCAATGAACGGCTCGAATGGCTTCTGGTCACGGGACTTCAGGCAGTTGAACTGCACCCGGCTCTGGTTCTTGAGGTCATCGTCGATCCACGTCGAGGTCACGATGTCGCCAGACCTTTCGGCTTCGTTGGCGTAGGACAGGTGGGTCAGGTTGTAGCCCGCCTTGCCAGTCTTTTCCTTTTGCTTGAGAGCCGACTTGTAGCCTTCACGGCTGATCTGGAAAAGGCCCACGATGGCGATGCCCATCCCCCGATTGAACCCCAGGGCGAGCTTCTTGAGGTCGCGGATGACCTCGTTCAGATTCTCGGTGGTGCTGTTGCGGTGTCGCCGGGGGCTCATCAGCCCACAGTGGTCCACAAAGATCATCGAGAAGGGGTCTTTCGAGTAGATCACCTCCGCCATCGAGCGGAGGTCGTGCATCGTGAAGTCGTCCTTGTCCGGGTCGGAGACTTCAATGTGAATCTTGCCGTAGTCACACTTGAGGTATGAGTGGTTCACCACGTTCTGGTCCCCGTTGAAGTCGGGGATCACATAGTCGAAGTAGAACCTGCGGGCGTTGGCGTGCATCTCTTGGAGCTTGCCATCCCGAATCTTGATGTAGTCCAGCCCCACATCCGATTTAAGATCCTGCTGAAGCCCCAGCTTCATGCGGATTTCGCGGAACTTCGGGTGGGCCGAGTGGATGGCGTACAGGATGCGGCGGCACTGGTTGTAGGGCATCTCCAAGCTGAAGATCAGGCTGTTGTGCCCGTAGATGACCGCTTGGTTGTAGGCCCAGTTCAGCATGAACGTGGACTTCATCCCGCCCGTGAAAGCGGCGTGGATCCACAGTTCGCAACGCCTCGCACCAGAGAGGGCATCGTCGCACTGTTTGAGGAAGCAGAACTGCCCGATCCCTGCCAGGGGATCAGCCTCGACCCGCTCGTATTCCTCTTTGACTGCCGCCCCGTCCTTAGTCACTTCGCCAGAGAGGCGACCACCGATGGTCGGGGCCACGATGTCGTGAGCCTTGTCCACAACGTAGCGGGCTGACTGGACTGGCCCGATCAGTATCTTCTTCTCTTTGCCCTCGACCACCTCCATCCCCGTCTGAGTGATGATGGCCGCTTCCTTCAGAATTTCTGCCCACATCCGCTGGCGACGGTCGTTGGCCCGGTCCTCCAGCACCCGCTGGAAATCACCACGGGTACGAACCTTCATCCCCTCCAACTGCCGGAGCTGGTCGATAACCGAGTCCTCTTTCGACTGCTCGAAGTGGGACCGGATCGTCAGCAAGTTGGGGACGTGGCTATGGGCACGAACGAACTCTTGGATGAACTGCCAGACAGCGTTGTATTCGGGCACGTCGAACCCGAGAGCGGAGCTGTTGAGGAGCTGGTAGTTGTGCAGGAGATGCTGTTCGTTATCGCCAGAGTCACCTACGAACACCGACCGCAGAAGCGACTTCATGCGTCATCCCCTCCATCGCTCTGCCGGTTGCGGTGACCCCTACGGGCATACCTCGCCTGCGTCTCCTGTACCATCTGCTCCGATTTCGTAGTTGATCCGGTCAGGAAGCCAGGAAGCTGCTTGGCATTTCCGCCTAACTCACTGGCATCGGGGAAGTTCTCCAGCAGCTCTTCTACGTCGATATCTCCGTCACCCGGCAAGATACCGGGATGATCCGGCATGAAATTGGGATCATGAGGATTTGCCAGCAAAGCATCCAGGTCGAGCGGGTCGTCGCTTGGAGCAACCACTTCATCATCCGTCTCTGAACCGTCTCGCTCCATCGACATCATATTCGGATTTTCATCCTTATCGAAAGAGGGCGGCACGGGTGCCCCTGGCATCCGTGTGGTGGCCATGCCGGGCTTCCGGCCATACCGGCCAGCAGACATGGTGGTCGAGGGCTCAACGGTCGCAGGACTGGCAGCATGGGCCTTGTACTGGCCAGCCGTCGTCGGTGCCCGTGTACGGGGGGCGGTGTCCGACAGGTTTACCCGACGGAAGCTGTCAAGAATCTCCATCACCGAATCGTTGAAGCAGAGATGGCCCGGAGCCAGTGGCTTGATCGGAGAATCCACAATCCAGGTAGGCTTGCCCACCAGATCCCGCTCGTTGATGGCCTCGACGAGCAGGTTCGCCATCTCCTTGTTGGCCGCAGCCTTCACCCCCAACACGATGATAAGGAGGTCGAAGGGGACGGCGAGGTCCACCATCGTCAGGTAGTGCTCTGAGGGCCGGTCCCGACGACCCTCACGCTCAAGCAGCACGTCGGCGTCGAACACATCCTTCTTTGTTGAAAGCCACGCCGTCATCAGGGTGGCGTCCCCGACGACACGAGCATCCCACGATGGCCCCATGCGGAAAGCCACAAACCGAAGATGCTGGCGAAGGTCATATCCCGATGCGGTGAGCCACACGTTCTGCTTGGTGAGCTTGATGAGGGGGGAGCTTTCGGCAGACTCAACGCTCATCAGCACCTTCCAGACACGCTTGACGTTGGCGATGAGGTCCCGCTTGAAGACGCATTTGCAGTTCTGCGTGCCCCCACCGGGCCACATGACCCCGCCACCTACGTCCACCATCACCGGCACAACACCCCGGCCCCCACACGTCGGGCAGTTGGCATCCCCGCTGCCTGAAGGGAAGTCGAGCAGAGGATGGGAATAGTCGAGGTCCGGCTTCGAGGGTTTCTTCTTTTCGCTCACTTGGCCTTCTCCGCATCAGCACGCAAGGCGTCGAAGATGTCGTTGATTTCGCTCGTCACCTCAATCCGCCCCTCGTTCTTCTCCACCTTCTCTGTACCCCGCAACCGCTCACCAAGAACAGCTTCGATGAGCTTCATCTTGGAACCGATAACCTCCATGACCCGACGGTCAATGGTCTTCCCTTCCTTCTTCGACTTGGCTACGAGGTGCAGGGCGAGCACCTTGTCGTGCATTGACCCGATGCGAATCATCCGCCCGATGATCTGGATGTAGTCACCGGCCGACCACGGCGTGTCGTAGAAGATGATGGCCTTGGCAGCCTGAAGGTTGATGGCGTCACCACCCGCCATCGTGATGCAGATGACCTTGGTGTCGTCATTCGGGTTCTGGAAGGCGTCCTGTGCTCTCTGCCGCTGGTCCCCCGATTCGTCACCCGTCACCCGCACTGCCTTGATCTTGGCCTTCGCCAGAGTGGGCATGAGGAGGTTCACCATCTTCTTGAAGCGGCTGAAGATGATGACCTTCTCTCCCTCAAGGTCTCCCGTGGTCAGGATCTCCATCAGAGCGTCCAGCTTGCCGGAGCTACCTTCACACTCGATAAGATCCGGGTGGTTGACGATCTGCTGGCAGTAGGAGAGTGCCGTCAGCTTGGTGACTTCCTTCTCTTCCTCACCTTCCGGGCGTTGTTCCCCGACGTAGAGCAGCCCAGTCAGAGCCTCTGCGTACTTGGACTCCTGAGCCGGGCTCATGTCCACCTCGAAGACCTCTCGGGTCAGGGAGGGCAGTTCGCTCGCCACGTCATGTTTGGGGCGACCGTAGTAGTAGGGGGCGATGTTATCTCGGAACTCGACCACCTTTTCAGGGTGGTAGCCGACGATGCGAGGCACCTTCCGTCCCCGACCGATCTGCATCATTTCGACGATGCAATAGTAGTACATGAAGCTGTTGACCGACCCGAACAGGCCCGGCACCACGACCTGATAGATCCCATGCCCCTCCATCAGGTGATTCTTGATCAGAGTCGCCGTCAACGCCCACGTCCGGTCGGCCATCTCGCTCATGTGGCGGACAGCCTGATGAACCTGCGTCTTGGGGTTCTTGTAGGCGGTCGCCTCATCCGTGATAAGGATGTAGCCCTTGTCGTGCTGGAGCTTGCGGATGTCATTCACGGCCGAGCGGTAACCGATGATCATGACAGTCGGCTTGCTCGACTTCCGCCATGCTGCGTAGGCGGCTTCTCGATGCTTACGAGTGCCTGCCGCCACGACAACCCGGACACCTCTCGTGAACTTACCAAACTCCTTGGCCCACTGTGGTGTTGCCGACTTCGTGGTCAGGACGATGACCTTGCGGCTTGGGTCCTTTGCCCAGATGTAGCAGAGGGCTGCGATGGCTTGGAGCGTCTTGCCGAGGCCAGTGTCATCCCCTAACAGGAACCGCTTCATGAAGATCAGGTGAAGAATGCCCTGCACCTGATAATAGCGGATCTTCAAATCACGCTCGATACCGCTGAAGTCCGTAAAGGTTGTCTTCAAGTGGGGAGTGGGCTTGAGCTTCAGGTCGTTACTGGCCTTGATCTGGCTGAGCTTCGCTACAACCTTCGCCAACCGATCTTCGTCCGACATGGCACCTCCAGATTCCGGTTTCCTTTACCCGAAACCTGGATGAAATGAACCCCCCTCGTCAAATGGGGAGTACCCGGACTACTTGGCGGAGAAGTTCTCCCCTGTCGAACATGCTGGACTTGATGGAGAGAATTTGGCGAAACACCTTCCGAAGAAACTCGACTTCATTCCCCTTGGGAACCCTGCCACTGGTCGCCTTGGGGACGGCTTTCACTTGCGACTTGAGGGCTTTCATGTAGCCATCAAGCATCAGGGGCAACATGACTCGAACAGCCCACAGTCCCATGTGGTCGGCTACCGTATCCACAATGGGGTCGATGGTGATGTCGTCGGGCACACCCATGGACGATTTCCAGTTCGGCATTGTCTCCGTCCGGTCCATGATATCCACCATCAACGTGAAGGCTTGGAGCCTCTTCTTGTTCATGGGAGGTAGGCCGGTTTTGGTCGCCAGAGCCCAGAACACATAGGGGAGGTGGTCGGGGTTGACGTTCAGGCTGTTGCTGAACGTCACGATCTCGCGAACAGCGGCATTGCCGATATCCACCAGCTTACCGTTGAGCACCCTGGCGACGCCCTTCATCAGAGCGTCCTCGGGCCTCGACCCTATGCGAAGGACCGCCTTCACTGTATATCCACCACGATACGTCCAGGCCCCGAGACCTCGAATCCCGCCCCGTTGTCCATCGGCCATGACCGCACCCCTCCATGGCCCGCCACCACAAGTTTGTGGCCGGGCAAGTGCAGGTGTCCTCGCTGCACTGCGTTTTTCTTCACGGGATCCGACACGGACAGCAAGTGCTTCGCCACGATGTCCAAAGACCCGCGAGGCAGAGCCAGACTCTCGATAGCTGCCGCAGTCCGCTGGCCGACCACCCCGTCGATAGGGCCACAGTTCCGACCGAGACGGTGGAGTTGGGCTTGGACGAATCGGGCCAAAGCCTGTTCGCCCCCCCAGACACCGACATCTACCTGAGCCGCACAGCAAACGGAAGGCCACGCCAGATGGCCTCGCCCCTCTGCGAGCATCTTCCCGTAGACGGCTTGCCAGGGACCGAAGTAGTGGAACACGTCGTGGCCGGGTTCGAGCAGAGGATCACGCAGCTTCGGGGTGAAACCCAAAGGCACAGCGAAACCCCAGGCGGCGTAGAGAGATTCTTCTTCGCTCGCCTTGTTCTTTTCGAGTACGAACCGAACGAAGCGTCCAGCAGGTTCCAAGGAAGCAGGGTCGTAAACCGCCATCGGAGTTTTGACGTACCGCACCCGCCACTTGCCGTTGTTGCTGGCATTGGCTTCAAGGGTTTGGAGGGCCATCGCCACATCCGGCGTGACGATCATCCCCTTGTAGGTCATCAAGCGTGTCCGGTGCATCAAGTACCTCCCACCCTTCTGGGCTCATAGGCACCCTACCGTGAGACGATGACCTTGACCTTGATCCCTCGATCTTTGGCCTTGACCACACTGTCCATGGTCCCCCTGCTCTTCCCATCCCAGAAGGCCACAAGTACGTCGGACTCCTCGACGATGGTGGTGTTACGGACGAAGGGGGCCAAGAACCTGCCGAGTCGGTTCCACTCAGGTTCGTATTCAATCACCGTGAGACCACAGACACGGGCGGCTACTGCGGCCACGGTATCCACACCACGGGCACCACCCGAAACAATGACGGCGTTGGGGTTGCGGACGGCCAGCCGCTCGACGAACTCCCAGACGGCACCAAGGTTGATGTAGTTCCGGCTCCCGACAATGCCGACCCTCAGTCCTTGTTGCTCACGGAGACCATCGGGTGGAATGGGGGATCTCTCCAGTTCCGCTTCGGTTTCAGCATCAGCTCTGGCAGCGGCGGCGGCACGGGCTTGAATTTCGGCATGGGCTTGGTTGCTAATCTTGACCTCCTCTGGTCAGAGCCCTGCCACCGTGATGTGGGGATGCTCGACCACAAGGTTGCGGGCTCCCTGGGCGCTCATCGAGAGCACCTTGTTACCCTGAGCGTTGATGGCGTGCCAGATGCCCTTACCCATAGCCTTCACCGAAACCACCTTGCCAAAGGGGCCGGGCAGCATCGAAGCGGGGGCCAGGGCCGTAGCCTTGCTGCCAATCTGCTTCTGAAGCCAGCCGACAATGGCCCGGAACAGGGACTTCTCCGTGGAGTGAACCTTGAAATCCACCGACCCGACCCCACCCCACCACACGAAGGGGCCGTACTTCTTCATACGGGCACCGCAGAAGTCCCTCAGTTCAGCCTTGAAGGTCCCCAGAAGAGTGCCAGCCGTCTTGGATTGCGTCATCCAAGGGCGGGGAAAGCTGTCCATCTTCAGCTCGATCCCTAGCGGAGTCAATGCCACGGTGACCCCGCCCACGTCGCACCTCCACTCAAGGGGTTTTCCGGTCGGCTGGGGGACAGGTGCCGGGGGCTGTGACTTTTGGACCGGGGCAACCTTAGCGGGCAGTGGTTTCGCCGCAGTGGTCAGAGCCTTCGCGGCGTGGGCGTCGATGGTGCTCTGCTGGACCCGAACGTAGACCGTGTCCACGTAGCGGTAGCCCTTGGCTTCCTTGTCGGGTGCCTTGGTCTCTAGGTAGTCCCAGTCCTTGATGATGATCTGGGATTTACCACCGATCCGCCCGTAATGAACCTCGACAGGCTCATGCCTGCCCCGCCCTGTGGCAAGCCAGAACTTGTGGGAATTGGCGATTGCATCATGGAATTCCATGCAGAAGGTCCAAGGCCGCCTCCGACCCATTGCCCTACGCGCGTCTGAGAGGGTCAGCTTGGCCATCAGGTGTGCTCATCATCGGCCAGGGCGACGATCTCCTCGGGCGTCTCGTGTACGCAAGCAACCCGCTTGCCGTCACAGAACACCTCGGTCCACTCGTGATTCGGAAGATCAGTGAGGGTGTCGACCCCCTTCCCATCGGGGAAGAGGATGAACGCCTCAAACGTGGCGTTCTGCGACCTCTGTTCACGCACGAACCGAGTCCCGGCGAGCGGGAACAGCCCCTTCAAGGACTCTGGCGTCGGCTCTGCCCGGAACAGGATGCCATTCGCGTTAGCGATGTTGTAGTGGACGCCCTCGAACTCGTAGTCTGCATACTTGTCGTCGTCGTTCACTCGCTTGAGAACTTCTCGCTTCGACAGGGCCACCAGGGTCAACAGCACATGACTCTTCATTCCACACCTCTTGGTCGTCGGCCTCTCGGCCTGTTTGGCTCTCACCGTTTCACACGTTATACGGGCAGGGCTGCCGATTTGAACCCCTAATCGTTCTCGCCATCGAAATCATAGAGGTCATGGGGGTCGAGGTTGTCGCCCCGGTCCTCCCCAATGTCGCACCCGCACACGGGGCAGACCACCGGAACCTCGGACTCAGGGACCATCAGGCCGCCGTTGCCGCACTGGCAGAGCCAATTGACCCGCCTCTCATCCTCGACGGTTGGGAGGTAGTAGTCGTCCCCGTAGTAGCGGGAAATGTCGGCCAGGAAGCTGGCGGGCTCCGCAGTCACCATCTCGGCCAGCGTGTCGTACTCGGTGTCTGCCGACCAGTTCGACTCATCCACCCGCTGATCCCAATCGTAGCAGGAGGCGACGGCAGACACGTCGCTCACGGTGAGGGCATAGTTCACGGGCGGGTTGGTCGTGGCGAGCAAGGCTTCGAGTACCTTATCCATCGTATCCTCCGGGTGTCTCCATCCAACCCCTATACGCGCGAGACCCGCACTTTGAACCTAGATCGAAAGGCCATCCCCCGAAAAAAACGGGTTCAGTTCGCCAAAGCCGCCCGTATAGGGACTGAAGGCGGGATGAACCGTGGGGGTTCAAAACCGCAGCCCAGCGAGTAAAGGAGATTACGATGACCGCCAACGCCGCACAGCAGATCATAGACGCTCCCGACGCCCCCCTGCCCCCGAAGCCCAAGGCGGCGAAGGTGGACGGCAGCACGACCTCTTCGGCGGCGGCCCACAAGGCTGCCGATGCGGTCGGCATCATCAGGGAGTGGGGCAAGGTCTTCAGCCTGACCGCCACCCACTGCACGGTGTGCGGTAGTGAACTGCGTGACGCCATGAGCGTCACGCGGGGCATGGGTCCGGTGTGCAGCCGGAAGCACTATGAGATTGATTTCCCCATCACGGATGTGATGGTCATGGAGGCTCTGGGCTTCCTCCACGCTAGCGACCTCGACAAGCCGGTGAAGCTGGCGGCGAAGGCCCTCAAGACCAAGCCTCGTGACCTCTGCAACGTCCTCGTGTGGTGGGCTTCTGCTCACCTCAACGAAACCGCCACGGTCCTCGACTGTGCGGCAGTGATGACCGCCCTGGGTTTCGAGTCCTTGGGCGAGCGGGTCCGTGAGCGAAACACCGACGTGATCATCACCAAGGATGGCGAAGACCACTTCATCATCCGGTGTCGGAGCCTGATGAACACCCGCCGCAATATGGCCCGGGTGAAGGAAGCCACCCCGGTCGAGCGTGACGGCCGCTTCAAGTACGGCTGGAAGGTCTCCAACACCCGCAAGGGTCTGGTCTGGACCATCCTCGGGGAAGACTTCGGTGACCAGTGGGCCACGGTCCCCAGCGAAGGCAGCGCATCCAAGGTCGCGGCCATCCCGGCGAGGAACTGGATGAACGTCCGAGATGCTTTCCGCAAGGCGTACAAGCCTGCGGAGAAGGCGATTCAGCCCATCGTCCGCAAGGGGTCACAGGGTTGGCTGGAAATCCACACTCCCAATCGGAACTTCAACTTCATCGACGACTTCAAGTCCGCCATCCACTACCAGGACCGCACCTGGAACCGCGACAAGGTGTGCTGGACCGTCCGGGGCCGCTACGAAGAGCAGGTCCGCAAGATGGTCGATCACCACTTCGGTCGAGAGTAATCAACCCGGGCCGGGTGACCGGCCGGAGGGAATGAAATGGGTCGCGTAGACGCCATGAGAAGCACCCCGGTCAGCAATGTGATCTTCCATGACCAGAGCGCTCGTGACCGCCACCTCACTTGGATAATGGCCTCGGGGCAAGCAGCCAACACCCTTCATCTCTCTGGGAGGGAGTACGTTCAGCGGGTACTTGGCCGGCAAGACTTCTGCTGGACCGGCAACGTCCGGCACTGGATCTGGGTCCGAAGTTTCCAGGTGGACTTCGGCGGCGGCAGGGTCGAAACATGGCACTGGCGGTTGTTCGCCAGCAGAAGAGGTCTCACACTGGAAGTCGAGGACAAGTACCGTCGCCCCTTCGGGGATGCTATCCGCAAGGCTGGCGTACAGGCCCTCGACGATTTCATCAAAGTCTGGGGAGAGGAGTAGGGCGATGGGTGCTGAAAGATGGCTGCGACTCAAGAGCCCCAAGGAAGCCGAGAAGGTCAAAGCCTTCCTCGCCCCTCTCGATGAATGGCTAGGCATCAAGGGGAAATGGGGGTGCTGGCTGGAGTGGAAGGGCACCCGGTTGGAGATCGCCTTCAACGTGGCCTCCTACCTGAGCAGTGTTGGCGAGTTCGTCCAGCGGGAGATTTGTCGACGGTTCGATGTGCGGCAGATCGGAGCCGATTCCACAGGCTGGTATCCAGATTCGGACTGGCAGAGCACCGATAAACGGGGTGCCCCTGCCCAGTACCCCGAGTGCTCGAACTGGATCGAGTGGGCCAAGGCGTACAAGCCCGAGTGGTCCGGTTGGCTCCCGAAGGAACAATTCCACATCGACAACAAGACCCTCTTCAAAAAGATGCTGGCCGAACAGCTCGCTGAACTGCGGGAAGTCGAAGCCTTCATCGAAACGAAATTCAAGGAGTTGGACACATGATTGAAGGATTCGCCGTCAAGGACACCGAGAATGGAGAGTGCGTCGTCTTCGGTAGCGGTGGCGGTGGGGCCAAACCCCCCGCTACGCAACCCCAGCTCGACATTCGGTGCCTGCGAACCGAGAGGGGCTGCCGACGCTGGCTGCGAGGCAACAAGTACGGTAGCCCAGAGGCGAACCGCTATCGCCTGCTTCGGATCAAGATGGGGGTTGAAGAAATTGAGGGCATGGAGGGGCTGGCCCTGGTCATCTTCCTCAAGACCCCAGCGGACGCAGCGGATCAGCGCGGCTTCGAGAAACTCGCCGCTGCCGGACATATCACCCTGGCCTTCTCTGAAGACCGGAAGGAAGTGACCCTCCGAGGCGGTTTTGATAGGCTGGCGAAGATCGCAAAGATGTTCTCCGATGCCGGGGACTTGGAACCTGGAGTGGTGCATTGAAGCGGCGAGTAGACCTGAAAGCCATTCTCGCTGACTCGAAGAAGAGGCGGGAGTTGCTGGTGGACACCATCATCGCGATTCAAGCCCGAGAGGGCATCGCGACGACCTTGGAGCAGGCTGAAGCCGCCTACGACAAGGCCCAAGCCGACAAGGCCCAAGCCGACTAGGCGGGTTCGGGCTCTGGTTCGGGTTCGGGCTCTGGCGGCACACGCGGGGTGCCGTCGGTCTTCTTGCTGGTGAGACGCTTGAACAGCAACTCCCACAAGGCGATAGCGAGACCACCTTCAAGAATCCCGAGCTTGATGGCATTGAGCAGGTCACCCCCGCTGGCCAAAGCAACCGCGACCGCGACCAGTGTGGCAATGCCCAACGTCACCCATGGGATGTACTTGCGGCCGATCTTGGCGGCGAGTCCGAAGCGGTTGAACACCCACACCAACAGAAGAATCAGGAGCCCTGCGAACACGGTCCAGTGCCCGTTCGTCGCAGCATCGAGCAGCATCCCGATGATCTCCCCGGCCTCGGCGTCGGTCTCAGGGACCTTCGGGCTGGGGATGCGGGGATCCTTCGGGTCCGCCGCTGCCTTCGCGGGAGCCGGAGCCGAAGCCTTATCTCCCTCGGGGGCAGCCACTGGAGCCGAGGCCGGAGCGGCTTCGGTGATGGCCGGAGCCGGGGTCACTACAGGAGCCGGGGTGGCTTCCGGGGCAACAGGTGCCACAGCCGGAACCCCAGTGGGTTCCGCCATGACGGAGCCTGCCACTGTCATCGACAGGGCAATCAAAAGCATCGACAAGATTCGCATCTATTTTCCTCCTAATCAGCGGGCCAGAAGACGTTCAATCAACTTGGTCTTCGTGCCAGACGCAGACAATTCGCGTTCCCTGGCAAGTGTCACCAGCTCCGCTCTACTCATCTTACGCAACTGCTGCTCCGAAAAATTCGGTTCAACCTGCTGCGATGGGGTGAACGAAAAGGCCCCCGGTGGTGGGGGCGACGCGGCATCGTAGAATCTCTCCTGACCCAACTGGCCAAGCCGACGTTGCAGATCCGCTCTCTGCCCAGGGGTCAAGGCAGGGTTCGTCAGAGCCTTCCGAAGCTGTGCTCGGTAACCCTTCTCAGCTTGCTTACGCACACTGAGAGCAATGTCGCGGCTGGAAACGAAGGGCATCAGCTACCTCGCTGGTCCTCGGGGTACACCGCCAGGGTCACGGTGGCCGGGTCGGGGGTCTCCCGACTGTACCCACGGATCATGGGTCGCCCCATGCAACGGTAACGGTCTGCCGCTGCGTACCCCTCACCATACCCACTGGGCGAGATGACCCCATCCAAGGTCATCCCCTCATTAACGGTGTTGCCGTCGCCGACATGGGCGTAGGTCATGATGACGAGCTGGACCTCATCACCATCGGAAGTCTTCGCTGGAGAGGCTGCAAACGCCTCCTCGTAGTAGTTGCGTACCAGCATCGCACGACAGGCCAGCACACCACCCTTGAGGACCGGCTGTGACGATTTCGGGAAGGTGGTGGACACCCAGTCGATTGGACCACCAGGGGATTCCCCGGACATGACGTAGGCCACACCGCCGCCACGGTAGATACGGAACTTCTTGGTTGCACCACCCGGAGCCGTATCCGTCCATGCCTGTGCCGATGTCGGAGCAATCAGCACGTCTGCCATGCCGATCAGCTCGCCAGGAGCACCCATGAACCGGCTGTACTCTTCTCCACCACCCGTGAGGGGCATGAGGGTCTGGATGGGCCGTAACGGGGCAGGGGAGCTGTTCAGAGCGGATGCACTGTCCCCCAGAGGATTCTCGCACAGGAAGTCATTGTCCTGCACCAGCACGCCCAAGGGCAGTCGTTCCGTCATGCCGGTCAGAGCCATCTGGCTCGTGCCGATGCCTGCGTTCACCGGCAGGTCAGTTCCACCAAAGAGGTTGGTTCCTGTCGTCAAATGGCCGACCAGTTTCTCGTTGGATGCCGGGACCGCCAGCCGCAGACCCTCTTCAATACGGGGGACAGCCGCCGGGAAAAGCTGTCCGGTAGCGAACGAGTGTGTACCCACCTCAACCCGGATACCATTGCCTTCCGCCCCCGAGGGGACGGCTTCAATGACCACCTTGGGAGTACCGTCATTGTAAGCCGTGACCGACCGGGCGAGGTCAGTGTGAGCGTTGATGGTGGCGACGAGGTTGTCCGCCGTCACGTTCTTAGAACCTGCCGCCCATGAAACCTTGAAGATGAGGTCCACGTTGGTGAGGTCGATCCCAGCGTCAGCCACATCCACGTCGGCCAACATGGCGATGTCGAAGTCCTGCGAGGCGTTGGGCACGATACCAGCAGCCGTGGCGTTGTGGGCCACAACCGTGATCGTGTCAGCCGCCGACACGAAGCCCGAGATGGACAGGCCATTGTCCCACGCTTGCGCTATGCCCGGTCGGACCACGACCACACTACCAACCACCGCACCCGTCCAGCCGAAAGCCGCTGTGTCGCTGGCGTGGGCTGCAATGCCCGCCCCACCGTTCGAGAAGT
>Ga0307992_1001554_pt1 | contig 13523 bp, 16 predicted proteins | sample EllFjometagen133_FD_203162 | JGI IMG/M metagenome (GOLD analysis project Ga0307992, IMG submission 203162) | Marine microbial communities from Ellis Fjord, Antarctic Ocean - #133 | ecosystem: Environmental > Aquatic > Marine > Unclassified | place: Southern Ocean | collected 2014-10-08
TTGCTTTTTCTAGAGCGCTTTCCGCTGCAAAAAAAGCATTCTCTGAAACTTCAGAACCCTTCACAGTTTGACTATGCCTGATAATAACATCTCCAACGGTAATGGTGCTAACCAAAATAGAAGAAATAATAAGAATAGTGATAATCAGAGAAATAGCTCTCTTGCTATTAGAACATGGGAACATAAAAATTTTGTTAGAAATTTATTTTTTATAAGTATATCTTTGAGAAACTGTTTGCTGGAGAACAATCTCGGCTGTAGTAGAACTTACTGTCAGAGATTTAAGCCCCAGAATAATAGTAACATAAGGGTGACTATAGGTCTCCGAGCCAGCTGTGAAAGGATTGCTCACGGGATTAACATAGAAATCCAATCGTTCCAGGCTAACGTCAGTCATGGTAATATTTTCATAATCACCACAAGGATTACCCTTACATCTTTGTAAAACGCATCTGTCGGCCGTACAACTTCCGCTACCAGCCAAATCGCTCTTATATCTGATTTTGTCGCCAGAAAAATCTAAAAGCATAAGTTCATCTTCTGGCTCATCCAAATTCCCCCCATAAGAACTATAATCAATTTGCCCAGCACGAACATCTTTGACTATTAAACCCATGATATATTGGCCTTCTTCCTGAATATTAAGGTCACCCAAGGATTGTTCTCTGGTGCCAATTACTCTTAAATAAATACCCATAGCAGAAAGAAGAACTAATGTCAAAATACCAAGAGAAACCATCAACTCAATTAACGTAAAACTCTCGTCATTGGAACCCCGTAAAGTCGCTACGCTCCCACGGGGCAGGCATTGGAATTTAACTTTTTTAAACATTAGGATTTTGTTAGAAATTAGACCTGCCTGCCGGCAGGCAGGAATTAGAAATTTAAGCAGAGCGCCTTTACCGCCAATCAGTGAAACGAGCTTCAAGGCTAATGGTATGTGACTTGCCCCTTTCTTCCCAATAAACAGAAGAAATAATCTTTTTTTCACAATTATCGCAATTGCCCCCCAAATCGTCACCAGCAGAAATAGTTACTAACCGATAAAATGGACTCCACGTAGAACAACTATCATTGTGATAATAATATTCAGCACTGGCGTCCTGACAAATACGACAATTAGTACAATATTCTACAGTAGTTCCTCCATCGAGCACAGCGTCAGCATTCATAACTAAACCAGCTGGGTCAAATCCAACCCGATACGAACCATCAGTTAATCCATAAGGCCAAGATTGCTCAGGGTCCAAAAGATTGCTATTGCGAGTTGCAGAAACAATTTCTATTCCTTCTCGCGCTAAATTAATTGCCACAACTCTTTCCTCAGATTGTCCTCCTAAACTAACGCTCGTCAAACCCACGGACATAATACCGACAACAGCAATAACCACAATAGAAATAGCTACTACTGACTCAATCAAACTTTGAGATTTATTCTGTTTTCTTAATGTCAATTTCGCCATAAGAACTAACCGTTAAATATCTACTTAAATTAAGAGGCACATTAGTTAATTGAATAAAATTTAAAGGATCAACGGAAATGTACACCTCTCCCAATGGTGGCGTGAAAATAATAGAGAAGGCATTTGCCGGAGATTGCATCTCTATGTCATCAAGAAAAGAAAAAGATTGGATAATCGTATCGTCGCCATCATCATATACATAAGAAGGTCCATCATGGTCATTCATAAAAAGTTTATAACCAGTAGAATCAACATAAACACCATAACCATAAGCTGGACGAACCGAATCAGTCTGTTTCCCTGTCAAAGCCATATTTTGCGCTTGACGAACAACTCCCCCTAACTTCTGCGCTTCCGAAGTTAAATCCATAGATTCTCCACCTGAACGCATATTAGCTATTAGTAAAGCTGCCAAAAAAGCGGTAATGCCCAAAACCACAATCATCTCTATAAGAGTGAAAGCACCAACATTGGAACATTGGAACATTGGAACATTGGAACATTTTTTATTGAACATAAAAGGTGATTATTTGGTCTGCGAATAAAAAAGCAATGAAAGTTCCTATTACCAGAAATGGCCCCAAAGGAATGGCACTTTTCATCTTTTTCTTCCTGCCTAAAATTAGAAGCAAAGAAACTAGGGCACCGATAATATAGGCAAAAAAAATCGCCACTAATAAATATTGCCAATTTCCACAAACTACTCCCATAAAAAAACCTATGCGCAAATCCCCCAAACCAATTCCCCTTCCTTTGGTAACTAAATATTGAATGCCAAAAAAAGAAATTCCAATCAAAGCGCTAAATATTATGGGGAGAAAAGATTGACCAAGAAATAAGCTAAAAATTAAAACTAAAACCGTTGCCGGCAGTAAAATAACATCCTCTATTTCCGAATACTTTAAATCATAGACAAAAACAAAAAGTAAGGTAAAAAAAATAATCCAATCTCTTAAGACGACCAATAATGATAATTCTTCCATGCGCAACCAAACAGAAAGCACAAAAAATAATGCCATTGCTAATTCCACAATTGGATATTGCCAAGAAATTCTTTTATGACAAAATCTGCAGCGCGCTTTTAAGAAAATAAAAGAAATAATTGGAACATTGTCATACCATTTAATTTTTTGCTTGCATTTTGGACAAAACGAACGGCCAAGAAGTGTTTTATGATTATGCAAACGATAAACTAAACAGTTTAAAAAACTGCCAAAAACTAATCCAGTCCAAAAAGCAAGAATAAAAAAAATAGCCATCATATTATGACTATTATACATAAAATTTATACAAAAAACCAGCTATTTTTGTAGCTATTTTTTGATATATAAAATATAAAATTTATATGGCCAACGAACAAAACGCATTAGCAAAGAATTTAGAAAACCATAATGTTTGTGCCAATAATAATTTTGCGCTTTATAATATATTTTTTTACGATCTTTATTAAAAATCGGAGTTTTCCCGCCGAAATGAATTATTTGAATCTCATCATTTACCACAATTTTATATCCTAAATCTTTAGTTCTGTAACACAAATCTCTATCCTCAAAATACATAAAAAAATTCTCATCAAATCCTTTAATTTTTTCAAAAATATTTTTCCTAATACTTAACGCTGCCCCAGAAACCCATGTTAGAAATTGGGTACTTGGAAATTGGGAATTGAGGGCTGAAACTGGATAAAATTTTTTCTTAATTAATTGCCAAAAATTTTCTTCTTCTCCATATGCCCATAATTGTTCTGAATGGTTGGGCAAAATTAACCGGGGAGAAACAATGCCAATATTTTTGTCTTTAGAAAAAATATCCACAAGCTTAGAGAAAATATTTTTTTCAATTATGGTATCAGGATTTAAAAATAACAAAATATCGCCTTTAGCAATTTTTGCTCCCCTATTATTAGCTTTTCCGAAACCGAGATTATCTTTACTGGCAATCAAACGGACTTGCGGAAAATATTTTCTAAGATATTCCACAGAACCGTCTACTGAGGCATTATCAACAACAATAATATCTAAATCAAGATTGCCTTGATTTTGAAAAACTGATTTCAGGCAATCTCCTAAGAATTCTTTGGTATTATAGCTAACGATTATAATAGACAAAATCATTCGTTATGGGTTAATGAATATATTTTTTAAAAACTTTCTCAATCTTTATTGCTGCCCTCTCCCATGTAATGTGTTTTGTGTATTCGTATCCTAAATTGCCAATTTTTTGACGTAGTTTCGGATTTTCAATCAAGCTAATAAGATTTTGCGCCAGAGAGTTAACGTCTCCTGGCTCAGAAACTAAAGCAGTTTTGCCCGGAATAGTATAATCTGCAACTGCTCCAACATTTGTAGTAATTACTGGGATTTTACAAGCCATGGCTTCTAATGGTGGCATACCAAAACCCTCACACTCACTTGAAAATAAAAAGATATCGCACGAATTATAAATATTTCTCAACTCATCTAATGATGGGAGTAAATGAAATTCTGCACATTTTGGAACTAAATCAGAATATTTCAATCCATACATTACAAGTTCAATGTCTAAAAATTTTGCTTTAGCTTTCTCAAAAGCCTCAATACCGATATTGCTCGCCTTCCATGTTTCAGCACGATAAGGCATTAAAACCCTAACCTTATTTTTTCTAAAATTGTCCTCCAAATAAAACTGATTGCGGTCAGGGGCATGTAATATTAAATCTTCAACCCTAAGGTGCAACTTATTCTCTAAAATATTCTTTAGCCATGTGGAATGAATAATCATTTTTAAGCCCAATTTATAACTCTGGTCAACCTTTTCTTTCGGCCCTCCCCAAACTTCATAATGTTGAACTAAATAAAATTTCTGTCCCTTGTCTTGATTATATTTATTCACATAATAGGCTGTTTCCCACCATGTGGCCACGATAATATCAGCTTTGGGGATATATTTTTCTGCCAAATTTGGCACCCCAACCAATTTTGCCCTGAGATTAAACCAATTTACCTTAGGTCCATTCTTATAATTTATAATGGTTTTTTTAACTCGGCTAGCAAAATTTCTTATATCGTACCATTTGTGCCCCAGAGGCATTGCCATTAATGGATAAATCACAGAAACATTATGACCTAATTTTTTTAACTCATTAGCAAATTCAAAAACTGCTTTTATTCCACCCCCAACTCCTATAAATGGTATAATAAATGTTATTGTCATAAAAATAATTTTCTAATAAAAATTAAGGGATGTTGAAGATAAAAAAATAACTTCTGGTAATAACTGCTCTGCGCACTCCACCAAAAGCCCCATGTATTTAAACATCCTTGACAATTTTTAATCTTTTCTCTCACCTTTTTTGCATCCTGACTGTGCCAGATTTCCCCCAGAGAGTGTTCTCTGAGATTACCTGCCTTGGCGTCCCAAAGACTTAAACAAGGAACAATATCGCCATCACACTTTACGACACAAAATGAATTAAGGGCAAAACAAGGAAATTTTATTGATTTTCCCTTTAAATATCTAAGCCATTTTTGCCGTAAAAGGGAAATCGGTTGAGATTTCACAATCTCTGTAATCTTTTTTTCCAATTCAACTTTATTCTTTTCGTTATAATTGCTATAAAATGAAGAAATATTATACCATGCTTCTACGCAATCTATATTTAGTTTCTTGGAATATTCTCTAACCCCATAAATTGAATCTATAGTAAGGTCTGACGCAACTATGCCAACTGATATATTAAAAATATCTTTATGTTCGTCTCTAATTTTAGTAAGTTCTTTGATCAACCAATCTGCCCTTTTAAAATTGCCCTCAACTCCGCGAATTTTATCGTGTGCTTCTCCTATGCCATCTAAAGAAATGCCTACCTCAAAATTAATATTATATCTCATCATTGTATGAACAATTTTTAGTGTTCTTTCTGGCAATATAGCGTTAGTGCTCAACTGTAGTGTAGCTCTTGGCAATACTCTATGAAAACTTAAAAATATTTCCTCTAAATCATCTCTCACGGTGGGCTCTCCTCCAGTACACAAAATATATTTTACGTTTTTGAAAGATTTGTCGCTAAATATTTTTTCTATTTCTTTTGGCGTTAAGGGATTTTTTGTTGGTTTTTGCCGCCAGATATTGCAATGAGAACATCGAGAGTTACAGGTATCAGTAACCATAAAAACTATATGTTTAAGTTTTAATGGTCTTTTTGTAAAATAAAAAAATAAATTTTTGACACCAAGTATCAAATCTACAGGGCTTTGAATAACTTGCTTAAAAAAATTTATTTTTCTATTACTCATTTTGTTTTATTATTATAATCTAAATTTTTAACGCAAAAAAATTGAAAAGCCAACTTAGGAAAATAATATACAATAAATTCAGATAAATCAACTAATAAAGTAGACAATATTGGTATGTTTAAAACATACACAGCCCTTCCCTTCTTAATGGTCCACAAAAACTTTAAACCGTTCAACCCATAAACCTTAAGCCCCAATTCTTTGAGTTCATTATATGTCCAACCGCTTAAATGACATTCTGTAGGATTATCTTCTGCTCCCGCGAAAGTAGACAAAAACCCATTTGGGGTAGTTAAAATAATCTTTTTTTTAGCAACTCTTGTCATTTCTTTAATCATCTTTAAACCATCTAATTTGTTTAAGTGTTCTAAAACCTCGATTGACATTACATAATCAAAAAAATTAGATTTAAATGGCAAATCTCTCACATCTCCCAACACATAATCATCATACATTGACTGTTCTCTACATTTAAGCAAATAAGGTTCATAAATATCTAACCCTACTTTATGAAAATTGCCCCTGACCCTTGTGATGGGAGAGGATTTTCCACAACCCGCATCAAGCATTGATCCTTCGTTACAAATTTTTTTCTTGATTAGATTTTCAACCCGTTGTCTACCAACTGTAATAAAATATATTTTTCGGAAAAAAATTTTAATTTTATTCAATGCCATGCAGAAAAATATCTTTAAAATAAATTATAACGAAATGCATAATTGCGCTATGCGCGCTTTCAACGATTTCATATTTATGAGAACTAACATGAACCTTGGCGTCAACCAACGACAACGCCTTACCTCCATCAAACCCCAATAACCCAATTACAGGAACATTAAAATCTTTAGCTATTTTTATCGCTTTTATAATATTAGGAGAATTTCCGCTTGAACTTATGATAATTAAAACATCTTCTTTCTGTATAAAATTTTTCAATTGTTCCGAAAAAATGTTCTCATAACCATAGTCATTGGCCCAAGCCGTTAAGAGAGGAATGTTGTCGGACAAACAAATGGCTTGGAATCGCTCACGTTTTAATTCGGGGCCACTACCAAGAATTGTTTTGTTTAAATCATTAGCAAAGTGAGAAGCAATGGCCGACGAACCTCCGTTGCCTATTAAATAAATTCTACCTTTGCGTTCATATACCAATTGCAAAATTTTAATAAACTTATCAATCTCTTTTAAGGGGATTTGATTTATTCCAGTATTTAATTCTTTAACGAAAATTTTGAAATATTTTTCCATATTAATAATAGTTAAGTTTTTAAAACAATTTTACTTCCGGTGTCAGAGAAGCAAAAAGGAATTAATTGATAATTATTTAATGCGCGCTTAATGCTTGCTTGTTTTTCTAACGGCGCCATTACCAAAAAAAATCCACCGCCACCAGCGCCCAGAATTTTGCCACCCCAAGCTCCAGACATTAAGGCAAGATGATACATCTTGTCAATCTCAGGATTAGTAATTCCTTGAGCCAAGCTCTTTTTCATTAACCATGCTTGATGTAATAATTTTCCAATTTTTTTAAATTCACCTTTCTCTAAATAATTTTTAAAAATAGAGGCCATATTTGACATTTTTTTCAAAACATCAAATTTTTTATTAATATTACGCTTTTGTCGTGTCAGGATAGTATTAGCCAGACGTTCTTTGTTTGTGAAAAATAAGATTAAATGACTCTGAAAATCCTGTTTTATTTTATGAGTTAAATGAATTGGGTCAACACTAACCTTGCCGTCAGAATGAAAAGTCGTTAAATTGAGCCCGCCAAATGCTGCTGCATATTGATCTTGTTTGCCAATCGGAGACCCTGCTCTTTCTATTTCCACCTTGCACGCTTTTTCGGCTAAAAAACTTGGGGATTTATTCTGTCCCAAAAATGCATAAAGCGCATTTAATAAACCAACAGTAAAAGCGCTTGAGGCCCCCATGCCTAATCCAGTTTTATAAGCGGGAAGGTCTGAGAGAGAAACAATATCAACGCCCTTTTTTATTCCCGTTTCTTCTAACGCCGCTTTAACTAATGTATGTTTTATTTGTCTAACGTTATGCACTAATTCTGTTCTTGAATAACTTATTTTAATGGAACCTTCAAATCTATAATTTAATCCAATATAAAAATATTTATCTATGGTGGTGCTTAAAACTTGACAGGGAGATTGTTTATAAAAATCTTCAAAATCTGTCCCTCCGCCAACAAAGCTCATTCTTAGTGGTGTTTGTGAAATAATCATATTATCATATTAATCTTTATGGACAATTGCATTAAAACATCCATCAAAAACAACCAAACTCGGCTTAATGACTAAACGAATAATACTTTCTGCCATAAATCGTGGAATTAGATTTAAAATATTGCTAAAAATTTTAAATACTCCACCTTTTAATTTAATGATATCTAAAATATTATCTGGTAAATAAATTTTATAACTGAATCCGGCATCTTTAAGGGCATAAGTCCATTTTTGGACGCTATACATTTCTTCGTTAAATCCCATCTTCTTAAATCGAATGGCTCTTTTCCTGCCTGACTCGCCAAAACAACAAAAAAAAGAATTTTAAGAAATTTTCATATATATTAATTTTTTTTAATCCAAGCATATAGCTTTTTTTCTGCTTTAAATATTTCATAATCAGGAACAAAATTTTTAATCATAGATTCTAAAACCTCTGGATCATCTGGACGATGATAAATGCAAATAGATATTTTTGGTTTAAATTTTTGAATTGTATTTCTCGCCCCTTTAAGCAAATTTCTTTCCATCCCTTCTATATCTGCCTTAATAAAATCTATTCTTTTAAGATGGTTTTGCTCAACAAATTCATCAAGGGTGGTCTGCCTCACCTTCTCCTTAGAACAATTAGGAGAGGTAAAATATCCTGAATTTTCCTCTGGCAGGTCTTTAAATAGAGAAAATTCTAAAGAACTATTACTATCTCCTAGGGCAAAAGGCATAACTACAACATTTTTTGTTTTATTAAAAATGACGTTCTTTTTTAATATGTCTCTGGTCTTTTTAACTGGTTCAAAAGCAAAAATTTTGCCATTTCTACCTACTTTATTACTGCTCGGTATAGCAAATAGACCAAAATTAGCGCCTGCATCAATAACATAATCTTCTTTAGAAAGAACGAATCCATTTTTCTCGTAAGGCCCGTCAATAAAATAGGCACTATTCCGAAAAAAATTCTTTCTGATGTATTTGTCATTATAAGACAAAAGAGAAATAACATCCAAAATAGGGGAATTCCCCTCATAAAAAAATTTATAATTTTTATAAGAAAAAATTTTATTCTTACTATCCCACTTAATTATTTTATTCTTTACAAGCAAACTTATCAATGACACGCCAGAACGAGCATCCGCTCGTCGTAAAGAACAAATTATAGCATCTATATTTTTACCCAATGCTTGTGTTAAAATAAATTTAAGCCTCCACCCTATTTTATATAAAATACTCATTTTTTTTGAGAAAAATTTTTTATTTTTGAATACATATCTTTATATTTTTATTGCCTTTATTCATTTTTTTGCCTTTCTCTCGGTGCCTTTTTTTCAGTGCCTTTTTTCTTTAGTGCCTGGCACCGAAAAATGACTTCCGCAAACCCTTTTTAGGTCTGTATTTTTAGGCCCAAAATTTCAATTTACCCATATATTGGATAAATTTCTACCTTCAGTCTCTCGGTGCCTGGCACCAAAATTACACGGGCTAATACGGCTTTATAATCATGTAATAGAGAGGCAATAGTTAATTTATCCAATATACGGATAAATTTTATCATCTCGTGAATTTATACTATTCCATTTCTGGGTCAATCATTTTTTCTATTTTTTCTTCATCGATTTTTCCTTTTACAAATTTTACATAATCGCAAAAATCGCTTTTTTGCGGTGTATGACCACAAAAAATACTTAAAAATTCTTCTGTGTCAATAATTTGAGCCAATTTTTTTTCGTTCAAAGAAACATGTTTATTATTTGAAGGATAACATTTTTTATAATAAATTACAAAACTGCTCCAAAGATAATTTTCCGGAGTGCTTACTAAATAGGCTCTATCTGGATTGCGATGAACATATCTAGAAACTTCTCTAAAATATGCCTCATTTGTTACAGAACGAGCATAAAACCTACTTTGGAAAAGATGTCCCGAAGAATGGTAAAGACGATTAAAATATTTAGAGTAACGAAAGTTAATAAAATGCATAATTTTAGAAAGCGAATCTTCTTTCAGTTGTATATATAGATGATAATGATTTGGCATTAAACAAAGAGCAAAGATAAAAAAACTGAAGCGTTTTTTTGCTTCTATAACTATAGACAAAAATTTTTGGAAATCTTGTCTTTTTCTAAAAATTTTTTGTTGATTATTACCACGGCAAACAATATGAAGATAGTTGCCGGAATAATCAATTAGTTCTCGCAGTTTTCTTGGCATAATTATTCTTTAATTGTTTAGAAATTTATCCAATATATGGATAAATTGAAATTTTCAGCTTAAAATGATGATGCAGAGAGGGTTTACGAGGACCGCTTTTCGGTACCAGGCACCGATGATAATAAGGACCGCTTTTCGGTACCAGGCACCGATGATAATAATAAAGCGTTTGCGAACACTAATCTTTGGGGTCTGACCCCAAAAAGTGCTGGGCAATTCCATTTTCAGGATCAAGTTCTAAAACTTTTTCAAAATATTTCCCTGCATCAATCATGTCTCCCCTTTGCTCATAAAGCAAACCAATGGCTAACGGCCAAGCGGCATCATTGGGCGACAGCGCCATACCATGTAAATTTTTCTCAATTGCTGTATCTAAATCCCCCTGTTTGTAATAAATATCAGCAATCTTTTTCCAAATATTTGGTCGACCAATAGGAACTAATTTTAGAGCTTGAGTATACATTTGTTCTGATTTATCCCAATTTTTCAAATTAAAATAAATTTGACCAAATTTTTCATAAACTTCTGACATCTCAGATTTAATAGCGCTTTGACATGACAATGGAGTTTGAGATTCAATTTTTGGATATAAATAAAAAGCTTGGCGACAAATTTCTATAGCTTGAGACCATTCTCGTTCTTCAATTTTTAATTGACACCAATCTTTATAGAGACTCGCCATTTGGGGAGAAATTTTTGTTATTTCTTGAAACAGCTGATTGCTCTTCAAAAAATCTTCTGAGTTCTGGGTTAATCCCGCTTTAATCATATATATCTGAGCCAAATTTCTTATAATCCTGAAATCCACATTATTTCGAGAGATATTATTCATTGCTTCAATAGCTAAATCAAGGATTTGAATTTTTGCTGGTTTGCTTTTATAAAAATCCAAACCATTTCTTAAATCAACAGCAAAATTTTTCTGATAAAACGACTCATAGGGTTGATAATACAAAACTTTATTATAATGTCTCAAAGTTTCTGGCCAACCATTGCCATTACGATATTGTATCGCCCTTTTAAAATAGGCATCTGCTAAAAAAACCCTCAAACAAAAAAACCAAACAGAAACACTTAAAAGCGCTATTAGTAAAATGATTAAAATTATTTTTATAAATAGACGCATATATAAAATATTAGAATATAGAAGAAAAGAAACAATAATCAAGAAACAAGAAACAAACAATAATCAATAATCAATAACTAAATATTCAAACAAGAGACAAATATGAATAATCAAAAATTAAAATCGTTTGAATACTGAGTATTGGGATTTGGAATTTATTTGTATCTTGTATCTTGTATCTTGGTTATTTTGAAAATTATTGCCATATAGCCCCAGAAGTAGATAGCTGTTGGAATAACATGAAAAGAGAACTGCAAGGATATAAGATAACCTAATAGCCCGGTCAATAAAACCAAGACGGTTAATTGGGTACTTAGGTGCTCGGGTAATCGGGATTTATTATGAAACACATATCTTAATCCTCTCCAAAAAATCGTAATAATTAAGAATAAATAACTTAGTAAACCTAAAATTCCAGAAACTAAAAGTGTATCCAGAAAATCATTATGCGCGCGGTCAGCATAAATATTTATTTTTTCTACAAGAGCAGATTCTGGCTCATAATATTTAACAAAATTAAAAGATTGCGTTTCTAATCCATATCCCAAAATAGGTTTTTGTTTAATTAAATCTAGGGCTGTTTTCCAATCGCTAATTCTGACTTGCCCTGTGATTGAATAACGCAAATTAGTTAAACTTTTAAAACGAGAGGCAAGGAACGAATCGCTTGGTTTTGGACTCAAAGGATTAAAATTCATATAAACAGTAAAAATAATAATAATTAGCAACAAGATTGTTAAGAGCAATGACAATCGTTTTTGTTTTTGTAAAAAATTGTAAATAATGCTAAAGAAGAAAAAAGAAAAAAAGAATCCAATCCATGCCCCTCTACTTTGCGTTAAAGCTAATGAAAAAACAGCAAGAAAGAACAAAGATACGATTAAAGCTCCAATTATTTGCTGTTTAATGCTTTTATCTTTTTTAAATTTTTTTGAAGCGCGAATTAAAAACAAAACAATAATTGGTATGACTAAAAGTAACCAAGAGCCCAAAAAGTTTGGTTGCCCAATAGTTGAAAAAATACGAAAGGTCCTTGAGGCCGGTTCATACCAATTAACAAAATCAAATCCTAAAAATTGACAGAGACCATAAATAATCACCACTAATGAAGAAAATAAAATAGCTTTCAAAATTCTTTTAATTTGTTTATTGTTTTTAAGATTGAAAAATAAAATTAGAAAAAAGGCGAAAAAATGAAGCCAAGTCAAATAGCCCATTTTACGAGAATAACTTCCCCAAAAACTGCGATAAGGTGATTGAGAAAAAATAATTGCCAAACCAAGGATAACAATAAAAATAAAAGCAGGGAGAATAGTTTGGAAGCCGAGCTTCCAATTGGAAGCTCGGCTTCCAAAAGTAAAGACAAGCTTAATTAGCCAAAAAAATAAAGTGATTTCAACTAATAAGCAAAATAAAAAATATTGACTAATAACAAAATCACTATAACAAATAAGAGAGAAAAAAATTGGGCAAAACGCAAAAATTAAAAGCCAACCAATTTCAATAATCTTGTCTATAAATATAGAAACTCTGTAATCTTGCATACTGATTATTATATCAAATCTGAATAAATATCCAAATAAAAAATCCGCTTTCCGTTCAAGAATGCGGATTTTATATTATATTATTGAAAAATTACTTTCTGAACTAATTCGAAATGCCGGCGGGAGTTGCTGTTTTCTCTCCTGCTGTCATTTGCCCGATAACACTACCAATACAATAAGTAATATGATAACTGGTGCCAGCTTCTGCGCCATCATAATTATAAACATAAGCACTTACATCGGGACAAGAGCCATCGTCGTTTGGAGCAGGATTCAACGGAACAATACCCATATAGGTTACGAGAACGCCACAGGTGCCAGCAAAACCAGTGTCGCTAAAACAACCCCCTGTAGGCGAACCAAGATGAATGTCATCGCCGGGCGGATAATCATTATTATCCAAAAAGTAAAGCTCTAAAGCGGTCTGAATTTGTTTAACATCAGAAATACGTCTAGCGTCTCGAGCTCTTGCTCTCGCATTATTCAAGGCAACAACCGCTAAAGCTGCTAACATACCCATGATTGCGACTACAACCAAAAGTTCAATTAGAGTAAAACCTTTTTTATGATTTTGTTTGTTCTTCATAAACCAATCTTTAAATATTATTTATAAAAATTATACAATGACATTTCTTTAAGTATTAATAGTATACCACATTTTTTAAAAAAGTTAT
>Ga0307992_1001555_pt1 | contig 13522 bp, 7 predicted proteins | sample EllFjometagen133_FD_203162 | JGI IMG/M metagenome (GOLD analysis project Ga0307992, IMG submission 203162) | Marine microbial communities from Ellis Fjord, Antarctic Ocean - #133 | ecosystem: Environmental > Aquatic > Marine > Unclassified | place: Southern Ocean | collected 2014-10-08
ATAACAATATTTTATATTTATATCAATTTAGTGATTTATGTCCAGAAGAAAATATTGGATGTACAGCTATGATTGATACTCAAAATTCTAGTATGCCTTGGCAACAAACTTTTAATGCTTATTGTGGTGTAGGAAGTTTGGAAACAGAGTGTAGTTTAGGAAAAAATTATTATAAAAATTATTCTGACGTTTCTTTGACAAGTAATATTGTTGATAGCACTGTAATTGTTCCCGAAGACAAATTAGTTTATATTGTGAAGGATAATTCTTATAATTGCTTGGCTAATAATAAAGGATGTCAAGAAATGTCTATCATTGATAATAATGGTTCAAATCAATATGTTTATGTTGTTAATAATCCAGATTATTATATACCTTATGATATTTATGGCGGACAGAAGAGTATTTTGTGTCTAAATGAGTATATGAATTGTGTATCTTTTGAAAAAGAAGACGGATCTAAATTACACAAAATACATCCACGAAATTTAACTTGTAGTTATCGGGAAGATAAGGTAGAAAGAAACGTTTCGGCAGGATTTTTTACAGAAGATGGTGAAAATTGTACAGGCCTGCTTTATAATGAGGACTATGATAATTTTACTTCAAATATTGTAGAAGAATGGAAACCTTATGATTCTTATGATAATAAGTATGCTGCTTTATGTCCGGCCGAGCAAGATTCTTGTTCTGGATTTATTGATCCTTTAGATAATTTAGATTTAAATAATTATGTTTATTCGAGATTGGGAGTTACTTTAAATTATAATAATCCTAGCCAATGGCAACAAGCTCTTTGGTCAAGGAGTTCTGGCAGTATTAGTGTTTTTGATTCTGATCAGATCAGTTATCATCCGGCAAGTAATGTAGATGATTATGATGGCCTTAATGTTGTTTTAACTGATGCAGGAGTAGATACTCATAATTTATTAATTTATAGAGGACCTGATTATGATAAAGATGCTTTCTTTTTTAATGTAGAGTCAGATACAACTTATCGTTTAAGCGCTAGAGTTAAATTAGACGAAGCCGATTCAGTAATGACTTTTTTAAGTTGTCGTCCTTCAACTACTTCTTTTGATAATTATTTTGTTAATGAAGATTGGTACACAAATGTTCAGAATAAAATTCCTTATGCTTTCCCAGCTATAAAATCAAATTATTCAACTACTAGCAATGATGATGAATGGCAATATATTTATGGTTTATATGAGATTTTGCCAGGAGCTCAGTATTGTAATATAGCCTTTTATATTAAGGGTGATTCTGGAGATAGATTTACCATTGCTGATATTAACTTAGAAAAAGTAGAAGGGGATTATTATTATTTAGATAATGATAGTCTGAATCGTGATTCTTGTAACTCAGCAAATTTAAAAGAAGGATGTGTTTTATTTCATGATATAAATACAGAAGGATTAAAATGGAATCATGAGGTAAGTTATGATGAAACTAGGTTAGCTCCAGGAGATGATAGAATGCCTAGTGATGTAAATACTTTATTAAAAGTTACTCGTGATAATACCTGTGCTGAGTGGTTAACTTGTGGCGCTTATTTAAAGAGTTTGGATCCACAAACAAATCAAATTAAAGATGCTTGTGTGTCTCTAATAGCTTGTGATGAATTATCTGAAGATCAGGCTGGTACTTGTGCGCACCCTTTTCTTAATGGTAAAACAGCTCAGCCTTTAACATTGGAATATTATCATCAAATGAGAGGAAAGTCTGGTTGGTCTGATTTAGACTATACAGGTTATTCAATACCAGGATTATATCCTCTAGATTCATTGACTCCTATTGAAATAGTTAATGATACTGTTACTAGCACGGTTTTGGGTCATTTAGTTGTTAGACAAGACAGTAATAATCAACCATTTGTTTATAAGTTAGGCGTAGGAGTTGATAATTATTTAGAGAGTACTTATTCTGGAAATAATCTATTTGGTGAAGAAACTATGCTTGGAAAATCATGTCGTTTATATCCAGAAAAAGATTCACCTTTTCCTTGGATAAAAGATAGTGAAATAGTTTCTGAATCAGTACCTTATGATACTGTTAGTGAGCCTTATATAGATATTCAAACTAAGGCTTCTAATTTTGAGAATGCTAATATTTGTCAAACTGGCAGTGATCCACATTCGTTATTAGATATTGAAGGTGATTGTGAATGTCATTATACTAAAGCAGATTATGGAAGTGAAAAATTATATTTCCCTTATGATTATAAAAATATTCCACAATCTATAGACATAGAATATGGGGGAGGTACTACTAGTACTTTAAAGTTAAGAAGTAAAACAAAGTATTTAGGCTGGAAAGGATTTTGTCTAGATGAAGAAAAATCTTTATTTATAAATAATACTGAATCTTTAGGAAAGGATATGCAGGATTATAGATGTTTGTCTTGGTATCCAATTGATTTATTAAGTGGTGAAATAGATGCTTATGCTGCTAGTCAGGAAGCAGAAGTGTCTTTCGGAAAAGTCCCAGATAATGCCAAATTATGTTTAATTGGTGAAGATTGGGTAACTACCGAAGATAGGCTCTATTGTGCATATTTTCATGATTCTTATTGTACAGTATTGGCTCTAATTCCAGCTGGCGCTAAGGTAAATATAGATAAATATTCCGAGTATGAATTATTATTAGAAGAGAATGTTTTGATGTCTGGAAATTATTCTCATACTATAAATGACTTAGAAGTCGGTAAATCAATTATTTGGGATCCAGATGAAACATGGGATGATTATAATTTATATATTGATGAAAATTACCTAACTAGAAGTCAAAAGGGACTTTTCAGTACAGAAGATTTTTTAGGAATAAATACTGTTTATAGTGGACTTGGAGTTTGTGATTTAATGAATGATGGTGGTCAATGTAGTAGTGATTTAATAGATGATAATACTGGTAATGACTACGGAATTTTAGAAGAATTATTTATGGCCGGTCCAAATGATATAGAATATTTTTATTATGATGAAGGAGTTAATTTTGGTGGAATACTAGATTTAGGTGTAGATACTAGTGGAGATACAAAAGAACAAACTGGATCATCAATACTGTCACCGACAGGTGCTTCTATGACTTCCTGTGCCACAGTATATACGAGTACTTATGGTAATCCACCACAAACAGTTACATATTCAGTTTGTGGGGCAGGATGCCAGGAGTGTCTCTATAATATAGAGTATATTAATGATAATCCTTGCGCAGATGGATTATGTGGTAATGAAAATTGTGCTGAAGCTAGAGCACAAGATTTTGAATCTGGCACTCATGACTATTGTTTTAACTATGGTGGTATTAATGGTGGCCATTTAGTAAGTTGGCAATGTAAGGATAGTTCTTGGTGCTGGGGTAATAATAGGGATAGGTGTTATGCGATTTGTAATCCTCATCGTTATAATTATTATGTTAGTGGTGGTAGTTCGGAATTAGTTTGTAATGAAACTGATTGTTCAGAGCCTGCAAAGGGAATAGATTGTTTGCAAACTGAGACTCTAGATAACTATGATGCATATTATGATTTATATGATGTTTCTCTGGATGACGATATTTTTAGTGAAACTCTTTGTTTAGATACTGGAACTGCAGTTGATTGTTCTTTTATGCAATGTATAGAAGAAGATGATAATACTGGTAATTATTGTAGTGGTTATGATATTTGTAGTACTACAGCTTATACTATTGATGAAGAGGGAACCGTAGATGAAATATTAATATCAGAGGAATTGTATTGGAATGCTTATGGTAAATCTGATGATGATGATGTAATGTTATTTGAGGGTTGTTTGGTGTCTGCTGCTGGATCTAATTGTACTTCATTAGGTAATTATTCACAATATGGATCTGGTAATGATTGTAGTACAGATAGTAATTGTGGAAAAACATGTAAAACATATGTAGATTTAGAAGGGGCTGTATATAATTCAAATAATTTTTATTTAAATTGGCTAGCTCCTGAATTAATAGCTTCACCGCCTGATGAACAACAAGTATGTGTGATAGGTGGCAATACTATTTGTCCAAGTGTTTTATCTGGAGATGGTGAAAATTATAATACAGAAACTAAAATTAGACTTAGTGGTATATCTAGTAGTACAGCTCAGGGTGTATACGATACAGTGCATGAACCTTTTTCGGCTGCTGTGGGCGGAGAAGCTCTTTTGAGAGATTTAATATACGCTAATAGTCGACCAGGACAGGGAGATAAATTTAATGATTATTATGCAGATTTAGATGCTTTTCCGGTAGAAGATTTAAATGTTGTAAAAGATAGATTGGGAGATGTATTGATTAGAGTGTCAGATGATAAGTTTAATGAGTATGATGGAGAAGGTAATTGGCCTATGCCAATTTGGGGAAATACTTATTGGAATATAGCTGATCCTTCTAAGAAGCCAACAATTAAACAAGTCGATCATGATGAAATCAATGGTTTTTCAGCAGGCGATCATGGAATAAGTATTAATAATATTAGTAATAAACATATTTTGAGTTCAGGTGGAGATTTATATGCTTATTTAATGTTTTACGCCTATGCTGAAACAGGCACTGTTCCTATTCAAGAAATTGTAATCGATTGGACTGGAATCCCTGGAAATGAATTAGTATTAAAGGGTCCTTTTAAGAATCATAAAGATGATTGTATAAGAAAATGTGGTGAAACCTATAGAGATGCTTTCCCTGACGGAGAAGCATGTATTAATGATTCCGATTGTAGAGAATATGGACCTACTTTTAAATGTTTTGCACAGACTTGGGGTGATCATAAGGATGCTTGTATAGAGGATAATAAGAATGCAAATCAGGATGGATTTTTCTCCTATAGTTATATTTATACTTGTGACGCTTTAAATGATTATTGGCAAGAAGATTGTACAGATTATAATTCTGATATTCAAGGTGGTTGCTGTGTTTATAAGCCAAAAGTTATTATTACTGATAATTGGGGAAATAGTAAAGAAGAATATTTAGGTCACAGTTTAACCAATTGTCCTGATGGTCGCGATAATGTTTGTTCAGTGATTATAGAGCCTAGATAAATTACCTTCACCTTCTCCCTCGGAGAAGGAGATGGAAATATAGTAAATGTTTAATAGATTATATAAAAAATTAGTTCAACAATGGTCAAATCTTTCTAAAAAAAGACAGGTTTTTTATTTTGTTACTTTATCTTTATTGTTATTGATTATAATAATGCCTGTTTCAGTTAGGGCGGGAGTAGGTGGAGCTATAGCTAGTTTTTTAGGAGTGATTATTGGAGCGGTAATAACCGTACTTTCTAGTCTTATAACTATAGAGTTAAATATTTTTGCAAAGTTTGCTCAATTTAATAATTTTTTAGGGGTAACCGCTGTTAAAGAGGGTTGGAAATTAGTAAGAGATCTTTGCAATATGTTTTTTATTGTGATTTTATTGGTAATTTCATTTGCTACTATTTTAAAGTTAGAATCTTACTCTTATAAAAAATGGTTGGGTAAGCTAGTGATAGCAGCTATTTTAATAAATTTTTCTAAAACAATTACAGGATTTTTAATTGGTTTTTCTCAAATTATAATGTTAACTTTTGTGTCAGCATTTAAAGATGCTGTAGCTGGTAATTTAGCTCAAGGTTTGCATTTAACTGATATGATGAAGGTTAATGCTACAAATCAGACTCCTGGCGGATTAGATTCTATGGCAATTTTAGAAGCCCTGGTTTTAGCATGGGCTTTATTAACAGTTTTCGTGGTTGTTATGTTGATAATGATAGTTATTCTAGTCGGTAGGATAGTTACTTTATGGGTTTTAGTCATTTTATCTCCTATTGCTTATTTATTACAAGCTTCTCCTTTTGGTGAAAAATATGCTAAACAATGGTGGCAAGAATTTGGAAAAAATTTAGTTTCTGGTCCGGTCTTAGCATTTTTTCTATGGTTAGCATTTTTAACTATTCAGAGAAGTGGTGAAAGAGGAGTCGCTGATATGCGAGCAGGCGAATCAAGTTCTGAGAGTTCTTTTTCAACAGAGGAGCCAGAGCTTATAACAGGGATTAGTAAGACTTCTTATTTGATGGATTATATTGTTACTATTGCTTTACTTTTAGCAGCTATTAAATTGACTCAATCAATGGGAGTTATTGGTTCTAGTTTTGCTGGTAAAATGCAACAGAATTTAGGTAATATGGGTAAAAAAGCGGCTAAGATTATAAGTTCTCCTCTAGCTTTAACACCATGGGCTGCTAAACAGGGTGTCAATTATGCTGGTAGAAAATATAATGAAGCTATTTATGAAGGAAAATTACCAAGATGGTCAAATCCGTTTGCAGATATTAGAGCATGGAAAGCTAGAAGTGCCCGTTTGAAAGATACAGCAAGAAAAGGAGCAGACGCTGGGGCAGAAGAAGCTATTGAAAAAACGTTTACTGGAGTTTCTACTTCGAGAAGGTTACAATTGAAAATGGCTGAATCCGCTCAGTTTTCTAAAGATTTTGATGGTTTAGCAAAAGAAGAGATAGGTTTAAAAGCTTTTCAATTAATGAATAGGGCGCCAAGTTCAGAAAATTTAGCCAGAAGAAGAGCATTGGTTAAATATGCATTTCAGCGTGGTTATGATGATGATGTTATATCTGATCCATCTATACTAAAAATGTTAACAGAGGATGAAGAATATAAAGAAATAGGAAAGTTAATAAATGTTAAAGATTTAGCAACTGGTGAAAACGGTAAATTAATTGTTGATAAAGAAGTTTATTCTAAATTTTATGAAAAATTTGTTGGTCAAGATCAAGCTGGATTACAGCTTTTAAGTGAGGGTGATGATATAGCTCATAAAACTAAACATTCTATACTTGCTGGTCTTGCTACTTACGATCCTCAAACAGGTGAATATAGAATGGCTAATACAACAGATAAAAGAAAAAAAGTTGGACAAGATTTGAGAACAGGAGAAGATGTATATGCTGGGGTTCATGAATCTCAAAATTTAGAACAATTAGAATTCAATAAAGAACCAGGGCGTGATAAATTAAAGGCTCATATACATGGTGTTGCTAAATTAGTTATTTACGATAGAAAAGAGGTAGATTCTGAAACAGGAGAAGCTATCTTAGATAAAGATGGAAAACAAAAGATAACAAAAGTATTAGGGGTTGGAGACATAGATGAATTTATTAAAGAAAGACAAACGGCTGCTTATGGTGGTCAGACAGAGAGAGGATTTATAGAACATACAGTTGAAAGAACAGTTAATTTACTCATGGGTGGTGAAGCCGCAAAAATGGCTCATACAGATAAAGGACTTCATGTTAATGGTAATGCTTTAAAAAACATAGCGCTTCTTGATCAGATTAATGATATAGCAATTGATACTTTATGGAAAAAAACTGGTGGACAAACAACTAAAATGGTAGATATAAAAGATAAAGCTGGAAAGGTTATAGGTACTGAAGAGGCACCAAATCCTACTTTTATAGTTGCCGGTAAATCTTTTACTCTAGATAACATTCGAAAAAACGCAGATAAGATTATGGGTGCTGATACTAAAGAAAAATGGGATGAAATATTAGAGAGGGAATCAACACCTTCTGGTAGAGGAGCATCTGGTGGACCTTCTGGTAGAGGAGCATCTGGTGGACCTTCTGGTAGAAGTGAAGTACAGCCTCCTAAAAATTCAAAAGAAGTTGTTAGTTCAGCAAAAGAAGAAATAACTAGTAGCACAGGAGGTGTGGGCAATGAATTAACAAGATCTATTGAGAATAATTTTAATACCATTAATATTGAACATGCTTTAAATAGTATAGAAGGTATTTTGAATAATGTTGTGTCGTCATTAGATGAAAATATTACAAAAGGAGAATCTAGTAGTATCAAGATGTTACAAACAACATTGAAAGATTTTCAATCTCAGTATAATAATAGTCCAGAAAGTGTAAAAGGTAATAATAAAGATTTTCTTGAAGAGATGGGTATTCATTTTAAAAAGTTAGAAAAAGCCATGGAAAAAAATTCTAAAAGAAATATTAAAAGTATAGAAGAATTGAATGAGGAAGATAATAATAAGGAAGAAAAGAAATAATATGAATGATGATCAATTAAAAAAAATAAAAAATTTTTCAGTTGTTGATTTAGAAAAAGATAATACTTTTCAAGAAATTAATGAATTAGTAGAAAAATACTATAGGGAGATTTATATCGGAGAATCTGTTGAGCTTTGGTACTTTTTGTATAAGATAATTGATAAGGATAAAAATTTATCAAAAAAATATGAAACTATTTTGAATAAATTAGCTTGGATATCTTTTGCATCATTACCGTATTCCAATATTGAAAAGTTAGTTAAAAATAATTTGATTTTAGCTATAAAATTAGAATTTAATATTTTAAATAAAATTAAAGAATTATTTAGCTTACATTTTAATGATATAAAAGATTTAAGATTAATCTTATTAAAGAATATTAAAGAAAATATTGAAAGAATTGGTAGTGTTGAATTAGAAATATCAAATGAAGATAAAAAGTTTACTTCGACGGTTAAAAACTGGTTAATTGACTATGATAGATTTAGTGTTATTGAGAAACGAAAAGAAAAATTAGCTATATTAGAATATATCAGTTCTAATGAAAATATTAGAAATTTATCAAAACCTCAAAGAAAGATTTTAAAAAGTATATTAGAGGTTTATGATTTTTTAAGATTTTTTAAGAAAGAAGTTGATTTATTAAATAATAACGAATTAAAAAAAAATTCTGCTCATTCCGAAATTACTAAAAAGATTTTTATTTCTAAAGAAAAAGATAAAAAAGTTTTTGTCCCAGAGGAAACAGGAAAGCAAAAGATAGACAATAAAGAAGAGAAGAAATCAGTTGAAAAATTATTGGAATTTTATAAATTTTTTGAGAAAGATTTAAAAAGCATTAATAATAATATAGAAAGTTTAGAAAAATATCAGAATAATCCAGATGGTCTTTTTAAAAAATTTAATGAAGATTTACAAGAAGGAAATAGAGATAGTCTTTTGTCTCTGATGGTTTTTATATGTCAAAATAAGCTTTTAGATAAATTTTTAAAAGAGAATGAGAAATTATTAGCGGAGTTTAAAAAATATTTAAGTTTTAAGTTGTCAGATGATATTATTAAAAATATAATGAATAAATCTGCTAGTCCGGAAACAGTTAGTCTTTATTTACAATTTTTACTTTTCAAAAAAATTAAGCTTTCTCCAAAGAATGCTGGTTTATTTGGAATGCATTTAGCTAATATTTTTAAGACAATAGGACAGGATAAATATTTTCCTATTGTTTATGGTGATGTTAATCTAGAGCAATTTGTTTGGAGAGAGGTTGTTGAGGAAAATGGTTTGGTAAAATTTAAATAATATTTTTACGTAGTTTAAAATAAAAATAGGGTTATGACCCTATTTTTTATATAAGCTATTTTTTATCTTTTATACTCTTTCTACATATTCTCCAGTTTCAGTATTTATTCTAATGATATCGCCATCTTTTACAAAAAGAGGGCATTTTATTTGAGCATCTGTTTCGATTGTAACTTGTTTAGTCGCACTACCTGCTGTATCTCCTTTTATGCCTGGAGGGGCAGAAATGACTTTAAAATCCATTTTAGTAGGTAATCCTATAGAAACAGCCTCACCATTAAATTTTAATACATCCACTATTGTACTTTCGATTAAATAAATAGATTGATCACTGACAATTTTTTCTGGTAAAGAAAATTGTTCAAAAGTTTCTTGATCCATAAAATAAAAATTACCTTGATCATTATATAAATAACTAGCTTTAGTTCTTTCCAGATCAGCTTCTTCAGCTTTATCACTACCATTAAATGTTTTTTCTAAAACATCACCAGTGATTAAATTTTTTAATTTAGTTCTTAAAACAGCACTGCTTCTAGCTTGTTTAGAGTGCTGTGCTGATACTATTTTATAGGGTTGATCATTAAGAGAAATGATCTTATTTAGTTTTAAATCACTAAATTCCAACATTATTTTGTAATTTATTTAGTATATGGTAATAATCCCATAAATCTGGCTCTTTTAATAGCATTACTGAGTTTTCTTTGATGTTTAGAACATATTCCACTTCTTTTTTTAGGAACTATTTTAGAATAAGAACTAATAAATCTTTGTAAAATTTGAGTGTCCTTGAAATCAATATAGTCTGCTTTTTTAAAACAAAAATAACAATATTTTTTCTTACTCAAAGGATTTTTATTGTTCTTATTATGACTTCTATTTCTGCTATTATTTTTATTATTTTTTTTCATAAGTTTAATTGGATTCTAATTGAATTTTAAATTTTATTTATTATTTAGTGTTTCTTAAAATGGTATATCTTCGATATTAATTTCTTCTTCAGCTTCCTCTTTTTTTTGAGGAGCAGAATCTTCAGGAGCATTTGTATTATTACCCCTAGAAGCATTATCAGATTTGCTACCTAACATAATCATATTATCAGCTATAATTTCTGTTCTATATTTTTTAACTCCATTTTGGTCTTCCCATGATCTAGTTTGAAGTCGTCCTTCTAGATATATTTGGCTACCTTTTTTAAGATATTGAGTTATAATCTCGGCTAATTTTCTCCAGGCAACTATATTATGAAATTCTGTTTTTTCTTTCTTTTCTCCATTAGAATCTTTCCATACTAGGTTAGTTGCTATTGAAAATGAAACAACTGTTTGTCCAGTAGGAGTTGTTCTTGACTCTGGATCAGCTGTTAATCTACCTATTATTGTTGCTTTGTTTAAATCCATATAATTTGTTTTAAGTTTTAAGTTAGAATGTTTTTAACTCTTTACTTTGAATTTTTTATTTAATTAATTATTTCGTCGTTTAAAATTTCGTCTAATTTTTTATCAAGGTCATTAAGATCAGCTCTTTTGTCTTCTCGGTCATTTTTTTTAGTAGTTTTTTCTAAAATCTCTGTTTTTTCTACTTTGACTTCTTTAGCTATTTTTTCTTCTTTTTGTAAATCACCTTTAGGTGAAACTATTTCGCTTGAATCCTCTGTTTTTTCTACTTTGACTTCTTTAGCTATTTTTTCTTCTTTTTTAGGATTTTCAATATTAATAGGTGTGACATTTTCAGGTTTTTTAATAATAAGATGTCTTATTATATTTTTATCTAATTTTAATTCTTTCTCAATAGTTTTTATTGTTTTTGGTTCTATGTTGAATTCAAGACAAATAAAAACACCCTTTAATGATTTTTCAATAGGGTAGCTTAGTTTTTTTCTTCCTAAATTTTCTTCAGAACTAATTTCTCCTTTATTTTCGCTTATTAACTTTTTCATTTTATCAATTATTTCCTGATGTTCATTGTCTGGAATATTTGAATCGATAATAGTGGTTAGTTCATAATGTGTAATGTTACTCATGTTTTTTTATAGTTTAATATAATTATGTATATAAATACACTGTAATAGAAAGTTATCATTTATTTTAAATTAAGTCAACCCCGTTAAACGATTTTATGCTTAAAAATTAAAATCAAAATTTAAATTAGTATTTTTAAAATAAATTATGAGTTGTTAGATGATGAAAAAAATATTTAATTATTTGTTGGGATAATTTTTAATATTTAAATTTTGTTTAACAGGGTCAAGGTAATTCTGTTTATTTTGGGGCTAATATCCCTTGAAGATAGAAATGTGTTATAATTGTATTAGATTTATTTAAATTAATATATAAATCCCTACACCTAATTATCGTGTGTAGGGAACTAAATAAAAATTTAAAATTATTTTTGATTTATCTATTTTAGGAGGTAGAAATAAATAGTTTAGAAATAGTTAGGTGAGGGATAAAATTATGGCAGAAGATATCCAACAAAAATCTGTAGAATCATATTTTATAGAATTAGAGGTGCCAGAAGATAAAAAGGAAAAGGTATTAATGGCGATTACAGATATGGTCTATAGTAGAAACCAAAGGATTATTGAGTTAGAAAAAGAAGTAGATCTTGATAAAAAGAAGTATTTATTAGACATTGTACAGGAAAAAGAGAATTTAATTAAAGAAAAAATAAATAAAGTCCTAGCGGGCGAAGAAGAAGAGATTACCTATGACTACTAACCCAGTTGCTTTAATTATTTTAGATGGCTGGGGAGTGTGTTCATCATCTATTGGTAATGCCATTTCTTTAGCTAATCTTAAATATTGGGATTATTTACTTAAAAATTATCCTACTTTTTTGTTACAAGCATCTGGTGAGGCAGTTGGTTTGCCTTATGGTGAGGTTGGTAATTCTGAGGTTGGACATTTAACTATTGGCTCAGGACAGACTGTGCTTCAAAGTTTAAATAGAATCAACAAGGCTGTTTTAGATGGTAGTTTTTTTAAGAATGAAATATTAATTAAATCAATCAATCATGTCAAAAAAAATAAATCTGCTTTGCATCTAATTGGACTATTAGGTACAGGTGGAGTTCATGCTTATCAAGCTCATCTAGAAGCTTTGGTTAAAATGGCAGCGGAGTATAAATTAAAAAAAGTATATTTGCATTTATTTTTAGATGGTCGAGATACTTCTAGAGATAAGGGGGCTACATTTTTACAGGATTTGCAGAAAACATTAAAAAGTTTTAAATGTGGAGAAATTGCTTCTCTAGGAGGTCGTTTTTATGGAATGGATAGAAATAATAATTGGAATAGAATTAAATTAAGTTATGATGCTATAGTAAATGGAAAAGCAGAGGAAAGTTTTGAAGATCCTCTTTTGGCAGTTAGAAATTCTTATGCTCATAATATTTTTGATGAAGAATTCAAACCTGTGGTTATAGAAAAGGAAGGAAAGCCGATAGGAAAAATTCAGGACAATGATGCCATAATATTTTTTAATTTTAGAGCTGATCGAGCTAGACAATTAACAAAAGCCCTAATTACAAAAGGTTTTAAAGAATTTAGTGGAATAAAAAAGATAAATAATTTATCTATGACCACTTTTACAAAATATCAATCAGAACTGAAGGCAGATGTAGCTTTTGCTCGTCCAGAGATAAAAGAGACATTAGCTAGTGTTATTAGTAAATCTAATTTATCTCAGTTACATTTAGCTGAGACAGAAAAATATGCCCATGTTACTTTCTTTTTTAATGGTCTCCGGGAAGATAAGTTTTTAAATGAAGAAAGAATATTGATTCCTTCTCCAAATGTAGAAACTTATGATTTACAGCCAGAGATGTCTGCTCCTCAAATTACAGAACAATTAATTGGAGCGGTTGATAGTAAAAAATTTGATTTTTATGTTGTAAATTATGCTAATCCAGATATGGTTGGGCATACTGGTAATTTACAAGCTTCAATCCAGGCAGTAAAATCTGTTGATACTGATTTATCCAAGGTAATACCTTTAATATTAAAACAAAACGGAACTGTTCTATTAACAGCTGATCATGGTAATGTCGAAGAAATCGTTAATCTGAAGACAGGGGAAATTGATAAGGAACATAGTAATTTTCCAGTTCCTTTTCTTGTGATTAACAATGCTTTAAAAAACAAAACTCATCCTTTAAGTAAT
>Ga0307992_1001556_pt1 | contig 13522 bp, 12 predicted proteins | sample EllFjometagen133_FD_203162 | JGI IMG/M metagenome (GOLD analysis project Ga0307992, IMG submission 203162) | Marine microbial communities from Ellis Fjord, Antarctic Ocean - #133 | ecosystem: Environmental > Aquatic > Marine > Unclassified | place: Southern Ocean | collected 2014-10-08
AAGGGCGATCAATGCGGTGCTTCTGTCCGCCCCCAGTTCAATAAGTTTTCTTACGATAGAAGAAACTGTGTCAATATTCTTTGAGGCTTCCCCCGCGGGAAACTCGATCAAGTCTGCCGGCAGATCCACCCCTCTCAGTATTTCCAGAAACTTTTCCCCATAAATGGAGGACACATTGGAATCCGAAATCACTATATATCGCCGGGCTACATTTTTTTTCGCAATAAGAAGCCCGATACGATCAAGAATATCGTTCTCGATGAATATGTCATAAGAAAGATTGGAACGTCTGTCGAGATTTACCCTTATTTTTTTCATTGCGATACCTTCATTTCATGTCTCATGAATTGTTCAAGTTTTCTCACTTCGTCCATGAGCCTGTAGAACTTTTCAGGTTTGAGGGACTGCCCTCCGTCAGAAACGGCCTTTTCGGGTTCGGGATGAACCTCGATTATAACACCATCCGCCCCTACAGCCAGAGCTGCTCTTGTCAGCGGCTGGATATATTTCCAGTGACCTGCCGCATGGCTGGGATCAATGATTACCGGGAGGTGGGTCAATTCCTTTAAAACCGGTACCGCGCTGATATCCAGAGTGTTGCGGGTTGCCGTTTCAAAAGTACGGATTCCTCTCTCACACAGAATAACATCATCATTCCCCGATGAAATGATATATTCAGCGGACATGAGAAGTTCCTCTACGGTTGTCATCATTCCACGCTTGAGGAGTACCGGCTTCTTTGCCTTTCCCACCTTCTTCAACAGTGCGAAATTCTGGACGTTTCGGGCGCCTATCTGCATTATATCCGCGTACTCTTCCACTATATCCACTTCCGAAGTGTTGAGCACTTCCGTGATAACAGGCATCCCCGTTTTTTCTCCGGCCTCTTTTAAAAGCTTGAGTCCCTCTTCTTCCATTCCCTGGAAACTGTAAGGGGAAGTCCTCGGCTTGTATGCGCCTCCTCTTATTATATCGGCCCCGCCCTTTTTTGCTATAAAAGCGCTTTCCATCATCTGCTCTCTGCTCTCTATGGAACAGGGACCGGCCATTACGACAAAACCTGTTCCGCCTATTTCCACGTCGCCGACCCGTATAACGGTATTCCCCTCTTTAGCCTCCCGGCTTGCCAGTTTGTAAGGTTTCAGAATAGGAACTACTTTCTCGACACCCGAAAGAGACTCAATAACCTTTAAGTGCCCTTTCCCCCGATTGTCTCCTACAGCACCTATGATCGTGCGTTCAACACCGGGGGATGGATGGACCATATAACCAACTGATTTAATCCAGCTGACAACTCTGTCGATCTGTTCATCCGTTGCATTTTTTTTCATTACAATTATCACTTTTCAAAACCCTCCCTTTAATAATAAAAAAGCCATGGTGACTAATCACCATGGCTTCACAAACAAAAAAGCCATGGTGCAGAATCTCTCGATCTACCCATGGCTTTTAGATTTTATCTTTTTTTGAGTGTTACTTCCTCCTCAGCGCCGGGCAGACCTGCTCACCAAAATACCAAAAGTAACTAAAATAACTGTTAAGATAATTATGTCTGCCCATAGAAAACTCCACTTTCCAAAATTAGAGCGGGATAACAACATAGATTCCAAACTATGTCAAGATTATTTTTCGACAATGTCAGGAGCACGTAATCTGTCCGGTTAGAATATGCCATCAGGAGGTGGCCGATGAGACGGACAGAGATACTACAGGAGATCCGGATTATGCGATTTGAAGAGGCTTATGGTGTATGGACAGAGAAGCGATTGAGTCAGGAAAAAGCGGCGCGAATACTGGGGGTATGCACACGGACATTTCGGCGTTTTCAAGCTAATGGTTTTCGGATTTTTAATCAGCCCAAACAAAAAAGGCAGGAGCAAAACTCTCCTGCCTTTTAATAGACTATATGACTTCATTCAGATCAGGATAAAACCCGCCGCCTGCGGATGAGCATGAAGCCCGCGGTGATTGTAAGCAGAAAGAGGATGATCATCCCCCATTCATTAAGGGTGGGAATTGCCGCAGGAACAACTGCATATTCATATGCTCCGATGTCAGAGGGGCTGATTCTGTCGTAGCCCCTCTGGTCGATGGCGGGTGCCCCCGTGTCCGTTCCGGCATCAATGGCCACACTACCGGCCAACAGGGCCATGGTCTCAGTGGGGCCACCGTTGTCGGCGAGCGCGGCGAGATTGAGGCCTGCCTGCTGTCCGGTCAGGTTGTTTGCACCATTCGGGGTTATATGAACCGTGTCATATACCTCCAAGATGCTGTTGTTAATGTTCGGGGAGGCATGCTCAGCAATCCTCGTATAGTCGCGACACAAATCGCTCCAAATAGGTGCTGCTAAGCCGCTGACGTTATCAGCGATAAGGCAATTTGTGATATTGAGAACATTCGGATTGTAAAGATTGAGGAATATCCCCCCGCCCATCCCATATGCATCGTAGTTGGGAGAAGGATTGTTATAAAAGTCGCTACTGTCGCCGCTGTTGGCACGGTTGCCGGCAATGGTGCAGTTGACGAGATCGACCTCGAGCGTGGCCCCTTCGACCATCCTGTCAAGTTCAAGCGCTCCCCCCTGGTTCCCCGCCTCATTCCCGAAGAAGGTACAGTTGGTAAGACTCGCCGTTGCCGTGGAGCCGGAGTGGTCTACCAAGACCCGCATCCCGCCGCCGTCCGAACTGGTCCCGATTGACTCGTTGTCACTGATCGTACAGCCATTGAGCGTGGCTGATAAGGTCCCGCCATTAATGGCCACATGACTAATGCCGCCGACGATTTTTGCGCTATTGCCGCTGATCGTGCAGTCGGTCAGCGTGATCGAACTGGCGGCCGCATTGGCGATATGGTAAATCCCGCCTGACAAGCCAGGGGTTGAATTATCGATGATCTCAGTGGAGGAAATAACAACGGTTGCGTTCGATGTATAGATCGCACCGATATGCCCTGTACCGATGTTATCACTGATCACGCAATTTTCGATGGTGAGTGTTCCCTTGTTGTTAATGGCGCCTGCCGTGCTTCCGTTTCCGTACCGTATGGTCATATCCTTTAACGTAACGGTGGTTCCTGCCGGGATAGTAAACACTCTCCGGTCGGCACCACCTTTTGTTGCCGCGGCCTGGACGATCGTGGCCGTCTTACCTTGTCCCTGGATGATCAGGTCCTTGTCTACGGAAATGCCAGTGGTTGCGATTCCGTCCCCCGTAATCGTGCCGTAGACATCAATCGTGTCGCCAACTGTGGCAGCGGCAATGGCCTCCGTGATGGTGTCGTAAGTCTTGCCAACACCAACAGTAAGTGTTGCCGCCATCAGGTTTGAGGTAGCAAAAAAACACAGTAAAAAGGCAAAAAACGCAACTGCCTTAAGTGGTTTAAGAGAACTAAGATCAAAACCCTTCTTCTCCTCATAACATGTCATTTTCATTGCCGCTCCCTTTAATTGATAAATTGATAATTAAATTGATTGATAAGACATTGTTTCCTGACAGCCTTTTTCCATATTGTATGTCAATGATTTTTCTACAAGATGTTGTGTTGGTATTTGATGGTACGAGATATGTGCTATTGAGGGTGCCCGCTATTGTCGCCTGCGATGCGGCTATTTGGGATTTGCCGTGACTCAAACCGTAGATAGTATCATCGTGTGTTTGGGTTGGGCAATCAATGGTCCCCTTGCAAGAGAAAATCAAATTATTTTCTCACCTGTGTTAAGTAGCACGTAATCCGTCCAGTTTACAATGGTAACAGGGAAATGGTTAGTGAGCTTCTCCCAGATACAATTTTCTGTTTGACTTTCAAATAGTAACGTTATAGTTAGTGATTCTTGAAGGGTATGATTATGGTGGCAGAGTTTACGGCAAAAGAGCTTTTGAACTTATTTAACTTGTTTAGCCTCGCTCTTAGCGGGGGTAAATAGGTTAGACGCCCTTGACCTGTCATCTTTAGTAGTATCACTCACCAGCAAATAAAGGTATTTAAAGGGCCATGGGCGATATGCCGCATGGCCCTTTTTTTTGGGGGTAATGATGGGGATGCACGAAATAATATGGCACGGCAGGGGCGGCCAGGGAGTTGTCCTGGCAGCCCAAATACTTGCGGAAGCGGCTTATATCCAGGGATTTCCGGGTGTCACATCCGCGCCCACCTTCGGCCCGGAGAGAAGGGGGGCACCCCTTACTGCCTCGACAAGAATATCGGATAGAACGGTCAGAACCTTTTCGCAGGTCGCGTCGGCCGATATCGCTGTTATATTGGATGAATCCCTTTTCGATGCCGCAACCAGCGAGGGAAGGATTAAAGAAAACGGTCTTGTTATTGTCAACTCGATGCTGACGCCGCAGCAAATCGGGACGGACGGAAATTTTTCGGTGGCGACGGTCGACGCAATCGGCATAGCGAGAGAATATCATCTCAGCATGGGCGGATCTCCCGTTGTGAATACCCCGCTTCTCGGGGCACTCTCAATGGCCTCGGGTCTTGTCTCTCTTGAAAGCATCGAAAAGGGAATAAAGAAAAAAATGTCCCGGAGTAAGGCATCTTCTAATTTTCAGGCCATCCGAACTGCCTTTGAAAGAACGAAAGTGCTCAGAGCTCGGAATTCGAAACCCGAAATTCAAGACTCAGGAGAAAAGCGATAATGAAAGACAGGGACACCAATATATCAGGCGTCTGCACACCGGCCGTCGGCGAGGCCGGCAAAACGGGCGAGTGGAGAGACGCAAGGCCCGTGATCGACAGCACAAAATGCATACCGGAACTCAAGGGCAAACCAGCCTGTTTTCTGTGCTGGCTCTACTGCCCGGATGGAGTTGTGTCCATGACGATACCTGTTGAGATCGACATGGATTACTGCAAGGGATGTGGCATCTGCGCGGAGGAATGCCCCTCCAACGCGATAAAGATGGTAAGAGAGGTGGATATTGATGAATGATGTCCGTATTATTACGGGGAATGAAGCGGCGGCACAGGCGGTGAAACTTGCCAAGCCCGGCGTTATCGCTGCCTATCCCATAACACCCCAGACCAGTCTCGCGGAGTTGTTATCCGAATATGTCGAAAGGGGGGAGTTGAAGGCGGAATACGTCAGGGTGGAAAGCGAGCACTCCTCTCTGACTGTCTGCATATCGGCATCTACGGTGGGTGCCAGGGTGTTTACAGCGACAAGCTCCAATGGTCTCCTCTATATGCATGAGCAATTGCACTGGGCGTCGGGTTCCAGATTGCCGGTCGTCATGTGCTGCGTCAACAGAGGGGTGGGAGCCCCCTGGTCCATCTTTAATGATCAGCAGGACTCCTTTTCACAGAGAGACACAGGATGGATACAGATATACTGCAGGGACAATCAGGAGATTCTCGATACCATCATACAGGCGTACCGCATAGCGGAAGAGGTTTATATCCCTGTAATGGTATGCTATGACGGTTTTATTCTCTCTCACACAATGATGCCTGTGGATATTCCGGATGCCGGAGTGGTAAAGAAATTTTTGCCTTCATACAAGCCCCATACCGTTCTTTCCCCTGATGATCCAAAAACGATCAATCCCGTGTTTTTTGCAACGCGCAGAGAAAACTCTGAGGGTGTTCTCTGCGACGGTTACATGGATATGAGACACAAGCTGCAGTCCGCGTTCAAAAAATCGGGAGAGATAATCAAGACCGCAAGCGAGGAATGGGCAAAGATGACCGGTCGGGACCATGGTGGTTTGATCTGGGAATATATGACTGAAGACGCCGAGTTGATACTGACGGGCATGGGTTCCATCGCCACCGAGGCCACCTTGGCCGCTGACGCGCTGCGCGCCGAGGGGATCAGGGCCGGCGTTGTGGGGATCAGGACATACAGGCCCTTCCCAAAAGAAGAGGTCGTACAGGCATTCAAAAAGGCGACTGCCATCGCGGTCTTTGAAAAGTGCATCAGTTACGGTTACGAGGGGGGTGTCTGTTCGGATCTGAAGGCAGCCTTTTACGGCACGGATATCAAGGCTCCTATCCACAGTTACATAGCGGGACTGGGAGGAAGAGACGTCAAGACCGGGGAAATTGTGGACGCGGCACGGACAACGCTCGAATCCATCAAGTCCGGGAAGACCGAGAATAAAACAATATGGCTCAACTGTTACAGTGACTAAGGGAGCGTGAAGCTGAAGGCAGTGGGTAAGGGACAACTCGAAACAGACACGATCACAGGACGAAAGAATGCATGATAACATATTCAAGATAAACGAAAAGGAGTACATTCTTCCGGGCAGCAGGGCATGCCAGGGATGCGGGCTTTCCCTCGCGTACAGATACATCCTCAAGGCCCTGCGGGAAAACACGATTGTGGCGATACCGCCAAGCTGCCTGTGCGTGCTGCACGGACTGTATCCGACCACATCCACGATTATACCCGCCCTCAACACCACATTCGCCAGCAATGCCGCATCAGCCTCCGGGATAGTGGCCGGCCTGAAAGCGCTCAATAAAACGGATATTACCGTCCTGGCTCTCTCGGGGGACGGCGGAACCTACGACATCGGCATACAATCTCTGAGCGGCGCGGCAGAGAGAAACACCGACTTCATATTCGCCTGTTATGACAACGAAGGCTATATGAACACAGGGACACAGCGCTCCGGATCAACACCCATGGGTGCCCTGACCACAACCACACCCGTCCTGACAAAACAGGAACCGAAGAAGGATTTTCTGAAGATTATGGAAGCTCACCATCTCCCTTATTTGGCTACCGTCTCTCCCGCCTACCCGGTTGACCTGTACGACAAATTCGTCAAGGCCAAGAGGATTCGAGGAACGAGATACATCCATATTGACACCCCCTGTCCCCCGGGGTGGGGTTTTCCCACAAGGGATACTGTCAAGATCGGGAAGCTGGCTGTTGAAACGGGCCTTTTTGTTCTCTTCGAGATAGAAAAAGGCAGATTCCGGTTCACCGGGAGAAGCAAGGCCATGGCCGAGAAGGGAAAACTCCTTCCCCTTACCAATTATTTGAACAAACAGGAAAGATTTAGAAAGATGAGCATCGAACAATTGGGCACTCTCCAGATGTCGGTGAACAACCGGTGGAATGAATATCTCAAAAGGGCGGAGGGATAATGGAAGAGGGGTCAAGGGAAAGACAGTTGACGGTTACCGGTTTACAGTTAAAAAAGGTTGTTAGTAAATCGTAGGGTGTATTAAGGAGCGCAGGCGACGAATCCACCTTTTGTCAAAGCAGAGCTTCTTTCACAATTTCAACCGTCAACTGTGAACCGACAACTGTAAACTATCCTTTCAGGTGGTCCCCTATCATTTCCGCGTATCTTCGAGCGGCCCCTGTGTTGGAAGCGACCATCTCGCGTCCCGCATTTCCCTTTATACGGAGAGTTTCGGAATCTTCCATCAATTTCAGCATCTCACTCAACAGTTCATCGCCGTCACTGACAGGGATACCACCTCCTGTCATCTCCAGCTTTTCTCGCTCATCCATAAAATCTTCCATTGAGGGGCCGTAGAGAACAACCTTTCCCCACGCCGCGGGCTCCAGAATATTCTGCCCTCCTCTTGGAACCAGGCTCCCGCCGCAGAAGACCATGGTGGCAAGGCTGTAGGCCTTAAAAAGCTCTCCTATAACATCAATAATAATAATCCTCCGACCGGCACGCTTATCGCCTTTGTTTATCCTTGTCATTGTAATGCAGTCGTCAAAACCTTCATCATTCGCAAGGTAAAGCACAGATTTACCCCTCTCGGGATGACGCGGGATAATAATCATAAGCATATCAGGATACACTTCAAGCAAACCCCGATAGGCCTTAAGAACCACATCGTCCTCACCCTCATGCGTGCTGCCTGCCACGAAGACTTTTGCTCCGGGGGATATGTCCAGCTTTGCCGCCATCTCATCCCTCAGGAAATCGTCCGCCCCCGCGGCGAGACTGTCATACTTAGCGTTTCCCATAACATGGATCTTTGATGGTTCCACCCCAAGCGCCCTTAGTCTGGAGGAGTCAATCGCGGATATCGCCCCTATAGTACCGATCATATTCATAATTTTCTTCCAGAAGAATCTTGTCTTTTTGTATTTACCGAAGGAACGGGGAGAAATCCGACCATTTACCATCGCTATTCTAACTCCCCTCTCACTGCAGATACGTATGAAGTTAGGCCATATTTCCGTCTCGACCGGAACAAATATATCCGGGTTCACCCCGTTTATGACTTTTCTGACAACAGATGGAATGTCAAGAGGGTAATAGATATATGATGTCGCGTCCTTGACCAGGCGGCGGGCCATTTCCTGGCCAGTCTCCGTGCTTGTGGAGAGGACAATGCATGCCACCGGATACATCTGTCTAAGCGATGCAACTATGGGAGCGGCAGCGGTAACCTCCCCCACCGACACCGCATGTACCCATATGCGGGGTGAGCCCTTCATCTCTTCAAAGACCCTCTTCGGGATAAGGCCGAACTTGGGACCGATGCTATTTCTATATTTCCCCGTAAACAGGATCTTCACCGCAAAAAATGGTATAAGTAAAAAGGATACGATAAACAGCAGCACATTATAAAATGAAATAGTCATAATCGTTGGAATATAATGATCTTTTTGCCTTCTGTCAAGCTTTCAGAAAACGGATTGACAGGTAGGGGAAAAGATAATAGAATTTAAGATGATTACACGCAAAAGCAAATGAAAGGAAAATCGGTCATGACACGAACAAATAGAGCTTATGTGTTGACGGCCTTTCTCTTTGTACTCATTACGATTGCGGGATGCGCAAAGTATGAGAGGAAGGTTGTCCCCTTCAAAATGCCGGAGGCCTACATGAACGCAACAGAGGTGGCAGGCGCCACTATAGCTGCCAAGGCATACACCCGGGAAGAAGCGCAGGCCGCTTTCGGATTTGATATGGTAGGTTCAGGTGTGCTTCCCATCCAGGTGATCTTCGACAACAGGGGAAAACATCCTTTGAAGATCGTCGCCGGCAGGACTTATCTGGTAGACATCGAAAATAACCTGTGGCCGATTCTTGATCAGGAAATAGCTTATGGCCGGATAGCAAAAGAGTCCGAATACGGAGAGATTCTCCCCGAAGGGGCAAAATCCGGCCTGCTGGCAGGCGCGGCTGGAGCTGTTATCGGCGCGGCAATAGGCATAGTTACCGGGACCAGCATCGGCGAGGCAGCAGGCAAGGGAGCAGCCATCGGGGCTGCCGCGGGGCTTGCCATAGGCGGGGCCAGGGGCATGGAAGACACGAAAGCGCCTCATCAGATAGGCGATGATCTGCGTCGCAGATCGCTTGAAGACAGGCCCGTGCCTCAGGATGACATATCCCATGGATTCATATTCTTTCCAGGGGAAGCAAAAGAGCAGGTAAAGGAACTCCGTCTGACTATCAGGGAAGTTGACACAGGTGTGACTCATTCCCTCATTATGAGATTCTGATATGAAGAAAATCGCTCCATCCATACTATCCGCTGATTTCAGCAAACTCGGTGAGGAAATCCTCGCAGTCGAAGACGCCGGAGTGGATCTGATTCACGTGGATGTCATGGACGGACATTTTGTTCCTAATATAACTATAGGTCCTCCTGTCGTGGCATCCATAAAGAAAACTGCGCGCGTACCCCTTGATGTCCATCTGATGATAGATGATCCAGACAAATATATTCAAAACTTCGCCGACGCGGGTAGTGACATCATTACCGTGCATGCCGAAGCAACTGTCCACCTTCACCGGACAGTCCAAATGATCAGAAAGCTCGGAGCGAAAGCGGGCGTTGCGCTCAACCCCGCGACCCCGCTTGCCAACATTGAACAGGTTATCGGTGACATTGACCTGTTGCTTATTATGACTGTAGATCCCGGATTCGGGGGACAAAAATTCATAGAGAGCATGTTGCCCAAGATAAAAGCGGCAAGGGATATGATTGACGGCGCCTCACCTGACGTCCTTCTCGAGGTGGACGGAGGAATTACCCTTCAAAACATAGAAACTGCGGAAGAGGCCGGCGCTGATATCTTCGTCGCGGGCTCCAGCATATTTCTCAGCGGTGATTACGGGCAGACTATAAAAAGTATGAGGGCAATCCTGGGCGATTGATCGAAATTCAAAACTCGGACCCCGAAACTCGAATTATGCACATCATCATAGACGGATATAATCTCATCAGACAATCAGATTCCCTGAAACGTCTCGAAAGGTTCAGCCTAGAGGAGGGCCGCAACGGGTTGATAAAGAGGGTCGCCGGGTACAGAAAGCTGAAAAATCACAAGATAACCGTGGTTTTCGACGGATGGATAGATGGATCTGTTAGAGAAGAACACCTCAAGGAGGATGGCGTCTATATCGTATATTCCAAAAGGGGTGAAACCGCGGATAAAGTCATAAAGAGGATGGCAATGGCGGGAAAAGGCGGAGAGATTATCGTTGCTACATCCGACAGAGACGTTGCTGATTCGGTCGTGAAAGCAGGCGGGGTGGCGATATCTTCACCTGAATTCGAGGCAAGAATTAAGGAAGAGGAAATGATGGCGATGATCCACAGCAGTGAGCCCAGTAAGGATGATGATTACGATATCCAAGAATCCGGAACGAGAAAGAAGGGCACCGCAAGGAGAAAATCCAAGAAAGAACGACAGGCACAGAAAAGATTGATCAAGCTGTAAGAACCTTTTTAAGGGTACATCAACATTAAACATTTAACATTACACAGCATTCTATCACCGTTGGCACATTCCTATAAGCAGGTTATTCAGCGCGAGTTTCGGGTCTATAGCGGATGACTTCAGTGCAAGATCCAGATCAGCAAGGTTTTTCATATAACCAATAAGTTCCTCCCGGGAAAATATGCCTGCATTTCTAAAAGTCTTATAGATTACATAGGGATGCTGTGTCGCAAGCCATTTGCCTTTCCCACCATATTTGTCCACCAGATTTTTCACCGAGGGATAGATCCCGGCCTGAAAATCCCTGTAATCCATACCGGGGCGGCCGAAGGCGGGTATTTCTCCTGACTCAAGGAGTATCTTCCCCTGAAGCAGAAGCCTTACTTCTCTGGCTATCATCGTGAGTATAAGTATATGGCTGACTCCCTGATCAAAAAGTTGCCGGAGGACCTGAAGCGCCTTGCCGGCATTTTTTTCCACAATGGCTGAGGTGAGATCGAAAACCGAATCCTCTGCGGTTTTTTCTACAACAGCATCTATGTCATTTCTGTCAATAGTTTCTCTGTCCCCCACATGAACAATCAGCTTTTCAATCTCTTTCATGGAATCTCTAAGCTTGAATCCTGTCTTTTCTCCCAACAGGGAAAAGGCATCTGAGGCAAGTCTTTTCCCTTTCTTCGCTAGAATGTCCCTTATTCTATCCTTAAAGAGACTTTTCTGCTCTGCTTCATTTCTTGCCATGGAAAAAGAAAGGACAATTCCCGCATTCTTTATGGCCTTGAAAAGTCTCTTTCTCTTGTCAACCGCGCCGGCGGTCATTATAAGACAGTTACCACCCGGAATGCCACCCCTCAGCACTCCCTCCAGTTTGTCTGTATCCTTTAGCTTTCCTTTCCCGGTAATATTCAGTCTGTCACACAGGTCTATCACCTTCGGAAGCCATTTCTCCCTGTCAGCCTCTGCGGTGCTGCCGATCGCATCCCTCCAGTCGTCATCGGATATCTTCTTCCATTGTTCATCCTTCAACTCCTCAAGGGACCAACCCGCCATTTCCAGGAGGGAAACAAACGCTCTCACGGCCCTGCGGGGTTCTTTTTCAATATTTGAGGTGATTTCTCTTATAACGTCGGATGACGAGGCTTTTGAATAAAAGAGGTGGGTATTTCTTACAAGTACAACCTTTTTACCGGGTATGAGAGGTGGCGTGAGGATGGAATCACATATGGCATCTATATCCTCATCTTCCCCCTCAATATGGAAGAGGTTGAGGTCTTTCTGGTCCGGGGGAATAATGCCATCTATGATCCGATTCACAGCATCCTCCACCAGGTATTCTTCATCCCCGTGGATAAGATAGCATGGAGCAATCTTGCCCCTGCCTATATCGTCAAGGACTGTTTTTAATGTTCCTTGCATGTCAGAGGATTACAAACCTTTTTATATGCCTTACCACCTGATCGGGCTCGTCGATTATCTGGATAAAATCGAGATCCTCTTCAGATATCTTTCTCTCCGGCAGCATGGTATTTTTCATCCAGTCCATAAGCCCACCCCAGTATTCGCTTCCCATAAGAACCACAGGAAAACTCCTTATCCTCTTAGTCTGAATAAGGGTGAGGGCTTCGAAGAGTTCATCCATCGTACCAAACCCCCCGGGGAGGATAATATAAGCCATGGCATATTTGACGAACATTACCTTCCGAACAAAGAAATATTTATAGGCAATATTTATATTGGCGTAAGTGTTTGGCTTCTGCTCAAATGGAAGCTGGATGTTCATGCCAACCGAGCTGGCACCGGCTTCACTGGCACCCCGGTTGGCAGCCTCCATGATACCCGGGCCGCCACCGGTAATCACGCCAAATCCTTCCTCACCGAGGATCCGGGCGACTTCCAGCGCCCTCTCATAATATTTGTCTCCGGGTGCCTCTCTGGCAGACCCGAATATGCTTACGGCATGCCCTATTTTCGAAAGTTCTTCAATGGCGTCCACAAATTCCGCCATGATTCGGAAGACACGCCACGATTCATCAACAGACAGGGCATCAACAATATACTGTTTCTCTTCCATAACCCCTCCAGAAAATCAGAAAAATGCCCGGCAGTCAGGGGAGAATAACACCTGCATGGTGTAATTCTCCCACTAAACCCATCGGCTGAAAGCCACCTATCTGGGTGACCACCTTTTTCTTCTTGCAACCTTGGCCAACCTTCTACGCGCTTCCAGGGCCTTCCTTTTCTTTTTTACAGACGGTTTTTCGTAAGCCCTGCGCAACTTGAGCTCTTTAAAAAACCCGTTCTTTGAAAGCTTATTCTTCAGTATTTTCAAGGCTCTTTCGACATCATTATCGATTACTCTTACTTCCAAGAACTATCACCTCCTCCTTTAAATACATTAAAGACAACAAAAGGGGCAGAACGACCTTTCATTTAATAAAGTCGCCTTCCACCCCTTGTTTTACCTATATACTGTTATCACTCTCCCAGCATAATAATCTTCAGAGACTCGACAAATTCTCTGTTTTCCGCTTCCGTACCAACCGTTACCCTCATACAATTTTTGAGGATATCGGGAGATGCAAAGTTTTTCACCAGCACGTCTCTTTCGATCAACTGCGCGTATACATCATCTTTTTCCATAAAACAACTAAAAAGGATAAAATTCGCGTCTGAAGGGTAGGGATTAATCCCTTCAATGGCCATTAACTCGTCAAAAAGCCATTTTCTGTCGGAAATGATTTTGTCTGTCAACTCCAGAAAATCCCCGCTGTGTTCAACAAACAAACTCCCGACTACCTGTGAAAAGATGTTCACATTATAGGGCAATCTCACTTTATTCAAGTGGTGAACCAGCAAAGGATG
>Ga0307992_1001557_pt1 | contig 13522 bp, 13 predicted proteins | sample EllFjometagen133_FD_203162 | JGI IMG/M metagenome (GOLD analysis project Ga0307992, IMG submission 203162) | Marine microbial communities from Ellis Fjord, Antarctic Ocean - #133 | ecosystem: Environmental > Aquatic > Marine > Unclassified | place: Southern Ocean | collected 2014-10-08
TACTCTGTGAACAATCTACCAGCCCCATCTATCGATTCATCTTCAGTAAAGGAAACGTTAGATGGGGCTGGTAGATTGTTCACAGAGTAGTAGTAACCAGACACCTCTACATCACCTGTTGGTTCATCCCAAGAAAAAGTAAAGGAGTTTTCTTCTGATGATTCAGGGGCTACTGAGAGATTGGTAGGACAAGTTGGGGCTGTATCGTTGAAGTAGAAGTTAGTCTGAACTGGAGTTTGATCATAACCCCCTGCATTGTCTATTGCTCTGAAGTAGAACACATTTACTCCTTGGTCTGCTTGATCGTTCATCTCTATCTCTCCACCGGTGATAATCTCTGACCAATCCTCAGAGTTTATCTTGTACTGATATCCAGCTAGATCTGAACCCCCTGCATCTGATGCTGCATTTTCACCTGTTGTTGGCCAGGAGAAAGTAAAGGAATTAGTTCTGCTGTAACCTGACGGGGAAACTGAAACGTAAAGAGGAGAAACTGGATCATCGCCATCGTATTGATAAGTGAAGAGGGCTGGGTCTCCGGCCATAATGTCCGCAACGTTGCCAGCATTGTCTGCTGTTTCTATTCTTAAGTAATATGTATTGTCTGAGGTTAAGCTGGAAGCAGTGTAGTTAGTTCCTGTTTGATAGCTACCCGCTGTGGAGGGATCTGCCGTATTATCAGTACCAAAGTATACATAGTATCCCGCAACTCCGGAAACAGTTTCACCAGCGTTACAGTTATCGTCTGGGGCACTCCAAGATATGTAGGGAGCAACGTAGTTGTACCATGTTCCAGTAGTTAGGGTGTCTCCCCCTTCTTCGGATAACACTGTAGTGGTACCGCTTGTTGGATTGTCTGGATCACCGGTATCCCAAACGTAAGATAATTCTATGTTATCTAGTTTCGGTTGTTGACTACCATCTGAATTAAGATAAGCTCTCCAAACCAAGGTTTTAGGGTTAGAGCCTAAGTCATCAAAATCAGCAATATTAGTATTTATTTCACTGGCTGTATTTGTATTAACATAACCACCCAAGGTTTCTGTCCATGAGCCACCTGTATACCAATACCATGTGGAGCTGTCATCGTTTGATATTTGATATTTGATATCACCAGATGAACCAGAACCAAGTGTTTCAGAAAACCCAGAGAGCGTGGAGAAACCTTGGCCGGTGTTGGGGACGAGGGTGGGAGAAGAGGTGGAGAGGAGGCCTTCTTGGGTCCCGATAGAAGTAGTGGGTTCGGGATTAACGTAATCCCTGACCCTTATCCAATCGTAATACGCGCCATAGCCCGAAGTGTCTGCATCACCATAAAAATTTATTTTGCCGATTCCGACATCTCCAACGGCATTTCTTGTATGGGATCTATCATCTGTTAGATCGTAGAATCTTCGATCAGTTTGATTTCTTTCCGCTCGATATTTATGATATGTGTTATTGTCACTATAATTTCTTACCACCCCTCCGGAGCTACGACTATCCCATGGTGCGTTATCCACTATAACCATTGCCTCAGTTCCATTGTTTGTGTCATCTTTATATGCGATATAATTACTACCGAAATCTATCCCTGCATCCCAATCATGCTGGCTTGTTCCCCAGCTGGGTCTCATCGCAAATTCGACAAAAAAAGTTGCGGGGACAGTGTACTCTTTTGTTTTTATCCACCGATAATCACCGCCGCTTCCCTCTATGCACAATAACTCACCACTAGACACTGAGCATCCGCCAATACTGCCAGCATCTTCCCATTTAGTTAAATCGATTGATGATCCTATAAAATCATCATAAAAGTCAAAAGTGTTATCTCCGTCACTTCCATCACTCGCCTGATCATTTCCATAATATACGTAAATTGAATGTTCGGATGAAGCAGCAAAAATTGGAATATTTATCCAGGCTTGAGTCGAATCAGAATCACAGGTTGAGGAATCAATCCAATAATTAAGCTCGTCTGCTCCATTTGAATCGGCGAATCTTAGATCTTCGCATTCTGAATTCAGCTTGCCATCGTTGATCATGGTCTGACTATCAAGAATAAATGATACTTGATGGTCGGTCAATTCATTTGCATTCAAAGTATTATCTATTATAATCTTGCTCCTATGGCCCCACCCGTTCCCCTCTCCATCCGCCGCTATCCAATCAACGCCAGGAGTATAGGCTGATTTCAATTGTGCCTCTCCTGAGTCAATTTCTATGTAGTCTGAGTCAAAAGAATAATCACCCGAGCTTGTCATGTCCCAGGTACTAGTAGCAGCCATGGTTCTAAAAAGAGTGCTAAAAGGAAGCACAAAGGTAATAATCAACAACACAAAAATGGAGACAACAATAACTGAAAGCTTGTTCTTGCGTCTACGCTGATTTTCTTCTTTTACACCAAAAATAGATTTGTAGTTCAGTTTTCCCTCCTGGCAAAAGCCTTTATACAATCGTGTGTTAATTATATCAAAAACCTCTCGTAAGATACAAGGTATTTTTGCTTATTTCCATTGTTTTCTTCAAATATCTGAATATGGTAAAATATTAGTGAATAAACAAGTAATTATTAAAAATAATTTAGGAGAAAAAATGCCAAACGAATTAAGCAAAGCGACCGGTTCAGTAATGCCTGGTGAAAATCCAGTAGGCGCAGGCGCTGAAAATGAAGGGGAATTAAATCTAGATCACAAGAGAGATGGGTTAGACGCAGAGATAAGAGCCGCAGAAGCCGCTGAGGAAACAGCAGCGAACACAAAAGCAATATTAGCCGAGCAACAAAAAATGACCGAAGGACTCGGGGAGGTAAGATCTGAAATCGAGAACCTAAAAGATGTAGCTTAGTTTAGTGAGGACATAATATGGAAAAAGAAAAACTGGTAAATGTGGGTTTTGGAGTGATGATCTTGAAAGAAGGAAAGATTCTTTTGGGGAAACGCAACGATGACCCCGAAAAAGCTGATTCCGAGCTTCATGGCGAAGGCACTTGGACTATGCCCGGTGGCAAAATGCATTTCGGAGAATCTTTTGAAAGTGCCTGTACCAGAGAGACGCTAGAAGAAACAGGCATTATTGTTCAAGAAAAAGACTTGAAACTAATTAGTCTAACCAATGATTCAGTGCCGACCGCTCACTTTGTAACAGTAGGTTTTTTATGTGAAAAATTTGAGGACAAAGCAAAGGTCATGGAGCCAGAGGAAATTACTAAATGGAAGTGGTTTGAACTTGATGAATTACCTAAAAAGGTTTTTCCGCCAAGCCAAAAAGTTATCGATCATTATCATGCAAAAACTGTTTATATGAAGAAATAAGGAGAGACTGGTGAAAACTTTTTTCAAATGGATTGTTGCGGCTATCATCATCAGCGCGGGTTGGTATGGTTATGCGACATTTACTGCTCCCACTCCCTATTCGACCAATGAGTCAGAAATTGCGGCATTTGAGGAGCCGTATCAAAGTGGCGACTTTGAAGCAGAAGATATTGTACTAAATATTGAAAATAATGTTGTTACTCTAGAACCTCGAGCAGAATATGAAGTTTCTGCGCTAATCTTAAGTAGAAAAAATTATTATTTTGATTTTGAAACTAAGGTAATGCCGACCGATCTTGCCCTGGGTTGGGAAGATATGGCTGATAAAGAACAAAATCAGGGGATCAAAGTCACTCAAAGTAGTAGATGGTACTATTTTAACTATGATAAAAGCGCTACTTTGGCCGGTAAATATATGGCAACTCACTCCTCGAACCACCACATAGTGCCCGCCTCTGATTCAATCAAAAAAGCTATCGGCAGATCGAAAAAAGGACAGATGGTACTTCTGTCCGGATATTTAGTTGATATAACCACAGAGGGAAGTCAAGATTTTGATCGCGTATCGTCAACTACTAGAAATGACACTGGAGCCGGCTCTTGCGAAATAATGTACGTGGCGGAAGCTCAAATAGATGATAAAGTCTATAAATAATTAATCGTATTTTTTATGAAAAACAAACTCCGAACAAGTGAGATTATTACACTACTAACTGTGGTAGCTTCGATAGTTGCCGGGATAATCTTGTATCCCAAGCTGCCAGAACAGGTCGCCTCACACTGGAATTCGGAGGGAGCGGTCGATGGCTATATGTCTAGATTCTGGGGCACATTTATTCTGCCAATCGTTCTAGCAGTTATGTGGGTTTTGTATGTTCTGATTCCAAGAATTGATCCGAAATCAAAAAACATTGAAAAGTTTAGAAAATCCTACGACACCTTTATGGTTATAATCTTTCTGCTATTTGGCTACTTATATTCTTTAACTACTTTCTGGAACTTGGGAAACGAATTCCACTTTGCCACCTACATAATACCGGCCTTTTCAGTCCTATTTTTCTTTATCGGAAACATGCTAGGAAAAGCAAAATCAAACTACTCTATAGGAATCCGGACCCCTTGGACACTTGCCAACGAAGAAGTATGGGACAAAACCCACAAATTAGGAGGACTGCTATTCAAGATTGCTGCAATCATCACGCTAATCGGAGTTCTTTTCCCTAATATTGCATATCTAATATTTTTAATAACAATTCTTGGCGTCACACTGTTCTTAATAGCTTACTCATACTACCTGTTTTCGAAAAAGGATTAATTTCCCACAAATACCATGGCGTTCGGTATGCTCTGCCCCGAACCTATTTTGTAGATTCCATTGAAGATTATAGCCACTGTTCCGCTGCTATCAACAACTACTGAATTGTCTAATGACGTAAAATATTCAATAATAAAGAGTGTTTATCGAATAATCAAAAGACTCGGTTTCAAAGCGTTGATCGACTTCTACCTTTAAATATTAGTTTATAATAATTCAGGTGCCACAAAACATGAAAGATTGATATTATGGCCATAGGTATTCCAGCTACAACATGCCAAAAAAGAACATCAATCGGTGGATTCATAACTAGTCCAAATTGAATTCGTATTACAAGCAATAATCCTAAAATTGCCGAGATTAAAAATGTGATCAAAAGCAAAACATTCCAAATTTTCTTATGAACCACAAACGACATTTTTTTAGTCTTATACAAAATAAAACTTAAAAAATAGAGAAGGATAATAATAATTGAAATTGGGACAAAATAATAATTGGTTGAAATTGAATTTTTTTTGTTTTTGTCTTTGTTTTCTTCGCTCAATACAACACTTTTTTCATCAAGATCATCACCATCAGCAACTTTTGTGCTGGCAATTTGATCTTCCGTTTCTTTTACGATGGTGGTTTCTCGATCTTCGGGTGCAGCCTGAGAATGATCACAAATACCATCGTTGTCTGTATCGATATATCTGCTACATTCACCGGGGTAAGAACAATCAACTTCGCTATAAGGACAATCATCCCAGGCTAAAGCCGTACCTGAAAAAAACAATACAGAGATAAAGCCAACAACAACAAGCATCTTTTTCAACATTTTCCTCCTTAGTAATATTTAACCAGCCAAATAATATTACGCGTAACATTGCAAGAATATTTCGTTCTATTTCTTCTCCCACAATCCATGAACACTGCAATACTCTCGAACTGATTTTATCTGACTTTCTCTTATACAAAAAGAAGCACTTGGTTTTTCCTCTGGCTTCAAATATTTTCTATAAGTCCCGATATCTGTTGTAACTTCAACCCACTCTATATAGTGTTTCTCTTCCATGGGGTGATCGACTTCACCAACATTTACTATTACACCCGAATCAGCGTTTGTCACAACGGGCAGATGTTTCTCTGTCCCCTCTTCTTTTTCTTTATTTTTAATTAAATCCATGGGCTGTCCACAACAAACCAACTCTCCCCCACCTTCATGAATAAGTTCAACAATATTGCCACAAACATTACATTTATATATATTATTCATAAAAAATTCCTCATTAATTTTTATCTCACAGCACCTAGTTCCATGTACCAACCTTGAGGTTTTTTGCAAAGAGGGCATGGATCTGGAGCTTTTTTACCTTTGTGAATATACCCACAATTTATGCATTTCCACTCGGCCTCATCGTCTGATTCCAAAAGCTTGCCGGCTTCAAGTTTATCAGCCAGAATCGTATATCGCTCTTCATGTTTCTCTTCGACTTCTAATATCTCTTGAAATAAATTTGCACTATCTTTATCTCCCTCGTCTTCTGCAATCTTCTTAAAATCAGGGTACATCTTGCCCCATTCGAAATTTTCGCCCTCGGCCGCATGGCGCAGGTTTTGCACAGTTTTATCGATAGAATGGATATCGTATGTGTTAGTCATCTCAACCTTGCCTTTCATCTGCTCATAAAGCTCTTCTGCATGAGCTCGCTCGTTATCAGCTGTCTCTTCAAAGACTCGCGCAATCCAAATCAAGCCCTCTTTTTCAGCTTTCTTGGCATATAGGGTGTATTTATTCCTAGCAATCGATTCACCAGTGAAAGCCTTCAATAAATTTTCCTGAGTTTTATTCATATTTCTCCAAATCAAAAATTAATAGTAAGTATTACTATTGTACCAAAGTCGTCAATAGTAATTTTAAAAACCTATTTTTCAAGCTTGGTTCTGACCCGCTCTACTACTTCTTCAAGCTTCCAATCGGATTTAATCATGTAATCGTAAACAGTCATGTTTTGCGAGCCAGCCTCAGTTGCCTCAGCAACTTTGACAGGATCAGAAACGTTTGTCAGCATGATGATTTTAACATTTTTACCCCACTTGTCTTCTTGAAGCTTCTTCACTACCTCTGTTCCATCCATCTTAGGCATCATCACATCTAGCAATATTAGATCTGGGTGCTCAGAAAGTGCTTTTTTCAAGCCTTCCTCTCCATCTTTTGCCTCCAACACATCAAACCCTTCAGATGACAATTTATCCTTTAAGGCTTTCCTCAATAATTTTTCGTCATCTACAACTAAAATTTTTCCTGTTGAAGTCATGTTTCTCCTAACTTTTATGATAATTCTTTCCCCTCTTCTTTTTTCTTCATCCCATCTGCAGGCAGCTTTACTCTAAATGTTGTGCCTTTATTTTGAGCAGAAACAAAAGAGATTTCCCCGCCCACTTCATCTATTATCGACTTTACGATATATAGACCCAATCCAGTTCCTTCTATCACTTCTCCCTTTACATTATCTGCTCTAAAGAGTTTTGTAAACATCTTTTTTTGCTGGTTTTTAGGAATTCCCAAACCGCTATCCGCAACTTCAATAAAAAACCACTTTTTATCTTTAGTAATTTTGAGAGAAATATTTCCTTTTTCTGGCGTATATTTCACCGAATTTGAAAGAAGATTGTGAAAAATAATTCTGGTTAATTTCTCATCTCCCGTGTAGCTAGTTTCTTTTGGATAGATTTTCTTGATGTTGTGTTTCTTGGTTTCAATCTTGGCTACAAGCTCTTTGAAAACACTCTCGGATATTTTTTTAAGGTCTATCTTTTCGGGAGAAATTGTAAATTCTCCTAACTCGATTCTAGAAACATTCAGAAGAGAACCTACTAACTCTCCCATGCGCTTGCTGGCAGCATAAACTTCTGTTAAATACTCTTTCTGCTTTGTAGTTAATTTTTCTTTGTTGTCCATAACCAGCTCAACATACCAGTTTATTGCCGAAAGAGGAGCCCTCAACTGATGCGAGGCAAGTGACACAAACTCAGTTTTCGCCTGATCAACTTTCTTCTCCTGTGTAATGTCTCGCTCAATACCCACAAAAAAGATAACATTGCCCCGAGAATCCAACACAGGATCAATTCTTAAATCAGATATGTATTCCCGGCCATCTTTTGAGATATTGTTCAGCTCTCCTCTGTAAGTTTTTTTGTCTTTATTAATCTGCTCAAATATCTTTGTATAATATTTATCTAGCAAATTATTACCCCAAAGAGAGGATCTCTTGCTAATCAGTTCATCTTTCGCATATCCAGTAAGTATTGTAGCAGCAGCATTAACATATAGGATATTTCCCTCCAAATCGGTGATTACCACCTGATCAGAAGTATTTTCAACAGCAAGCTTAAATTTCTCTAGTTCCGATGCAGTTTTTTGCAAATCTTTCGTTCTTTCCTTAACTTTAATTTCCAACTCGTCATGGGCTTTTTGCAATGCCTTGTCTGCTTCTGCCTTTTGCAATGAAACTGAAGCTTGGTGAACAAAGGCTTCTATCAATTCGTGGTTCAGCTTTTGATTGTTCCGAAGAAGTACCATAGCGTTTCCATACAGCTCACCTTTCCAAGTAAATCCCATAGAATATACTGAGGTCACCCTCGCAATCTTTTCGAAAGTTTTTGAGGCAACGCGTGACCATTTTCCCTGACCCGCCTCATAGACACCTCCCTCAACTTTAGTCAAATAGTTGTTTACCAATCTTTCGTAAGCATCATCAGTAAGAGGAAAGGCTTGCTTCATGGGGTCTGCCCCCAAAATCTTTGAATAATCTTTTTTGGATATCCCGTAAATCCCGACTGGATGTATCACTTTTTTTTCATCATCCCAAACATTCATAACCACCAAACAATCACCGACAAGTTTTCGCAAACTTTCCCCTATGTATTTATAGATATCGCTGTTTACATCTAGATCAACAAAACCGGCTGATATCTCTGACATCGATCTCAACTTAGAGACTAACGAATTCTCCGACTCAATTGTCATCGGAGAAAATCCGATAGCTATTCCTGAAATACCGCCCCCACTATCGTGTAATGCTTTTGCTTCCAATATAAAATGAAATTCTTTTTTATCTTTTGAGAAAACTGCGATTTCTCGCTCGTCAAACTTTTTATTTTCAATAATCTGGCCAACTATCTTCTTTATCTGCACTCTTGAATCTTTAGCAAGTATCGGTAATTCAAAAAACTTTTTCTTAATAACTTCGTTCTGTTTGTAACCTAATGCTTTAGTAAACTTACTATTCACTCTTATAACCTGGCCTTCTTTATCCAAGATCAGAAAAATACCTGGGGATGATTCTAGCAAGACCCCAATTGTAGAATCAGAAACAAAAAAACCTCCGTCTTTAGTTAAGACAGGTCCCTTCTCCTCTCGTTTTTGAAAAAACTTAAACATCTTACAATCATTATACAAAAAAATGAAACAAAAACACACAAATATCCGCTTTTGTAATGCTTCTAGTAAAAAAGTGTTTAGAAAATTGATTTATTGTGCCATGGGATTGCAATTTTTAATAAAATAGTGTAGTGTGCGCAATGAATGTGAATCCTGATCACAGTGGAGGTCATTAGATGAAAGTCGGTAGTTTTAAGTACGTTAACGGAGTGATGTGCTGCAACGGCATCCCCATCTCAGAGATCCTGGGGAAATTCCCTCATGAACAAGGGCTAACCCCAGCGTATGTCTACGACGAAGAAAGTCTTCGACGGAACTGCAGAGAAGTGCGCCAGGCCTTCGGTCCAGGGACAACAATCCGCTACGCCACCAAGGCCTGCATGAACGTACATGTCCTGGGACCGATTCACGAAGAAGGATTCGGATTCGACGTCGTTTCGCGCGGTGAGCTCGGACGAGTACTGCTCGCCGGGGCTGAGCCGAGCGAGATAGTCTACGCGGGCGCTGCCAAGACCGACTCAGAGATCGACGAAGCCGTCCAGCTCGGAGTGACCATGGTTGTGGAATGCATCGAGGAGCTCAGTGTGATTGAGGAAGTGGCCGAACGCCACGGTCTCAGCCCACGAGTACTTCTGCGACTACGCCCCAACGTCGACGCACACACACACGAGAAGCTGACCACCGGCACTGCTTTCTCGAAGTTCGGCATGCCGGAGAGCACCGTGCGACAGATACTGTGTCGCCAGCACGACTTGCGTTCAGACGTAGTTGGGCTGCACTTCCACATCGGAAGTCAGATTGAATCCCCCGACTGTACCGTCGAGGCTCTCGATGTTGCGCTTCCGATCATCGACGAGTTCGGCCTCACCGTCCTCGACATAGGCGGTGGGTTTCCAGTCAACTACATGGAGGATGGAGAAGTGCCCAGTCTCCAGGATTTCGCCGATGCCGTCTTTGCTGCCATCGGAGACCGAAACTTGGAGCTGATCATAGAGCCCGGTCGTTCGATCGTTGCCGACACCGGCATTCTGGTCACCTCTGTGATGTCTGTCGAAGAGGGCACACATATGGTGAAGGACGAAGACGGCGAGGAGCGGGAAGAGAAGTGGCGGATCGCCACCTGCGACGCAGGCATGGCCGACCTTATCCGCGCCATGCTCTACGACGCCTACCACCAGGTCTGGGCTGTGATCGCTGGGGAGTTTGTTGCGATCAAGACCACGCTTGGCGGTCCATACTGCGAGAGCACAGATTGGCTCGCTCTCGCTCGCCTGAACCTGCCCGAGCTTTTCCGCGGCGACTTGCTGGTAGTGATGCACGCCGGCGCATACGGTCGCGCCATGGCGTCCAACTACAACGGCAACCTGTTCGCCGTTGAGATCATGGTCATGGAGGATGGGACATTCGTGGAGATAGGTGAAAGGCAGGACTTCGATCACAGCGTCGCTCTCGAGATACGTGCGAGGATAGCTGCCTAAGCCAGACCAGGCACCGGTCAGAACAAAATACCCGCCGCGCGCTACGCGGCGGGTATTTAATTTAAAAAAATCATAACACTTTTTGCACACAAAAAAAGAGCGTTTTTTATTCTTGCGCTCTTTTTTTATATAAACTACTTTTTTATATTTTCCACTTTCCTTTGTCTTGAACTACTTTTCCGTCTAGTATTATCTTTGCCTTTTTCATATCTTTTACGATGTCCCAATGTATTGCAGAGTCGTTGCCACCTCCGTTATCCTTGTAGGCCATACCCAACGCTAAGTGAATCGTGCCACCAATTTTCTCGTCAAAAAGCAAATTTTTGGTGAACTTCTTAATTTTTGGATTCATCCCAATTCCAAACTCACCTACATATGAAGAGTTTTTGTCAGTATTTAGCATTTCCTTCAAAAAGTCTTTATTTTTTGAAGCGTCGTATTCTACAACTTTCCCTTTTTTAAATTTCAGAGATATGTCCGTTACTTCTTTGCCAAACTCTATAGCAGGATAATCAAATTTTATCCAACCCTCGAGAGAATCTCGAACAGGTGCCATAAATATTTCTCCACAAGGAACATTATCTCCATCTAAATCGTCTTTAGCTAATTTACCGTGAATACCAAATTTCAAATCAACATTTTCGCCCAGGAGGTGAACTTCGCTGCCTTTTTGAAACTTCTTTAGAATCTTCTTCATTTTTCTACCAAGTTTTTCCCAGTTCAGAAGAGTTGCTCCAAAAACAAAATCCTCGTAATCATGCAGGGACATCTCAGCTTCCTGTGCCAATGCTCTGCATGGATAACCAACTGTAGAGCGACGTATCTTTTCCCTCTCATTTACAATATAGCTAGTTATCGGTCGAGTGATTTTCGATCTTTTTGCCATCATTCTTGGATCAGCGTCGGTAAGCTCTTTTGTATTAGATGTCGTATCGATTCCGATGTAATACTGAGCTTTTTTTACAGTGTAATTAAATATGTCAGGAAACTTTTCGATATGATGATTTTGGGCATATTTATAAAAAATAGGACCGATTTCCGGAAGAGTCACCCTTAAAGACGGATGAGCACCTGCCTCAAGAACAGTTTTGTATAGTGCCACCAAAAAAGGTTCAGCTTCTGTTGAACCTGAGATAATAACATTTGAATCATGCTTAACATCAAGAAAATATTTTACGACTAGGTTTGCTAATTTCTGCGTTCTTGGATCTATCATTTTTTTTAGAATTAATAATTTTTATCTTTTTGCATCGTCAACAATAATTTAGACTGGACAAATCACTGCTTTTTTAGTATATTCCTCTCAAGGAGATGGTACCGGTGGAAGAACAGGAACCGAGTGTCTGGGAACAAGTCTGGCCGTTATGCAATTTCGAAATGGCTCTTCTGGAGCTGGAAATCGCACGGTTGGATGAGAGCGAACTTGTCAGGCAGATGAAAGACGCTTTCATCAAGAGCGATCCCGGATACGGAGCCTTTCGGATATATGTCCGAAGACACGGATCCGCGAAACTGTGCAAAGCACTCAAAATTCCACACAACCCGCCGAGCTGACCGGCGCTTCGCAGTAAATCGCGCGGCGCCCCACCTACTTTATAACTTTATCGATTATCCCATATTTCTTCGCTTTTTCAGCTCTCATATAGAAATCTCTATCCGTATCACGCTCTATTGTCTTTAGCGGCTGTCCCGTTATTTTTGCCATTTCTCTGTTCATCTCCTCTCGAACCTTCAAAATCTCATCGGCCTGTATTTTGATGTCACTCGCCTGACCCTGCGTTCCGCCCATCGGCTGGTGAATTAAAATTCTTGAATTTGGGAGTGAAAATCTTTTGCCCTTCTCGCCACCAGCGAGCAGGAAAGAAGCCATAGAAGCTGCTAGCCCCACACAGATGGTCGAAACTTTCGGCTTGATATATTTCATAGTGTCGTATATCGCCATACCAGAGTAGACATCTCCACCAGGAGAGTTTATATACATCTGGATATCTTTTTTATTGTCTTCTGATTCTAAAAAAAGCAATTGGGCAATAACTGTATTTGCAACTGCATCATCTATTCGTCCACCCAAAAAGATAATTCTATCTTTTAGAAGTCTAGAGTATATATCGTAGGCTCTCTCTCCATCTGCGGTTTTTTCAATTACTGTAGGTATCAAATAGCTCATATCAACTCCGAGATAATAGTAAAGAATTCACGATTCGTGAAGTAATTATACCAAATATTGGAGATATTTCAAGCTAATTCTCTTCAAAAAGCAAAGCTGTTCCATAAATAATGAGCGCAAAGGAAACTAGAGCCATCGCAAAAAGCGGTGAGGTAATGTCGGAAACTCCCCCGATAATCAATGAGGGCAAAGCCATGGCAATGTTTATCAGCATAGCAGAAATTCCAAAAACTCGACCTCGTTTCTTCCCTTCCGACTTCAAGTGAAGTAAAGTCTGGGCCGAAATATATATAAAAGAGCACAAAAACCCCAAACCTATTACAGAAAATATATTTATCGCTCTTGAGATAGATAATTCGTCGTAGAGAAGATATGACGTAAATAAAATTAGAAATAATCCCAAGATAAAAAAGCTGATATTGATAGCTTTATTAAAATTAATCTTTTTTCTTTTATCTAGAAAATATGCCCCCAAGAGCATGCCGAGCCCGGCCGGAGCAATGATAGCAGGTCCGATGAGTTTTGGAGATATATTTAGCACGCTCTCGCCAAAGGAGGGCATGAGTACAATAAATGAACCCAACATAGCCCAACCATATGCCAATTTCAACATCGGGTCATAAATCTGCCTGTTGTCTCTAACGTATTTGATGCCTTCCTTTGTTTTACCCCAAATAATTTCTATCTCCTTTGCCCACTCGGAGAAAATCAATTTCTTGACGTTTTTAGTATCAAAGTTGGTCATTCGATTCACAACAAAGGTTGAGATGAGATAAAGAAAACCGCAGAAGAGGAAAAGCCACTTTGCAGATATCAAAATCATAATCGGTCCGGCAACTGAGTAGC
>Ga0307992_1001558_pt1 | contig 13516 bp, 24 predicted proteins | sample EllFjometagen133_FD_203162 | JGI IMG/M metagenome (GOLD analysis project Ga0307992, IMG submission 203162) | Marine microbial communities from Ellis Fjord, Antarctic Ocean - #133 | ecosystem: Environmental > Aquatic > Marine > Unclassified | place: Southern Ocean | collected 2014-10-08
TTCTCCTGCTCTTTGTTTCCCATAAACACCCCCAGCTTTACATCATCTACTCTACCGTCGTGTCCCTGGCACAAGGTGGGATCATCGTTGTCAGGACCAGAGTAGCTAAAGTGAGGGCAAATGATCCCTGCAAGGAGCACCTTGATGACGATCACAAGCAAAAACCTGAAACCCACCAAGCGTCAGTACCAGGCCCTCAGGCGTGTCCTTAGCACCTCCCTGGCCAAGCGGAAAACTTACCCCGCAACGTGGCGGTCCCTGATCTTTCATGGGTGGCTCCAGGACAGTTTCGGCCACACCGAGCTTTCCCCCAGCGGGGAGGAGGCATTCGTTTGTGGGTGCCGGAAGTACGAGAGCGAGGCCGTCCAGGATTCGTGGAAGGAACGACTTCCCCGAGGACCTTGGGAAACAAAGTAGTGGGATCATCTCCTCCGACCTCAGAGTAGTAAGGGTGAGGGGCAAATGACCCCTGCAAGGAGACACCGTGAAGAAACACACCAAGGAACTCTATGAAGTGTGGAAGGAACGGGACCACGAGTGGAAGTTCCGCTCTCCCCACGGTGTTGTGACCATGAGGACCAAAAGGAAAGCCGAGGCTGCTGCCCGTTCCTGGAGACGGGCCAACCGCAAGGTTCCCAAGTCCCTCAAGGATGAGTGCGGTGTGACCAACATCTCCTTGGATAACGCTCGCTACATGCAGGCCCGTTACGGGATACCTGAGACCGTGGTATTCCACACTGATGGTTCGGATTACCGCACGGAAGCGGCGTATCGTGACACAGACATACAGGAGATTGTCCTGATGGTCTACACGGGATTCGGATGGGGCTACAGCGGGGAAGGTCCGCACGGCACTCTCGAATTCCTCAACGACATGTGCAACGTCGACATCAGCATCAGCACCATCGCAGGGTGGGACAACAAGGGGTCCTATCGGACCATAGACATCCTGACCGAGGCATAGGAGAACACACGATGAGCACACACACCGACAGAGAGCAATGGGCTGACGACCACGGATACCGCCGGATGCGTTGCCCGCATTGCGGATGGTATGACTACACCGATGGCGACGCCCCCGAGTGTGGTTGTTTCGACGGGGAAGGTGACGGCGCACGTTGTGCCTTTTGTGACGAAACCCAAGACAACTGCCGGTGCGACCTCGGCTTCATGGTCGAGACCTTCTCCCGCCAGAGCAAAGTGCGGACGGCCCGGAAGGACCATAAGGGTGGGCGCATCAAGGCAGGCGACCGCTACTATGAGGTCGTGACAGGCGGGTACCACAAGGACGGCCCCAGGTGGATGAGCACCCACAAGGTGAAGGTGTCCCAATGAAGGTGCAACTGGGGAGTGGGGAAACCGAGTTCGGCCCCGGTGTGAACATCGAATTTACGGGCGAGGAGGTGGCCACGGCAATAGAGGCGTGGCTGGTTGCTCACGAGGTATGTGTCAGGGGACCGAGGACCATCTCCGTGAACGGGGACCTCTGTCAGACCGGGCGCATCTATGTCGATCCGTCTGGGACCGTGATACACGAGGGCAAGCGCTTTTCCGGACGGGGCAACGACGACATCGAGGAGGGCTGACATGACCCGTTTGCAACGATGGCTGCTCCGCAAAATCTTCAAAGAGCTAGTCCGCCAAGGACCGCACGTGGTCAACATCACCGAGTGCCTCAGACTCCTGCGGGACGCTGTTGCCGTAGAGTTCACCGAGGATAACGACGCCACCCTGGACGCCCTCCTCCGTGAGTGCCTGGATAACACCAGGGAATCGCCTGTCCTGCCCAAGGTCGAGGGATCATCTCCCTGACCCGCTGAGTAGACGTAGTAGGGACGAATGATCCTGGAGGTCAAGATGGGACAGGCCAAAAATAACAAGAGAGTATGGGAAGCCCTCCTAGAAGACGACAAAGAGGGCACGTTGGTGTCCCTCGACGGTTTCAGGAGGAAGGCCCAGGAATGCTTGGCCACGCCACACGCCAGGGTGCTCCGAACGTTGACATCCCGGACTGCAAAGGAGCAGGACAAGGACGCCTGGGGTCGTTCGTTAAAGGGTGGCCCTATCTTTTGTGAGAAGGAACGACCCCTCTACCGGGGGAGGACCCCCGAAGGCCACTTCGATTTCCGCACCGGAAGTCGGGTACTGAACCGAGTCATCTACCAGAGAGGGCTGGATTTCCCTCACGTCAAAGCCTTTGGACCGTCCACCCGCTGGGTGGATGCTTCCGGCCAAGAACGCTGGAACCTCCGTTACTTCTGGCTGGACAGTAAGAGAAGGGTGAAGATGTTGATTGTCCCCTCCAAACTCCCCCACTGGTCTGTTGACGTATTCACACGACTGGATGGCAAGGTGGATCCTCCCTGCACTATAATCTCGTTTGGTTCGAAGGAGCGCTAGAAGATGGATGCATTAGAATATGAGGGATTGCACGCAAAATGCAAAGTGTTCACCTCCGACATCGAGCAGATGGCCGTCCAGCAGATCTACGGGTTCCTGAACTGTCCGGTTTTTGAGGGCTCACAGATCCGAATCATGCCTGACGTTCACTTCGGGGCTGGAGCCGTCATCGGTTTCACGGCTCCGGTGGGTGAGTGGGTCATACCCAACGTAGTAGGTGTAGATATCGGTTGTGGTGTTCAGACGGTCAACCTGGGCAACCTGAACGTTGGCATGCCCTGGTTCCAGCAGTTCGATGACATGCTCCGGGCCACGGTCCCCTCTGGGTTCAAGAGCCGGGAGCGGGCTTATGACCGGAAGCGGGTCAAGCAACTGTTCCTGGACTACCTCGCCCCGACGAACTACATGGGCGAGCCCTTGCGGACCTTTGAGCAGATGTTGGAAGCGCTTGCTGACAAGATCGGGACGGACAAGGACAAGGTCTGGAGATCTCTGGGCACACTTGGCGGGGGCAACCACTATGCGGAACTTGATCAAAATAAGGACAATAAGGACATCTGGCTGACGGTCCATTCGGGAAGTCGGAATTTTGGTCTCCGAGTCGCTGAATTCCACCAGCACAAGGCCATTCACAGGATGGGTAAAAACCACGGGCTGGAATGGCTGGAAGGTGAGGATGCCAAGGAATACCTGCGGGACATGCGGGTGGCGCAGCGGTTCGCCCTGTTGAATCGCCTGGTGATGCTGGATGCCCTGACGCAGGGGCTGGGTATACGACTGCAGGATCACAAAATCATCGGCAGTATCCACAATTTCATCGGGGACGACGACATTATTCGCAAAGGTGCCATCTCCGCCAAGAAGGGCGAGGAACTCGTCATACCCTGGAATATGCGGGATGGGTGTATTTTGGGCGAAGGCAAAGGCAACGAAGACTGGAACAACTCGGCACCCCACGGGGCCGGGCGGAAGATGGCTCGGGGACGAGCCAAGCGGGAACTGTCAATGGAGGAGTTCACGGACACGATGAAGAACGTCTGGACCTCCTGTGTGACCCGGAAAACCTTGGATGAAGCTCCGATGGCATATAAGGACTCGCAGACCGTTGAGGACTGCATCGGGGACACGGTCGAAATCAAGGCCCGGTTGAAGCCGGTCTACAACTTCAAGGCAGGGGCGTAATAGATGCTGACCAAATCGACCGTAGAGGCTGAGTGGTTGAAGTTCCGCCCGTTGTTCACCACACAGGTACCGGGAAGACCCGCTTTGTACCCCCAACTGTGGTATAAATTTGAGGTCGAATGGCATGCCGGGCCTTGTAGCAAAGGCTACTATCAAGCCTCTAAGCCGATATTCCATTTTGATCTCGGACGAAGAACCCCACTAGATCATTTGCGGTTGTTGATGGCACATGAGGTTGCCCATGCCCTTTGCCCCATACGCCTATCCCCGAGTGGGCGTCGGATTATCCACGGCACCGATTTCTACAGCACTTGGGGACGTGTTATGGATGATATCTATGAGCTTGACGTGACAGTGGCTGAATTGAAATATGCAGTCCGCCGGATAAACAGAGGTGGAGAGATTCGCTTGGGCAGTGTCTCGTAACAGGAAATGGCAGCAGCTTCAGAGATCATCCGTGAGTCCCACTGAGTAGATCAGGTGAGCAGCATCGTGCTGTGTTCTACAGGCGGGGGCGTAATAGCCCCGAAGGAGCGTTGCTGTGGATTTGACGATGGGAAACCTGAAAGACCTCGTGGAGGAGGGTGTCCGCAAGGGCATCTATGACCTTTTTGGGCTTTACCCAATGGAACGGATGAAGACGCTGACGAGGCTCTTCGCCACCACCCTCGGGGACATGCTGAAACCGGCCCTCGTTCAGGCTCTCAGGGACAGCGCCCCCTCCCCCTACAACACCTGCATGCCTTACAAGCGGGGGGACACCGTTGAGGTGGTTCCCCGGACCAAGGGGAATGGGGCGACGGGTGCCCGTGGTACGCTGATCTCCTTCTCGCAGTACCACATCGAGGTGCAGGTGCCCACCACGGGGTCGATCCCGGATCTGAGAGAAACCATCCCAATGGACAACGTGGCGAAGGTCATCATCGTTCAGGTCGAGGAGTGATCATGCAGGAAGCAACTGATCAGAGATCCTTCTGGTTTTCGGCCCTGGCGGAAAGTTCCAAACTGAGCACTTTCGTGGGCAGAAAGACCAACTCCTATTGCCGACTGAACAATGGCACCGTGATGATCTACAGTTTCAGTACCGACGTGGGGAAATCCCACGGCACGATCTGGGACGACATCATATACCTGGGCGACGGTGTGTGGGACCATACGGGCTCGTAAAGCACCACGGGAGTGGCTTATTGACCGGGGGATACGTGATGACTGAGGGTACAAAGGTATGGGTCCAGATGTGGGTCGAGTCTGAGAAAAGCTGGGGAATCCGCCCTGATGGATACACCCTGCACCTGGGACGGAAGGACATCTCCCTCTTCGTGACAGCGATGCGGGCCGGGGAAGCCAAGATCCACGGGGATGTCGTACCGGACGAGTACAGCTACCCCGACCGGGATCCCTACGAGGCGATCATTACGGACGCCGAGGTGCTCAAGACCCTGCGGACATCTGAGCACGGCATCTGGGGTCCGGGTCGAACAGCGCCCTCTCCCGCCTAGCGGGATCCTCCGTCTTTTCCTGACTCAACCAAAGAACATCACCCAATTCCGTGTCAAAGTACTGCGCTTCTGAGTAGAAGGACTGTTGACAACAGAACTCCAGGAGTGGCTCATGAACTTTTTCGCCCATGACGCTTGGGTTATTTATGGTGACAGTTATCAGGCTCTTTGTTCTTACGAAAAAAAGACTGTGGACCTGTTCGTTCTCGACAGGAACTTCACAGATGACAAAGCGACTTGTGTTGATCAAATACGGAACGAGAGCGGTGTGGGTCCAAAACAGGGCACACAGCTTAGTCACTTTGAGGACACCCGGAATACTCTCAGTGAACTGACCCAATTCCGTCTGGATATTGTAGAGCAAGAACATGAGGGTCGTTTGCTTGCTCTTTATCAGAGCTTGTCCCAGGGGCTGTTGTCCCAGGGGGGGGTGTCTAAACCTAGAAAGGGTCATTTGGCGGCTGTGATGGTCGACGCAATACTGGTCAAAAGAATGCTCAAGGAAACGGGCACAGCGCTGGTGTTCTGTAACAAGCAGTACCGTTTGGCCTACGAGCTATTCTTCAACGAGATCTGTGGCTGTCGTTGTCCCTACGAGGTGTTACGATTTCGGCTTCGGGGGAAGGGTGCCTTCACCCCGAACCCCCGTAAATTTTCCGACGCTATCATTGAAGTGCTTGTCTACCACAGAAGCGACAAGTTTACTTTCAATCCGGGGCACGGCATAGCGGGCGAATCCCCTAAACCGAAGTCCTTTCCGTATCTGTGGAAAGGAGAACCCTGTCGTTTCCTTCCTATGCTCAAAAAAGGAATAAAGAACCCGATTCACTATACTCTGGTTGTGGACGGACAGACCTTTGATGGCCCCTTCTTTTGCTCTGAGGCCCGAGCAAAACGGTTGCTAAAGGCTGGACTCATAACACTCAGGGAAAACCGACAAAAACAACTGGGTCCTTATATCGTGGAGTTGCAGATAGATGCCAACCTGAACCCTGGATCCTCGGATGGTCTTTTCCTGGCGGGCACCCATTTCCAGCGGGACAAAAACCCGGTCATCACGACTCAGAAACCCGAAGACATGCTTCGGATACTGGTCGAAACATACGCTCCTGAAAAGGGTGCTCTTGTATGTGATCCCTATGCCGGATCAGGTAGTACGGGAACGGTCTGTCTGGAAACGGATCGTCATGTGTTGCTGGTGGAGGTGGACACACAGAAGGCAGACGCCATTCGTGCTCGACTGTTAAGCACGAAACCGGATGCATCTATCGGTGTGGATGTTTTCCCTACCGACACCACATCGGCGCAAGCCCTGGGCAGGCTGGATCCCATCGCCTACCAGAACTACCGGACCAGACGATATGGTGCAGGCGGCAAGGCCACGGCTGGACGGGATGGGGGCATTGATGGGTGGTTGCACGTCCTGAACCCTGAACCGGGACAGACGGGTAAAGTCGCTCTGCACGTCACTACCGTTGAGAACCCTCGTAACAAATGGAATGAGATCAGGACGCACCTGGAGGACGGAAGGTATGACTACGCTCTCCTTCTTCTTGCCCACGACTGTCCCGTTTCCTTGTTGGAGGACATCTACACCTACGATCGCAGGAACACCCGAGTGGTAGGGGGTGCAGAGTATCCTATTGTACAGGTGGTTACGGACAGGGACGAGTATGGTGGGGTGCGTCCAAAGTTGCCTCCTGTGAGGGAGAAATGGACACTGAAAACCCCAGCGGTCCCTCTCCACCGGGAAGCCGACTGCCTGGACATCTGTAACTACGATGCCGGGATCATCTGAGCCGACCCCTGAGTAGACAGGGTAGGAGGCACGACAATGAAACATCCCCTTCGCACCCTTGGTATCCTGGCGGCGTTCGCCTTTGTCGCTCTACTGTTCGTCCTGTCCGACGTCCCGACCGTTTACAAGGACACCGCCACGAAGGAAGTGGTCGGCTGTTCCCGTGACGGGATCAAGATGTCCGCCGATGACGAAATCTGCAAAGTCATCGTGAAGGAACGCAACGAGGTCGTGTGGGTCCAGCCCGGTTGGGAGGTAGAGTGATGAATGCCTATGTCGTTGTTGGCATTGCCTTCCTGATCCTTGGCCTGTTCGAGGTTGTCCGCTACCAGCGCAAAGTAAAAGCGTTGACACGCTCTGTGCTTTCGGGGTCTCGTCCCAAGTTGCCTGATCGTTACCATCTTCGTCCCGTGTCCTTCGAGGGTACTTCGGAAACGGGAGCTTGGCAGGAGGACACTCAGGAAGCATACATTGTGCTGGAAGGACACAGGCACGTGGGGATGATCTGCAACGTAGGGAAGCACTGGACTTGCGGGCTCAATACGGTTAGAGAGTTCGAAGGCTACAATACGGGTGCGGACGCTGTGGCTGCTTGTGAGATCCGTTATCACAGGACTATAAACACATGACGGGCTTCCCTAAACATACGATTTCCATCGGGGACTTCATCCCTCGTTCCGTCAGTCAGTTCGCTCCTGGCTATGGCCATCCCAAATGGGAACCCCTCGATGAGTCCAGATTGGTTCAGGAGAGATACCACCAGGAGGACCGCCAGACTCGGAAAGGGTTCGTGGTGTTCCGGGCGATTACAGGCATCCCCATCTACGTCAAAGACGCCAACAAACTCCTTTGCCGCCTCTGTGAGGGTGGGGCCGTGACCCTTTCGCTGGACGGCCAGGACGTTTCCGTGAGGGCCGGGGCCATACAGCCAAAAGGAAGCTGCTAATGGCAACGGTCAAAGAAATGCTGGTACTTTTGGGGCGGTTTCCGTTAGAACCTTTGCAAGAGAAACGCATACGAGGATGGCTGGACAAAACGATAGACCCACCGTTCTTGGGGGCTGTCCCAAACACGCTACTAGCTGACATCCTGTTAACGATGGCGTTGGACATAGAGTGGGACGACCGACGAGGCATTATCCTGTATGAAGCGGGTGAACGGTTAAGGGAAGCGTGATGTGCAACACAACGGAAACCCCTCTTTAGGAGGTAACTTTGCTGATCAGGATCACTGACCGCTGCACAATGGGGTGTTCCCATTGCATGGTCGAGGCAACCCCGACAGGGACTCACATGACCTTTGAGGTCTACCTGAGGGCTCTTGCCTTTCTTCGCCGCCTGGACGCTCCCGTGGTGTTCCTGAGCGGCGGGGAGCCCACGGAGAACCCCAACCTTCCTGAGTGTCGCCAACACGATGGGGCTGAAGGTGCTTCTGATGTCCAACGGACTCTTCTTGGCCAACGAGGAACTACGGGAGCAGGTGCTTCCCCAGGTGTGGGGTGTCCAGGTCACCAACGATCCCCGATTCTACCCCGACACGATCAGGGTGTTCCCCCACCCCAAGGTCAAATACGAAAACCAGATCCGACAGGTTGCCCCCTTCGGGCGGGCTTTGACCAATAAGCTCCTGTGCAACCGGCTCACCCCTTACTGCTTCAACCTTCGAAGCTGTGCCCGATCTTTCGGGAACGTGGGGCAGGCGCTGGCATACCTCTGGGGTACTTGACAGTACCCGATTTAGTTGCTAAAATCTAACTATTCCTGCTTGAAACAAGAAGCAGAGGTCAGTAAATGAAGTGTCGCATCTTCCGACTTCACAAGGACACCAACCGATCTAAGATCGATAAGTTGGAAGCCCTGCACAAAGCATACGTCAAGTACGTTCGTATCTGTGTGCAAATGATGCTTGACCAGCGAACCCACAACCTTCCGAAGTCCGCTATGCAGGTCTTCTTCCCACGGGCTGAAAAGCTCACCAGTCAAATTGAAAAGAACGCACGAGACCACGCCATACAGATCGTGAGCGCTTGGGCGAAAGCTACTTATGCTCGTAAGTTGAAGCCAACCATTACCAACCTTAAGCATGACGGTACCCTTACCGATCAGGATGCCAAAGCACTCTGTATTATCGGATTAAAAACCATCAGCAAACCGTGGAAATTTATTACTCAAGACCATTTGGACGCTTATCATATATTGTTGGATACTTATGGAGGTAACCCACCAACCGTAAGGAACAACCTACCAATGAGGTTGTCGGAGATGACGGCTCGGTTGGAGGACGCATCTAAAGCCCCTCTCGGGGACTTCTGGTTGAGATTTTCCAGCTTGGATGCTTACAAGTCCGTCTGGCTTCCGCTTGTTGGGAATCCTTACATCCAACAGGCTGATCAGGTTAGCAAAGGTATTTCAGCCCGTAAAACTAAGCGAGGCTTTTGGCGTTTTGAGGCGGTCAGTAAAGACGAATGGGCCGTTCCCGAAGCACAGGAAGGGTGGCCTACGTTGGGTGTTGACGTGGGTTTGAACGTCCTTGCAGCTACTTCAGATGGCGTGATTTATGGTGGACATGTCAAACCCAAGTTTGACATGCTTTACGCTCGTGTCAGAAATCTCCGAGCGAATCGCCAACGACAGGATTTGAAGGATAACAGCCCAAAGTTGGATCACCTTGAGAGCAAGTTGAGTGGGCTGATCAAGACCGAAACGGGTCGTGTCGTAAACACCCTTATCGTCCGCCATCCTGAGACGGTGTTCGTGGTCGAGGATCTCGATCTTCGAGGCTGTAGGGGTCAAAAAAGGTTTGCTTACAGGGCGTTACAAGTCAACTTGGAAAGGAAGGTTCCGGTTAAGAAGGTGAACCCAGCTTATACGTCACAGGAGTGTCCTTCCTGTGGTTACGTTCATCGAGGAAACCGAAGTTCTATAAGGTTCCGTTGCCGCTCGTGCGGTAGGAAAGCTCACGCTGATTGGGTAGGAAGTTCTGGTGTGCTCAGACGTTCTGGAGACGAACACATCAAAGCTAATGATCACCCACGAGGCGTAAAACGAGTGCTAAGAGAGCGATTCCGTCTTAGACGGACCAGTTCCTTGGGATCCGGGAGGTTTGAGTTACCTTCGAACGAGCCCTTACCGTTGGGCCGGAGGCTTACTACCGAAGTATCAGGGTATCCTGGGTTCGGCACAGCTTCAAACTTGATGCCTGTAAGTTCTAGCAGGTTTTAAGGAACGGTCTGGGGAAGTTCTGTACGCCCTCTATCAATCCGGACGGCACCGTGGTCGCCGGGGAAGCGTCCTCGTGCCACCCTATCGGGACCGTGTGGGACAGCCCCCTGACCGTGACCCGCAACATCTGCGACATGACATGCAGCCGCTGCGGGCTGGCACTCAACCTGGACAAGCTCCAGCAGGAGGCCATCGGTGAAGCCCCTTGAAATGGATAACAGCCAAAATCGGAACCCACTCCACGCAGCGCATCCTGATCATCAAGGGCAGGCTTCGAGTAGATGAGGTGATACGCTTCTCTGAAACGGGGAAGCTCCGGGACGCCCAAGGAGGTTTGGTGCGGCGGATCACCGCCACGCATGTCTTCATCGAGAGGTTTTAGATGGGTCTTCACATTGGGTTCAGTAACAGCATGAGTTCCTTTGACAAACCCCGTGGCGGCTGTTGCCCCCAACCATCAACCCCTGCGCCTCCTCTCCCCAACCCGGACCCGTCCCGCTACAAAGTCCTGCGTTGGGATGAAGACCACCCAGGGGCGTTGATCATCGAGATCGAGTACCTGGACTGCACCAACTACGAGGGCCGCAAGGTGCTCCTGTTCCTGAACGTGACCCTGGCACAGTTGCTCCGACAGGGGAAGATCGACCCTCACTTCTCGGAAAACACGGAACACTTCTCCCCCACGGCTCGATTTGAACCCACCGAGGTGGGCTGGAATATGGCCCGGTGGCTGGCGGCAAGGATCGGGGAGATCTGATGGGTATCCGGGTCCACAAGACTGTTGGCTATGGGATCACCAACCTAAAGATCGATTCCCCCGACACCCTTAACCCCACGATGTTGGACCCCCGGATCGACTGGGAGAAGCTCGCCGCTACCGCCGAGGAGCGGTGTGCCACGAGCCTTCAGGATTTCATGTCCTGGATGCAACGGAACAAGGCTGACATCATCGAGCTTCACCGCAGGGAGGATCCCCGTGCGATCTCGGGGCACAGCTTCCAGTGGGACATCCAGATGATTGAACAGATGCTGGAGCGTGATCCCCAGCGGATGTTCGGGGTGGCACCGGAACAGTGTTTCATCCATGAAACGGAGGGTGGCGATCCCCAGGTGCTGATGTTCGTCCCGCCCGAGTGCAGCACCACGTGGCACCGCAGGGACAACACCCTGGATTGGGTCGAGGAGTCCCAGTGGCACGGACAACAGACGAGGGTGCGTCGCCTCAGGCAATCCGGCATCTACCCCTACAGCGGCTTCCGCATCCGATTCCGCAAACCGACACGAAGTCTCAGGCTGGATCCTACCGCCCCAGTGCCCTCGCCGGATAAAATGGGGAACCTCGTGGACGAGTTGGGACCAGTGAAGCTCTGTGACTCGACCTACTCCTACCTTACAGGGGTCCGAAGGGGGCCACGGGTACGAGGGGACGACCTATACCAACCTATGGCCACAGGATCCCTCCTACGGCACCTGAAGCGGGACTTCCGCCCACCCCTACCGATGACCGTCGTGGCCCTGGTCTTGTGGTTGGACTGTGTGAACGACCCTGCGGCTTTCCTCGATCAGTTGAGGCCGCTGCTCTATGTCTACTGGTGCTGAGGAGGGGGGAATGAACGTCTACACCAAGAGAGGCCACAGCGGAGGGATCCCGGAGAAGCTCAAGGTCTTCGCCAAGGAACCTGTCGAGCAGCAGATGTACGTGGGGGTGGTGCATGCCACCCCCGTCATGGTCGTTGACGCCAAGTCTAAGAGTGAGACGAACGCTCGTTACTGGACGTTGGGTAACGTCGGTGGCGTGGTTGCCAGGGCCGACGACGTCACCTTCGACCTGCGGGACAATGACCCGATCCCCTACCTGAAGCTCGTGGGGCTTGACCTCCGGGCGGAAGGTGGACGTGCCTGGAAGGTACTGACCCCCGAAAACCACCTTGTGGATCTGCGGGAAGATGCAATGCTCAATCAGATCTTTACCAAAGGCATCCCCTCGGACGGAGTCCTGGAGGGACCATTCCGGTGGGTAAAACTTGGGTCATCAATGCGGCTGGCTCTGATGGACTCCCCCCTATACAAGGATCTGGAAAAATTGGAGGCACTGCGGCGGCTCCCCCGTGGTGGGAAACTGCGGATCAAGGATCTTGTCGTGGGCGGCATCTACCGGGGAACCTATGCTCATCGGCTGGCAATCTACCGGGGGCGGATGGTGTACAGGGGGAAAAAGCTCCTCGCCTGGGAGGAAATGAGCGGAAGTGACTCGAAAACACCGGAGGAGAGCTACGCTAAAACAGTGGAAATGCGAAGGCAACCCTCGAATTATGGGCCTCCAGAGATCACCTGTACGGGATCGTGCTCCTACACAACCAAGGTCGGACAGGTGACCCTGGAACCGCTGCCCCCTAAAACCCACTTCAGGGACGGTTTCTACGGGTGGATGAATAGCCCGGTGACGTGGCTCTGATGAACGTCACATCAATCAGGCCAGATTTACCTGTGCTGACAAACCCCGACTTCACCTGTGATATTGTGGCTGTCAAAGCCAATCTCGCCAAACGCCGGACAACACACGGGGTCGTCTTGAAACCAGTAGAGGGACACCCTGACACTTGGTGGGTGAGCCACACGGATGATGACTCCCAGGCCCCCTACAGGTTTTGGGAATTGGCCGAGGACGACAATCCTCCTGAGCCGGAGCACTTTTCTATCCCATCCGAGTAGAACAGTGACAGGAGGTGTCCGTGGGGACCGCCAAGGAAACACTGCTCCAGTATCTGAGGGAGACCGTCCGTTTCAAGAAGAGGCTCGGACTCGTCTTCCCGGAGGGCTACAACTACCAAGGTGGCGAGGACTATGTCCTGGACAGGGGCTCACCCTTTTCCTCTGGTCCCTTGACCCCGCAGGAAAGGACCACAGTCCTGCAAGCTCTTACCCTGTGCCCCGAGAAACACTTCAGATTGGGACACTGCTATTACAACGCTCAACTCTTGGTGGCCTTCGATACCTCACGGGAACTGACTTACTGCGAGGGGTGGGCCATCGGGTTGAACAGCGTCCCCACCCTCCACGGGTGGGCATCCATCAACGGTAAGGTGGTCGACCTGACCTGGAAAACTGAGAAACCCAGGCACAGGGGAAGGTTACGAAATCGGATCTGGGGCACCATCCCCGAAGACTGGGCCTACTATGGGGCCACCTTTGATACGGACTCCCTCCTTGCCCGAATGCATCGTATTGGGGCGACAGGGTCATTCCTGGATGACGTGGCCTATGGCTTTCCCCTGTTTAGAGAACCACGGCTCCGTACTATTTTGGAATTGACTACCGGAGGTGATCCCTGATCAAACAAGCACCGATGTGGAGTGGATTGGAGAGGGCGTATAGCAGACTGGGTCTGCGTCCCTTGGATGAGTTCATGCAGGATG
>Ga0307992_1001559_pt1 | contig 13513 bp, 13 predicted proteins | sample EllFjometagen133_FD_203162 | JGI IMG/M metagenome (GOLD analysis project Ga0307992, IMG submission 203162) | Marine microbial communities from Ellis Fjord, Antarctic Ocean - #133 | ecosystem: Environmental > Aquatic > Marine > Unclassified | place: Southern Ocean | collected 2014-10-08
TACCATGTAGTCCCAGGTGATGCCGTCCATCGGGTAGCCAACGTCTTCAGGAGCTCCCGCTCCATATCTGGCCTGCCACTCGTCCGCAAATGCCCACTGTTTGGAACCCTCGCCAAACCAGGGGTCGTCAATATCGGGATATCCCTCAAGAAGTACTGAAGCTTCCATCCACTCATGATCTACCTTAGAGGCGACGCAGTCTGTGACGACAAAGTTCGAGCAGATATAGCCCTCAAAGCCTTGGAGGAAGGCCTGTTCGCTTAGGAAGCAGTCGAAATCAGGCCAGGAGCAACCCCAGCTTAAGACGTCAGGATCCTCAGCCATCATGGCAGTCACGATAGGTGCAAAGTCAACGGTTTCCGTTGAGATGTAGCTTTCATAAACTACATCAACCCCCATCGCTTCCCAGGCACCGATTTCAAAAGCATTGGTGATGCGGCCGACGGGATCATCCTGGCTGGCAATAGCAACGGTCTCAATCTCAGGGTAGGTTTCCTTAAGATACCTTGCCCGCGATGGGTCGCCCTTGGAATTGGCCTCGCCGACGATGCATAACGGCCGGGAAGGCAGGGTATCTTGCATTATTGGCATATAGACCACATTATGCTCTTCACAGAATGGCGCGATAGCGTCAGTCTCCGCGCCACCGAGGGTATTGATGATTCTTACATCATTCTCCAGGATCATCTGCTTGGCACCCTGAAGCGCCAGGCTACCGATAGCCTCGGTATCGAAAGTATAGAGATTAAACATGTAGATGTCATCGCCAATTTTCAGACCACCTTCAGCATTGATGTTATCCACCATAATTTGAAGGCCAGTGGTTCCTGGTAGTCCCCACCCGGCGGCTGGGCCTGACATCGGTCCCACGAAGGCAATGTTATATTCCTTGACTTCCGGTGTCGGTGTTGGCGTTGGTTCTGGGGTTGGTTCTGGAGTCGGGGTTGGCTCTGGCGTTGGTGTCGGCTCCGGTGTTGGGGCCGGGCTGGTACAGCCGCTCATCAGGGGAACACTCATTGCCAGTACCACTACCAGACTAAAACCAATAATCAGCTTAAGCAAACCTCTTGTTCTCACTAAGTCCTCCTTATTCATTGAGTTACTATAGTAGCCAAACTTACCTAATATCTCTTACAGGTTTAGTAATTCTCTCCTTATTATTCACCCTCCTTACCCTGAGAGTTCTTAATAGTACTTAGTTTAGTATTATACAGCATCACCCAACCGCATGCATCATCACTATCTACCATTTCCCATCACTATTATCCATTACTGCTGCTAGTTAATACAGGCAGTTCATTATGCTTAGAGTCCGATAGACACCCCTCCCCTTGCACTTTCGGTAAATGCCCTTCATTTAACTGAGGGAAGTCTGCTTTCAGTAGTGAACGTAATTATTGAATGAGCGGGCTTTCTTTGTCAAGCCTTGTAAAACTGACCGAATTTGAGGAATCAGTGATTATTCAGGAGAACAATGGATTACCCCGCCAGCCCTCCCTAATCTTATCTGTCTAGTCATAGGAGTGTAACCCATAGCTATCAAATACCCTGGACAGGGAGCGTCACAAATAAGGAGAGAACACTGGGTGACGAAATAAGTATAGAAAAGGGACAAATCGGTGTTTCCCTCAACTATGAAAGAGGGTTAATGACTCTGGGAAACGCTTTATCAACTTACCCGGTTTAATTCTCAAAACCGGATTGTCTTTCTGGGACCAGCTACCTTAGCCATGATTCGTTACTTTATTTCTTCCATAGCTGGTTTTCTTCGCCTGAAAAAACCCCTAACGAGGTCAGGAATTCCCATCAGGCCTTGAGGGCTAAGAATTACTACCGCAATTATTATCCCTCCTAATACGATGGCACGGAATCCCTCTAGTGGTCGCAGGAGTTCATTGGCAAAGGTGAAAATAAAGGCAGCTATTGCCGCTCCGGGGAACCTCCCCATACCGCCAACTATAACCATAACTAGAACCAGTACGAAGATGTCGAGCCCCAATATCCCATGCGAAATGAGGCCGAGGTAGTGAGCGTAAAAGCCCCCCATTATACCTGTGATGAAGGCGGAAATGGCGAATAGCATTACCTGAGAGCGATACATATTGATTCCCAGGCTTCTGGCAAAGGGTTCATCATCGCGTAGAGCAACGTATGCTAACCCAAACCGGGAATTAATAATCTTGTAAACTGCAAACATCAATGCACAGAATATAGCAAGAGCAACCCAATACGAAGGGATTCTGTCCATAGGAGTGAAGATGTAGCTTCCTAGTTGAAGAGGGGGTATACCGACAAGACTACCTACTCCACCGGTCCCGATTGGTTGCCCTGCCCTGACTAAAGGCGGTATGGTCATGTGAAGGGCAAAAGTCACCAGAGCTATATACGCACCCTTAAGTCTTAAGCAGGGTAAACTAATTATAAAGCCAACCACACCAGCTATAATACCGGCCATTAGAATCCCGAGCCAGGGTGATATTCCTAGACCCAGAGTGTTTACTCCAACTTTTGTCATCAGTGCTGATGTATAAGCGCCAATAGCGAAAAAAGCAATCTGACCGACGGAAAAAATACCGCCATATCCTATAACGAGGTCCCAGGCTGTAGCTACTATAGCCCAAATCAGGCACATTATCATAATATGCATAATGTGCGGACTACCACCGAGAAAAACGGGAACCAGGCACAAAATAAGTACCGGAATCCCAAAATTCAATAGTTTCTTTCTGGATAATTCTATTTTCATAAACAACCCTTCTACTACCTGATGCCGAACAAGCCTCTTGGTCTCACTGACATTATTGTCAGAAAGGCTACAAACCAGAAAGGCATTATCCAGAGGCTACCAAACTGCCATTGGACTATGCTCTCTAATATCCCTAGAATAAAGGAGGCAACAACAACTCCCGTTATACTACCCGCACCGGCAAGCAGTACGATTACGAATGCCCTTATGAAAAGGGTCCATCCCCCCTCAGGGGCTAGCAGGTATATGGAACCCATAAATATGCCACCAATTGCTGCCAAGGCTGCCGATAATCCAAAAGTGATATTGAAGATTCTGTCGGACGGGATACCCACAATGTTGGCGCCTACTATATCTTGCGGCACTGCTCGCATGGATAGGCCCAGTCTGGTTTTTTTGAGGAAAAATACCAGACCAACTACCAAAGCTGCAGCTACTCCCATAATCAGTATTCTATTTCCAGTAGTGGTAAAGCCACCGATAGTTACAACTTGTTCCAGCATGGGAGGTATATACCTTCCTAAAGGACCGAAGATAACAAGGAGAGAATTATTTATTACTAGAGCGAAGCCTAGGGTGACAACAATTGCGGTAGTCGCCCAATTTGGTTGTCTACGCAGGGGACGGAGGATGCCTCGTTCAATTAACATGCCTACCCCAAACATAATTGGAGGTACAATAATAAATAATATCGGAAGAGGCAACCCGGCAAGTACTGTGGAAGATAAGAACCAGGCAACATAGGCGGATAGCATAATCAAGGACCCATGAGAGAAATTCATTACATCTGAGACCCCGTAGACTATCGCTAAACCTAGAGCCACTATGATGTATGCTGAACCGATTGTTATTCCGCCGAACAATGTCTCAGCTATCGCGCCCATATTGGTACCCCTTGTGACCTAATCACTCTTTCCTCCTAAGCTCAGTTCCACCACATTCTTTTGCTATATACCTAAAAACACTTCCCTTACATGTTCATTCTTGGAGACTTCTTCTTCAGTACCTTCGAATACAATCCTGCCGTCCTCGACGAGATAGATTCTATCGGCGTACTCTGAAGCCTCGGTAATATCCTGCTCCACCATAAGCACCGTAATGCCGGCTTTGTTGATATCGCTAATTGTCTTAAACACCTCAGCCCTGAGGTTAGGTGCCAACCCAAGGGACGGCTCATCTATGGCCAGGAACTTGGCGTTGGACATTAGGCCCCGACCGATAGCCAGCATCCGTGCCTCGCCGCCACTTAAGGTTTGAGCCTGCTTATCCATTCGTTCTGTCAATCTGGGGAATAGTTTAAGGACATAATCAAGGCTCTCAGCCTCTTTAGACCGGGCGTTGGTATTATAAGCGCCCAGTTTCAGGTTTTCCAGCACCGTCATCTGGGGAAAAAGGTGCCTGTCCTCAGCGATGTAAACGACACCCATCTCAACAAGCTTTAAGGTCGGCAGCCCGGTTATTTCCTTCCCGTCAAAGCTGATAGAGCCGGAGACGGGGTGGTGCAGGCCGCAGATCGTTTTGAGTAGAGTACTCTTCCCATGGCCATTAGGACCAAAGACAACGACAAGTTCACCATCGTTTACCTGAAGTGAAACGTCATATAGAACACGAAATTCACCGTAGAAGCTGTTTATCTTATCCACACTAAGCATGCTTACCCCTTCCCAGGTAAATCTCGATTACCTTCTCATCTTTAGTGACTTCCTCTGGAGGACCGATAGCTATTTTCTTCCCGTTTACCATGATCAGCAGTCTCTGCGAGAGCTCGGTAATCACCTTCATCATATGCTCAATAATTATTATGGTTAAGCCTAATTCTTTATTGATTTTCTTAAATAAGGCGACAAGGTCCCTGGTCTCGGTGGGACTCAAGCCGGCGGTTGGTTCATCTACCAGTAACAGCTTTGGTTTGGTAGCCATAGCCGCGGCTACCATAGTGAGTTTCTTATCGAAAAGATTCAGATTAGCGGCAATGATATCTTCTTTACCCTGTAATCCTAAGAGACTCATTACCCCCTTCATGTTTTCCTCTTCTTCTTCTGCCCCATGTGAGCGCACCCCAAAATGTGCTCCGACCCTCAGATTATCATGCACAGGCAGTGTCAGGAAGAGACGAGGAATCTGAAAGGTGCGGGCAATCCCCTTGTGACAGATTTGGTGAGGTCTGAGGCGGCTTATCTTTTCATTATTAAAATAGATATCCCCGGTATACTTGTAGAACCCGGTAATGGAATTAAACAGCGTGCTCTTGCCGGCGCCATTAGGTCCGGCGATACCTAATATCTCGCCCTCTTCCATCTCAAAGCTCAGGTTATCTACAGCAGCCAGTTCACCAAAACGCTGGGTCAAGCTCTCAATTTGGAGAATCTTCATGATTACTTCTCTCTGTTAGTATGGGGGCAGGACAGACCTTAATATAGCCCCACCCCCATACTATTGATCAACTTATCTCTCTTATTCTATCCAAGGTGGAAGCTGAAACGATACCCCTTCAATTGGTTCATCAAACACACCGATGGGAAGCCAATCGCCACCTCTCACCTGGTATAGAGTTACCGGGCGGTCGTCAGCGGATGGTACATAGTATTCGTCAGAGTAGCGGTACGTTCCACAGAGGCCCTCATAGGGATTGTTCTTAATTGCGTCGCAGACAGCAGCATGGTCTGAGGGGTCTCCCACAATCTTGACAGCTTCTGCCCATTGCATAGCCATATCGTAGCTGTTGGCTGTCACACCCAACCCCGGTGCCCTGCCAAACCTCTCTTCAAATCTTGCTCTCCAGGCGTCCCGTTCCGGGCCGGGGATAGCATCAGCTCTTCCTCCCGCAAGTATCCCTTCAGCTTTTTCACCCATTATACTCATATAATCAGGCATTAAACATGCCTGTGAATGGACAATTACTGTGTTTGTCGGGTTCTGCTGGAATTGAAGGGAAAAAGAAGCCAGACAGCCGGCATCCCAGGCTTCCATGAATATAAGGGCTGGTTCAAGTGGCCTTATTCTGGATAATATACCTCCCCATTCCCTGGTTTCAAGGGCAACCTCGATACTGTCAACTACCTCCCAACCGGCGGCTTCCGCCGCTTCCCTGGCTCCTCTTGCATTGTCGTAACTCCATTCCCAGGGGCCATTCAATATTACAATCTTGTTATTGGGCCACTCGTAGCCGGTCGCCTCGGCGACTGATAAGGCTGTTTTGACACAATTGGCACCGGTAACGTCAGCCAAATGAGCGGCGATAAAAACATTCGTGTAACCGTTATCTTTAATAAGGTTTATACAAGCTTGAGAACCGGGGGCATGCAGGAAAGGAGGGCTATACTTACCAAAAGTATCAGTGCCCGCTTCATCGAAGTAACAGCATACCATGGCATCCACTTTGTCTCCGACAATCAGTTTTTCGGCAGCAGCAGCAGCTGTTTCTGCCAGCAGCTCTTTCGCGTCAAAGGTGATAACTTCTACCGGTCTACCTGCCAGTCCTCCCGCTGCGTTAATGTCTTCTACCGCTAGTATTATCCCATCACGTGAATCGAACCCGTCGGAAGCCATGTAACCGGTTAGCGGTACCGGTACTCCTAATTTGATGGGTTCACCTGTTGGTCCTGGTTCTGGTGTCGGTTCTGGTTCTGGTGTCGGTTCTGGAGTCGGTGTCGGTTCTGGTGTTGGTGTTGGGCTGGTACAGCCGCTCATCAGGGGAATGCTCAGAGCCAGTACCGCTACCAGGGAGAAACCAATAATATATTTCAGTAACTCTTTCCTTTTCAATTAGCCTCCTTTAACATTTCTGTTTTATCTAGCCTTGGTATCCACTACTGAAACAGCTAAATTCTTTGTCTAGGCATTACCTCCTCAAATCAATTAGTTTCACTTCATTACTAAGCAAGAAGTCATTAAGAGGACGCAACCTCTTTTTCGGCAGCCGCGACAATACCTCTCAACTCTTTCTGAACTTCTTCAGGTAAGGGAGTAGGTTTATGGGTCTTTAGAATACGACTCGTCTCCTCCCTCGCTCTCTGGTTTAGGTCCTTACTGCCCGCCTCTTCCCAGGTCCCGCGGGTAGTGCGATCCATTAGCTTGGGCCTCGACTGCTCCTCCCTCATGAACTTGATAGTGTGCTTCTGATGCAGAAAATCCTTTATTTCGTGGGACTGCTTGATAATGTCAACCGCCATTGTCTCATCGGTTACATCTATTCCTCGAATGACACGTTTTGCCATCTTGACAATATCATTATCAGTTACAAGCTGTTGCGAACTATATGTCAGTCCTGACTCGAGCTGCCCCATGCCATAAATCAGATTGGCACCTGCCAAACCTGTTACTAAAGCTGACATGGTCTTCTCATGCGTTGCCTGACCATCCAGTATTTTGGAGTCTGACTACGTTCCCGAAACAAGACTGGGTAGACTGTAGTATTGGGCAAGTTTAGCTACTCCAGCACTTATCATGCCAAGTTCAGGAGAACCCATCGGCGTATTGACATAAGATAAATCGAACGGGCTTGTGGAACTACCGTATATTACAGGTAATCCCCGCCTGACCAACTGAGCTAGGGTTATGCCACCCAGCACCTCGGCACTCTGGACTATCAGCGTTCCGGCTAGGGTAACCGGGGCGGTTGCCCCTGACAGTGCCTGTGACAAAACATTGAGGGGCAGGCCTAACCTTGCCGTTTCGATGACGACGTCACAGAAATCAGAGCCGAGCTGTAGTGGGCTCACCGGACAAATTACAATAGAGCAAATGGGACGCTTCAGCAACTCCTCGGCACTTCCCGCAACGGCAATGCCCATATCGAAAACGCGCCGGGTATCCTCGACGGAAAGTACCTCAGCCTGGAAGTGTTTGGTACACTTGTTGAAATTTATCTCGGCGGCAACGATGTCCCCCAGTACATCGGGGACATCCCTGGGAATCACCGGGATAAAAAGGATGGTTATCTCATCAAGGGCATCAGTCAGTATAGCAGCTTCCGTCACATCTTTAACTGCTGATTCTCTGACCTTGCCTGTCTCGAAGTCAATCGCCTTTATCACCGTCCCGCAGGTAGTGTAGGCTGTCCTCCTGCCTCCCATCACAAAATCATGTTTCGGGTCTCGTCCGGCAAGTAGTATCTTGGACGGGGCAGATTTTATCGCATCCTCGACCAGATAGGATGGTATCTTGACGATATTGGTCTTCTTGTCCACCTGACAACCGTGGGAATAGAAGATTTCCCGTGCCTCATCACTCATCACTATCAGGCCAGCATGTTCCAGCACATCCAGGGTAGCTGTGTGCAACTCACTCAATTCCTCACTGGTAAACATGTTAAGGCCCCAACCGGAAAGCCTTTCATACCCTGCTCGCATTCCTCTAATCATCTTCCGTCTCCTTTACTTATACTTAAAAGATTGTTGGTCCGAAACTGGCTTAAATCAACCCGGACTTGTCACGGTACACAGTTCTAACTGTACCCCATCTCTTGCCCGCGGTCATCATGACTATATAGGAATTTTCATCACAACTATCCATTACTACTGATAGTTAATACAGGGATTCCATTAATGAGAATGAGCCAGATAGGTATCCAACTCGAGTTTTATCTCGGTGTCGGCGATGATAATGTCTTTGACATACTCCCTTACACTTTCGATAAGCGCTCTTTATTTAACTGATAGACGTCCGCTTTTAGCAATGAAAGGAACTATTGAATGAGCGGACTCGCTCCCTCTTTTAGCTATTATTTACTGTCTACTATTTATAACGTGGAACGTCGTATTAAGGTTAGTTCACCGGAGACTTATCAAGTTCAATAAACCTTATTCAGAGGGCTAAAATCCCGGTGGTTTGTGTCATAGTTAGTAGTGAATTCCGCTACAAAGGAATCAGGTGCAGGCTGTCCTTGACCATCACAACTTTTCCTCATTATGAAAAAGACATGGTAAGAGTCCGAGGAGAATCTACTATTACGGAATTATCAATAAGAACCGGGGTAATTTGAGTGAAAAGGTGAGTGAAAGGGAGAGTGAAAGGGAGCCTGTGCATGGTGGCGGCTATATCCCTAAAAAGACTTCTTCCTCAGGCCGTAAGCATAGCCTTTCTCAAACGCCTGCATATTAAGTTCTTCCGTCCCCTTGGGGACAGTAGCCAGAAGAGACTTCTTCATTGAATCGGCCGTCGCAATATCGGTTACGGTGGTGAGGAACCCCAGCATTACGATGTTAGCCACCATCACCCCACCCAACCCTTCGGCAATCCGCCTGGCTGGTATCACCAGAACCCGGTGTTTGTTCGGTACCGGTTTGACCAGGTCTTCATCAATGACTACCAGGGCATCCTCATGGTTCTCGATATGGTACTTGTCATAAGCTTGCTGGGACATTGCCACCAGGACGGAAGGAGCGCTGATATAGGGGTAAATCACCTCTTCATCAGAGATAACCACATCGGCTCGGCAGGTACCGCCTCGTGCCTCAGGGCCATAGTCTCGGATGTAGGTGGCATATTTGTGCTCGAAGATAGCTGCTGCCTGACCGATAATATGGCCGGCTAGTATGATACCCTGCCCGCCGTAGCCACATAACCTTATTTCCTCTCGATTCGCCATCACATTTATCCCCCAGGTCGAAAACAACAGGCAGTAGTAGGTATCAAGACCTAGTCAACAAACCTCCCCACAATTATCTGCCCGTTAAACTCAATACCGACATGCTTGGGGTCAATCCCGGACTTAACAATACTGTTGTCGCGATAGTACTTCATCTGCTCCAGGCCGGTCCTCTGCTTGTTCATCCGTCCGTAATAGGTTGGGCAGGGAGCAATTATCTCGACCAGGCTGAATCCCTTCTTGAGCAATGCCTCGGTAATACTCTTTTCCAGTCTGATGACCTGTGCCGTTGTCCAGCGGGCTACATAGGCAGCGCCGCTGGCCGTCACCAGGTACGGGATATTAAACGGCTCATCGGTATTACCTCCCACCGAGGTAGTTGTCCGTGCCGTCAGCGGCGTCGTTGGTCCGACCTGTCCCCCGGTCATCCCGTAGATGAAGTTGTTGATGCACAACACCGTGATATCGGCATTGCGGCGAGCGGCGTGAATAAGGTGATTGCCTCCGATAGCGGCCAAGTCGCCATCCCCGCTTATCACCACGACCTTCAACTCAGGGTTGGCCAGCTTCAACCCGGTAGCAAAGGGTATGGCACGGCCATGAGTGGTGTGGAATGAGTCCAGATTGATATAGCCGGCTGCCCTGCCGGTGCAACCTATTCCAGAAACTACGACGACCTTGTCCAACTCGAGCCTGGATTTAATCAGCCCTCTCAAGAAGCAGTTTACGACCAGACCCAGGCCGCAGCCGGAGCACCAGATATGAGGTATCCGCTCTGCTCTCAGGTAAGGGTCCAGTGGGTGACCTGCTCCATCTGGGTTAACCGTATTCATCTCACTACCTGCCTGATAGCCTCTAATATTGTCCCCGGAGTGTGTACCCCACCACCCATGTGAGGCACCAGCACCGTCTTCGCTCTGCCACAGGCGCACCGCTCCACCTCCAGAGATATCTGCCCGTAGTTGATCTCGGGCACTATGAACGCCCTGGCCTGTCCCGCAATGTCCCTGATTCTGTCCTCAGGGAAAGGCCAAACGGTAATCAACCTCAGCATACCGACCCGGATGCCCTCGGCTCGAGCCTGCTCAACAGCAATGCGTGAGACCCGGGCTGAGATACCGTAGGAGCAGACCACCACCTCAGCACCATCTATTCCATCCTCCTCCAGGTCAATGATATCCTCCCTATTCTGTTCAATCTTGTCCACCAGACGCCTTACCAGCCTGTCCTGCGCCTCGGCGGTCATCGCCGGGTACCCCCGCTCATCATGGGTTAACCCCGTAATATGCACTCTGTAGCCCTCGCCGGCGTTTGCCATCGGGGGGACCAGGTCGGCATCCGGTTTAAACGGCAGGTATTCCCCGGCAGAGACAGCGGGTTTGCGCCGGTGTACTACTTCTATCTCATTCATCGGGGGGATGACCACCTTTTCGTACATATGTCCGGTGGCGGCTTCGGTCATAACCAGGACCGGCAGGCGGTATTTTTCGGACAGATTAAATGCCCTTATCGTCAGGTCGTAGAGCTCCTGTGGGGAATCAGGAGACAGGGCGATAATGCTGTAGGAGCCGTGACTGCCCCAGCGCGCCTGCATCATATCACCCTGACCGGTCAATGTCGGCAGTCCGGTTGATGGGCTGCCGCGCTGTACGTCCACAATAACGCAAGGAGTCTCCGTCATAATCCCCAAGCCAAGGTTTTCCATCATCAGGCTAAAACCGGGCCCGGAGGTAGCTGTCATTGCCTTGACGCCGCCCCACGATGCCCCCAGGACCGCTGCCAGTGACGCCATTTCGTCCTCCATCTGGATATAGCTACCGGCGACCTCGGGCAGCCGCTCCGACATCCTTTCCGCAATCTCACTGGCTGGCGTGATTGGGTAGCCGGCAAAAAAGCGGCAGCCGGCACTGATGGCCCCCTCAGCACAGGCATCATCTCCACTCATAAAGAACTCACCGGCGAGGTATTTTCTCTCCGTCATAGCTAACCCCTGGCTTCTTGCTGTTTCTCGGTATCGACAACACTGATAGCAAAGTCGGGACAAATCATCCCGCAGATATCACACTTGGTGCACCTCGCTTCATCACTGAGATAGACCGGATGATACCCCTTGCTGTTAATCTCAGCGGACTTAGCGATAACGTGCTGCGGGCAGAACTCAATGCAGAAACCGCACTCCTTACACCGCTCCGCAATGATAATAAGCTGCCGGTTATCCGGCCTTGCGTCGCCCTTCTTCAAGCTCTCCCTCTCAATATTTATCGGCACCTCTATTTCAGTATAATGGAATATCAGGCGTTAATGCCAGCGAATAGATTACATAGAGAGAAGCAATATATCACTAATTATATGGGACGACACACACTCTTTATCGGCACCAGGAATTATAGTATACTCTTTTGGCAGTGGTAGGATTTTCCATAGACCGAGGGAGCGTGCCCTGATTAATGATTCCTGAAATCGACAGACTGGTAAGGAGTATGCTCGCCAGCGATAAGCAGTCGCTGGCGCGGCTGATTTCTTTAGCCGAAGATGATAGCCCACACTTCCCCGAAATACTGGAGATGATCCGCCCCCACTTGGGCGGCTCATACTGCATTGGGATTACCGGCCCGCCCGGTGCGGGTAAGAGTACCCTCATCGACAGGCTGGCTGCTACAATCAGGAGCAGGGGGCTATCGGTGGGGATTATAGTGGTCGACCCGAGCAGCCCGGTAAGCGGTGGTGCCGTACTAGGCGACCGGGTAAGAATGCAGAGGCACTATCTGGATGGTGGCGTCTTTATCCGGAGTATGGCGACCAGGGGCAGCCACAGCGGCTTATCCAGCGGAGTAAAGACGGCAGTAAGTCTGCTGGATGCCTCCGGCAGGGATATTATCATCATCGAAACGGTGGGGGTAGGGCAGACCGAGCTGGGTATTAGCGGCATAGCCGATACCGTTGTACTTCTTCTGGTGCCGGAGTCCGGTGATGAGATACAGGCGATGAAAGCTGGCATAGTGGAAATCGCTGATATCATTGTCGTTAACAAAGCTGACCGAGAGGGAGCGGAAAGGCTGGCCGAGCAGCTTAAAGCGGCAGTGGTACCCGGAGGTGCGAAAGCCGCACCGCCGGTTATAACCACTCAGGCTATCAATGATATCGGGATAGAGGAACTCTACCAGGCAATAGAAAAACAGCATAAAAACCGCTAATATATAGATGTCTGGCCCAGCCAGGAAATACTGCCCTGCCAGGTTCAGGCACAGCGTAGGAAATAGTCGTAATGTCAGCCCTACTTGGCGAACAGGAAAGAGGAATGCCGGAAAAGAAAGAAAACCGGGAGCTACCGGAGAGAAAAAAGGAGTTCAGGACCACGGTTGATGGTACTGTGGTCAACAGGGTATACACCGCGGATGACGTGGAGAAGGGCAGGCAGGCGGATGCCGCTCTTCCTGGGGAGTACCCCTATACCAGGCATATTATGCCCGGAGGCTACCGGACTAGGCTCTGGACAATGCGCCAGTACGCCGGCTTCGCCACCGTAGAAGAGACGAACAAACGCTATAAATACCTCTACGAGCAGGGACAGACCGGGTTCAGCGTTGCCTTTCACCTGCCCACCCAGGAGGGATACGACTCGGACCACCCGCTTTCTGCCGGAGAGGTCGGCCGGTGCGGTGTTGCCATAGACTCGCTTGAGGATATGGAGAGGCTCTGGGAGGGCATTCCGCTGGCCGAAGTGAGCACCTCAATGACGATTAATGCCACCGCCCCTATCCTGCTGGCTATGTATGCCGTCGCTGCTCAGAAGCAGGGGGCTACTATCAGCCGGCTCAGGGGGACTGTCCAGAACGATATCCTGAAGGAGTATATCGCTAGAAACACCTATATCTTCGGGCCGGCCCCTTCGATGCGGCTGGTCACCGACCTCTGTGTCTACTGTGCCCAGGATATGCCCCGTTGGAACTCGATAAGCATTAGCGGCTACCATATGCGAGAGGCCGGAGCTACCGCTGTCCAGGAGGCTGGGTTTACCCTCGCCAACGGCATCGCCTACGTTCAGGCAATGATAGATGGGGGGATGGCTGTTGACTCATTCGCCCCGCGCTTCTCCTTTTTCTTCGCCGCCTATACCAACCTGCTTGAAGAGGTAGCTAAGTTCAGGGCACTAAGGCGTATCTGGTCTAAGATTATGA
>Ga0307992_1001560_pt1 | contig 13513 bp, 17 predicted proteins | sample EllFjometagen133_FD_203162 | JGI IMG/M metagenome (GOLD analysis project Ga0307992, IMG submission 203162) | Marine microbial communities from Ellis Fjord, Antarctic Ocean - #133 | ecosystem: Environmental > Aquatic > Marine > Unclassified | place: Southern Ocean | collected 2014-10-08
CTCTTTCTTGGAGGTTAATGACAGTAACCCTATTGATTCAGTGGTTTCTAATATTAAAATGGCAATACAAGCTCTACAGTCTAGCAGACCCCCTCACCACTAACGTGTGTGCTCCCCCTGATAGGGGGAGAGTATAATTAAAAAAGCTTTTTTGGCCTTTCAAGCCTTTCAAGCCTTTCAAGCCTTTTAGTCTTATGAAAATAAAAAGTTTTTTTCTTAGTTTAATGATAGTTTTTTTATTAGCTAGTCCTGTTTTGGCTAAAATTGATATTGGAACAAAAGATGTAGAGAGAGCTGCGACTAAGGCGGGTTATGATAAAGTAACAGACACTACATTTGCTGAAACTATTGGTGTTATAATAAAAGGTGCTTTATCAATGGTTGGGGTTATATTTTTAATTCTTATGGTTTATGCTGGTTATCTCTGGATGACTGCTCGAGGTGAGGAGGAAATGATCAAGAAGTCTCAGAAGATCATAATTTCTTCTGTTATAGGTTTAATAATAGTTGTAGCGTCTTATAGTATTACAAATTTTGTTGTTTTGGCAATTTTGTCAAAAACAGCTACTGGATAATAGCCCCATAATTTATGAACATAAAATCTACAATTTTTATTTTAATTTTTTCTTTATTAAGTTTAACTTTTTTATTTCCTGTATTAGTTGAAGCACAGGCACAAGGAAGTGGCTTAACTGGTCAGATAGTGAAACAAATAGATGAGGGTGCTAAAGGTGGTGGTTTAGGTGAACCAGTATCTCCTCAATTTATTATAGTGAAAATAATAAAAATGATTTTGGCTGTGACAGGTTCAATTTTTCTGGCTCTAGTGTTTTATGGTGGTTTTGTTTATGTTAATTCACGAGGAGATGAAGAACAGGCTAAAAAAGCACAAAAAATAATAACTGGATCTATTATTGGATTAGCAATTATTTTACTTTCTTATAGTATTACCCTTTTTATTGGTTCATAATTATTTTGAATTACCAGATATTTTTATTTAATATCCCTCCCTCTAGTAGGGGGAGGTTAGGTGGGGGTTCTACTTAGAAAAAAATAACTTTCATTTTATTATAAAACAAAAATATTGACTTCGACGATCACCCCCCCCCTAACCCTCCCCTACGAGGGGAGGAGATTTTCTAAGTTTTTATTTTGTAATTCAAAGTAATTAATTTTTTATTAAGTTATGAAAAGAATATTTTTTATTACAATTTTAATTTTATTTACTACTTTTTTTAGTTCTCAGGTTTTTGCTGCACCATCAGTAGATGGTAAGCCTGTTGCTGCACCAGAAGTTGTTATAGATGCTGGAGAAATAAATCAGCAATTACAAGCTGTGGCAGGTGAGCAAGGTGCTAATTTTGGTAAGGCAGAAGATCCTCGTATGGTTGTTGTTAATATTATTAAAGTTGCATTGTCTGTATTGGGTATTATTTTTCTAGTTTATATATTTTATGCTGGTTTTGTTTGGATGACTGCGGGTGGTGACGAGGAAAAAATAAAAAGTGCTCAAAAAATAATTAAATATACTGTTATTGGTACTTTAATTGTGTTAAGTTCGTATAGTATTACCCTTTTTGTGCAAAAAAAAATATATGAAGCTCAAAGTTTAGGACCTTCTAAAGGAGGGTGGTTTTTTGAAGTTGAATTTGGTGTAGAAGAAGAAATGACACAGTATTATCCTGATCAAGATCCAATGGGTGGTAGTACTTTTGTACCAGGCTATGAGAGTGTTTGGGGTCCAAGTGGTGCTACTAATTATAAAAACTAATTTTAAATTATTTTTTAAATAATAAAATCTGCTTGCAAGCGGATTTTGTTTTTATTGAATTTTTGGTATAATGATCTAGTATGGAAAAACAAATACAATTTTCAATTATCATACCTGCCTTTAATGAGGAAAAATATATTGCCAAAAGCATTAAGTTTGCCCAGGAACAGCAAGGGGGTTTTGATATGGAAATAATCGTAGTCAATAATGCCTCTACAGACAAGACTAAACAAATAGCTGAGTCTTTGGGTGTTTTGGTTGTTGATGAGCCTAAGAAGGGCGTAGGACAGGCCAGAAAGACTGGTACAGAAGTGGCCCGAGGTGAATATATACTACATATTGATGCTGATACTCATTTACCGGAAGATTATCTTCAACAAGTTTATAAGCGTTTCCAAAAAGATTCCGAGTTGGTTTGTCTGGGTGGGCAATTTTATTTCTATGATGCCAATTTGTTTTGGTGCGTAACTAGATTTTTTTTATTTTATCCTTTTTATTGGTTTGCTAAGTTTAGTCTCAGAAAATCAATTGGCCCCATAGGCAATGGTATGGTGTTTAAGAAAACAACCTATCAAAAAACAGCTGGTTTTGATCCAGAACTAAAATATGGTGAAGATTTTGATATTAACCAAAAATTGGCCAATGTTGGTGAAATAAAACTTGATTTGACTTTAAAATATTTTATTTCTTCTAGACGCTTCAAGTTGTTTAATAGAGATTTTTGGTCTTATGTTGCTAATTTTTTTAATTTTTGTTTTAAAAAAGAAATACGCAACAACGAATTATCAAGCCATAAATAGTTGACAAAAAAAGAATTGGCCATTTAAATGGCCAATTCTTTTTTTAAACAAAAACACCCCACATGGGGGTGGCCAACGGGAATTGAACCCGTATTGTCGGTACCACAAACCGAAGTAATAACCATTATACCATGGCCACCCCAATGGGGGCGTTTATTGTGTGCCTATTATATCAGATATTTTTAGTTTTGTCAATAAAACCGCCAAGGGCGGTTTTATTTGTGTTGATTGGTGTTAAGATTAGTGTTTTTATTCCCCAATCTTTTCAAATGCTCTTAGTACTTCCAAAGGCATGGCGAATATTACAGTATTAGATTGATCAGAGCTTAGGTCATTAAGCGTGTTCAGTGTTCTAAGGTGTAGTGCGCCAACTTGTTTAGATAATGTTTCGGCGGCTTTTGCTAGATTATCAGATGCTTCTACTTCACCTTTGGATTTGATAACTACTGCTCTTCTTTCACGTTCTGCTTCGGCTTGTTTGGCAATTACTCTTTGCATGTCTTCTGGTAGGATTACATCTTTTAGTTCTACAGTTTCAACTTTGATTCCCCAAGGATCAGAAGCTTTGTCTACGATTTCTTTGATGCGTTTAGCTGCTTCATCTCGGTTTGCTAGTAATTCGTCCAATTCTAATCCACCAGCCACATTTCTCATTGTGGTTTGTGCTAGTTGTGATACAGCAAACCAAAAATTTTCAACTTCCAAAATTGCTCTGGCAGAATCATTAACTTTGTAATAAATTACCGCATTAATTTTGGTGGAAACATTATCCTTGGTAATGGCCTCTTGAAAAGGTACGTCAACTGCTTTGACACGAATGTCCACCTTGGTCATGCTTTGGATAATAGGAAAGACTAGGCGCCAACCTGGTTCAATAGTGCGTAGATATTTTCCAAACATGAATTTGACCCCTCTTTGGTATTGATTGACCTGACGGATGCTGATGAGGAGAATTACAGCAACAACGACCAGTATAGGTGTTACGAGTTCCATAGTTTTTCTATTATAAATTATCAGGGAACACTGATGCCCTGTGGGTATGAATTATTATGGGGCAATCATACCCCATTGATATATGTATTATACCAAAAAAGGTGTATAAAAGTAAATAACCACCCTGTGGGTGATTATTTTTGTGAGCCTAAGGCTCAGAACTTGTACCTAGGGTTTAGGAGATTTTTAAATTGTGGGCCTGCGAGGGATCGAACCTCGATCTAAAGCTTAGAAGGCTTCTATTCTATCCATTGAACTACAGGCCCGTTATGTTGCAATGCAACAATAATACTATATTTTTTTACTTTTGTCAATCACCTCGTTTTTTACCATGAAATTTTTTGTAAATATTTTTTAATCCTCTATCTGTAATGTGGGTATATATTTGGGTTGTAGTTATTGACGAGTGCCCAAGCATGGTTTGTACACTGCGAATATCAGCTCCATTTTGCAGTAAGTCAGTCGCATAAGAGTGTCTTAATGTGTGTGGGGTTACTGGCTTGGTAATGCCGGCAGCACGAGCATATTTTTGAACCATACGTTGGATTGAGCGAGGTGTGATTGGTTGATCGTCTGTATTAATATTTTTACCTTTTATTTTTATTATTTTAGAGCTGTTGGATTTTTTATCATGAGAGATGAAGAAAAAGGGATTCATATCTTTTCTGGCTTCTAAGTATTTTTTTAACCAATATTTGGATTGTTCAGATAAAAATACCACTCTTGATTTACCACCTTTTCCCAATATTGTAAATTCTTCTTTTTTTAGATTTATATTTTCGATTTTTAATTTTGATAGTTCTGATACACGCAGACCAGCGGAAAAAAGTAATTCTAAGATTGCCTTATCACGAAAAGCAATAAGTAATGTGCTAGATGCCTTTTTTTCATTTTTTTCTAGGTTTTTAGTATTAATATTTTTGAAAGGCGCTTCTAATAATCTATCTAGATCACTTCCTTCAAGAAAACTGACTTCTCTGTCTGGCATTTTCATTAATTCAATTTTTTCTGGTGCTAAAGTTTTTATATCGCGTTTGGCTAGATACTTTAAAAAGGATCTAAGTGCAATTAAATGATAATTTTGCGTATTTTTTTTCAAAGGATCACCATGAACATCAACTAGTCGATTAAGCCAAAGACGGAATTTACGTACTTTTTCAGATGTGATAGCTTCTGGTTTTTTATTGGGTCCTAGCCAATCTAAAAATCTATTCAAATAGAAACCATAATTTTGGATCGTTTTATCACTACGATTTTTTTCAATTTCTAGATATTCTAGGAATTCTTGCAAGTATTTTTTTAATAGTTTTTGAGGCATATATTACTAATTCTTTTTTAGTAGTAAATAGGCAACAGCTATCCCATAAACACCAAATATTGCCGTAGTTACTGGAGGTACAGGTATATTGTACCATAAAAAGTAATTAACACTTCCCGCTGAAATAGCAACAAAAGTTGATATGGATAAATTTTTTAAAAGTTTTTTTTGTTTTTCGTCATAGACTGATTTCCAGGCTTTGAATAACTCTACAAAACCCCAAAGTAGCCAGACAGCCCACTGAAAAAGGAAAATACTAAAGAATATTCCAGCTGTAGGAAAAAATGGGATGTTTAATTTTGTTTCGAGGTGTGATATAAATAGGGGAGATGTGAAATTTAGATAAATAAAAGGAATATTTATCATGTAAGAAAAAATAATCCAACTAAGCAATCTAGATTCTTTATTGGCAATAACTGTGGTAAAATGGAAGAAGGCTGGAGAGGCCCACATAGCAGAGAACATGAGGAATTTTACCCAAAATAGGGCAGTTTCATAGCTACCAGATATTTGCCAAAAGAAATAACCAATTGACCAACCCAAAGCGAAGAGGTTGAAAATATTAAAATAATTTAAGGGGCGTGATTTTTTTCTTTTTATTAAAATTACAATAATTACAATAGTTAAAATTATTATATTGGCCAAGGCTGATAGAGCGTAGAAATTCATGTTTGTTTATTATGAAAAAATAATAGTATACCTTCAAAGAGATCCTTCGCTCTGAGGAGTTCAGGATAAAAATAGGTTGCGAAGCCTATGTTTATTTTACGACACTTAGACAAAATAGTCAATTGTTTTATAAAAAAATGGACTTGACAAAAGGGTAAAAATGTGCTATAATGTAATTATAAACATCAAAGAAGTACAAATTTTAGACATAGATTTTGTTGTTCCATGTCAAAAATACGTGAATTTGGTGAAAAAAATAAAAACAAACACAAAAATATGCAAATACAAGATCGGGTTTTTTCAGATACCCATACAAAATCTGATTTCTCTTTGGTTTATTATTATCTGTTAGCAGGCATCTCGCTTTTGGTGGCTGTTTTTTTATTTTTACCAAGGGTTTCGGTAGGGTAACAGTGTTAATTGTATAATTATTTGTGAATAGAGATTAATTTTAACATAACATAATATGTCGGAAACAATAAAGCCTGTAGACCATGAAAGGGGTTCTACAAAAAAAAAGGGGGGGGCGGGTGAAGATGTTATTTTACTAACAGACGTTGACCATGAAGAAATTATAAAAGATTTACCAGAAGATCTTTCTGTTACAGATATAAACAGAGCGGAATTATATTTGGGGTGGAACGATATCAGGTATAAGATTGATAGGGGAAATGCATCCCAAGCAGAGATAGATTGGTTTGAAAATGTTCCTTGTAGTGGTGGGCGCCCTTTGTTTGTTGCTCAGCTTTTGAGAGAGGATGTTGGTAATTTTGAAAAAGCTATTAAGTATGTGAATTCAAAACGAAGTTAACCTTACTAAATAAATAATATAAAAACAACTCTGTTGGGGGTTGTTTTGTTTTTGTTTTAGGGTTAAAATATAGATACATGAATCAAAAAAAGAAAAATAAATTCTATTTAATCTTGCCAGACATTAGGTCATGTCATAACGTGGGTTCTATGTTTAGGACGGCCGATGCTTTTGGTATAGATAAAATTTATTTAGTGGGCTACACAGCCACACCACCAAAGATTCAGATAGATAAAGTTGCTCTAGGGGCAGAAAAATGGGTACCATGGGAACACAAGAAAGACTTGAAAAGATTAATAAAGACTTTGAAAAAGAAGGGTGTTTTCATCGTGGGTTTGGAGAAGAACGAGAGTAGTATCAAGATTGAAGATCTAAGATTAAAAACTAATAAAGACATTGCTCTTATAGTTGGTAATGAAGTAGATGGAATTTCGGATGATATTTTGAAATTGTGTGATGAAGTTGTGCATATTGAGATGTATGGCAAAAAGGAGAGCTTGAATGTCAGTGTGGCGGCAGGAATTGCGATGTATGAAATTAAGTCAAAAAGTTTATAAAATAGTTGGGATTACATTTTTTCTAATATTTGGTATAATAGGGTTATAAATAAAAAATATGCATAAACCACAAGTAAAATATACAATTGAAATTTTTGAGATGATTTATAATAATCTTCCTCCTTTGGTTTCAAAAGAAGTTGAGGAAGAATTAAAACATGCATTAGATCATTTACGCGACGATTATAAGGTTGGAATTGATGAGGCAGAAAATATGATGATTTCACTTGGTAAAAAGGTTTGGCCTTATTGGAAAGCATTTTTTGAATTTTACGATATGGAGCAGGGGCGTATGGGAGAAAAGTTTTTACTTGGGAAATTATCACTTGAATTAAAAAAGAAATACAAAGAATTCAAAGAGCACGGCGGAGGTTATCATGATTTACGAAGTGGTGGGTCGGTAATCTTTTTTGAAACAGAAGAAAGACAAATTTTGACTGGAGCTTTTGTGGATGTAGATAAAGATATAAAACAACATACCCGTCAGTCAGTTCTTAGTATGGAGAGATCAAAATATGAGAAATTGATTTTGGATTTTCAAGTTATTTTAGATGACATTGAAAAAAGATTAGACTCTTTGCGTTTACTCGCAGAAGATGAAGAAGAGCATCCAGAATTAGCCATAGAAATTAGACAGAGAGTGAGAGATTTTGAATATGGCCTATGTTTACTTGGTCCCAATTCTAGGCACGAAGAAATTATTAATGCTGAGGATTATTTTAAAGAAAGGAAAGAGTTTAAAAGACATTTCGGTAGGTAATGTAAAAGATATCAATATACAATTTTTATTAATTATACTAATGGTGTACGAATATGTCTAAGGTTTTATTGCTTATTGCTAGTAAAAGTTATCAACCGTTTGAATATGGTGAACCAAAAAGAATTTTAGAAGAAGCGGGTCATCAAATTATCACAGTTAGCGATAAAGTTGGTGTTGCCCAGGCTGTTTATGATGGTTCAAGTGTTCAGGTGGATTTAAGTTTAGACGAAGTTAGTATAGATAATGGCGATGCTCTGTTTTTGATTGGGGGTCATGGCGCTTTAGATTATTTAGATAATGAAAAAACTTACAATTTATTACAAGCCTGGCAAAAGTCGGGTAAGCCATATGGTGCAATCTGTATTTCACCGCGGATTTTGGCTAAAGCTGGAGTTTTGAAAAATAAAAAAGCCACTGGTTGGGATAAAGATAATAAGCTGGCTGAGATTTTTGAAAAAGAGGGTGTTGAATATGTGAGAGAAAATGTTGTGGTTGATGGTAACGTAATTACGGGTAATGGTCCTGGGGCGGCGGAAGAGTTTGGTGAGAAGATTGTCAAAATTATTAGAAATAAAAAAACGGACTAAAGTCCGTTTTTTCTATTCTTTATTTTTTCTATTTTTTTTTGATATCTCTTGGCTTTTTTTACTGTAAATTTTATTATTTCACCAGCTACATCACGCCCCGTTGCTTCCGTTATACCTTCTAGGCCAGGATTAGCATTTACTTCCAATACTTTTGGACCAGTTTTTGTGCGGAGTATATCTACTCCTGCCATGTCTAGTCCGCAGGCTTTGACCGCAGCAAAAGCTACGTCTTTTTCTTTTCGACTCATCTCGGCTACCCTGACCCTTCCTCCCAAGTGAAAGTTTGATCTAAATTCATCTTTTTGAGTGGCAATTCTTTCCATGGCACCAATAATTCTTTTGCCCAGTATAAAAACTCTTATATCTTTACCTTCTGATTCTTTAATATACTCTTGGACAATTAAGGGGGCGGAATTACGGTCGCTAACAATCATTCCAATTATTGATTTTAGTCCACGTCCACTCTCTACAATTGACACTCCTTGGCCATGTGATCCTGCAATAGTTTTTATTATAACAGGATAGGAGCCAATATCATTTACCACATCATCAGCATATTCAGGTGAGCGAATAATATAGGTTTTTGGTATAGGAATATTATGTTTACTTAGGGTTTGGAGATTGCGCTGTTTGTTTTTGGCACGTAAAACAGGTAAATGTTTATTAATTATAGGGATACCCATCAATTCAAATTGTTTTATAAGCCCACTGTGGAAATCTAGACTGCCAGTCAAAAAATTTGCTCTAACCAATAAGATATTGATGTCATTTGGTTTTTTGTTTTTGATTAAGACATCTGGTTTGGGAGTAAATTTTAATTGGCAATCAAGAGCAGAAACTATTTCCAGTGTGTGACCTTGTTTTTCGGCAGCTTCTTGCAGTAACTCGATGTCTCTTTTTGTTGCTGGACCTGGTTTTTCCAAGGTAGTATATATTAGAGTGTGTATTTTCATAACATTGATTTCACTGATTGTGTTTGTTTAAAAATTATTTTGCAATGTCTCTACTAGTAAATTAACTATATAATTTATCTTATTGTTATTTTCTCGAAAAAAATGACTGATTTCAAATTGGATGGCCCAATCGTCCCTACCTTCAAGTTTGTGAAATTGAACAGCCGATTGTTTACTCCAACCCGAGTAATGATTTCCAACAGCGATGTCTAATCCAAAATCTTGTTCTATTTTATTAGATAGTTGTTTTTTAATTTTTTTAAGTGTACTAATTTTTACAGTAACTTTTCCAGTATTATCTTTTACTTCTTTGTGTTTTTTTGTGCCAAAAACTTTGTTTATACTGTGGTTATGTTCTTTTAAACCAGCACCTATATCTACAGCTATATTTTCAGAATGGATTCCGTGTATATAAATTGCTACTGCTTTTTCGTTTGGGCTAAAGTTTTTAGCTTGGATGCAAAAGGAATCAATATCTTTAAAAAATTTTTTCATTTCTGGTTTTTTTCTTTTCCACAAATATTTGCTTCTAGTATAACTCCAGCGCAATTTATTGAAATCTTCAACTTTGTCAGGAATTTCGGTTGAACGTTTGTTTTTGGGTTTAATAAATTGATTATTAATTACCCAAAAACCATTTAGTTTTTTTGCTAAACGACTGGCTATTATACCAGTTTTTAGATCGTCGCCAGCAGCATGAGGTGCGATTATAACAAATTGAGAAGTTCCTTCGCATTTTTTTCCGTAACTAGTTAGCTCCATAAAAAATAGATTTTTGTTTAGGGGATGATTATAACTCCAAAGAAGTTGGTAGTCAATAGGTGATCTAAATTTTTATAGGCTTGATTCTAGAGTATTTTTTGAGTAGTTTAGTGATTTTTGCTTTATTTTGTAAGCCCTTTTGAGCCCCAACTTCCATTATCACTCCACTGGAATTAGCTGTACCCCATTGCATTGCTGTTGGAACTGTTTTTTTGTTTAAAATAGCTGACATAAAACCAGAAGCATAAGCATCGCCAGCGCCAGTCTTGGCTTTTGGCTTTAATGGGTATGACTTCATGAAGTAAATATCTTTTCCTTCAGTAGCAAAAGATCCTTTTATACCATCTGTCATTACTATTTGTGTTACACCTTTTTTTAGTAATGCATTTATTAGATCTTTTGTTGTTTTTTTCTTGCCAGCCAGCTTTTCTGCTTCTTGTCTGTTTACAAAGATTAAATTTACATGAGGTAATATTTTTTTTATTTTGGCTAATCCATTTTTCATCTGATAAGACCCTGGATTGAATGCCAATTTTGTTTCCGGATGAGCAAATAAGTATTTTAACAATTGATTTTGTAATTCTTCAAAAGATTTTCCCAAAGATGTGTAATAAATCCAGTTAGTTTTTGGTAATTTTGGTAGGGAATATTTTCTATCAGTATGGTAAGAAAGAATCGTGCGTTCGCCTTGGTAATTTAAGACAATAGCATAACGAGTTTCTTTTCCCTGTAACATTTTTATATATTTTGTATCGACTCCTGCTCTGTTGAGTTCGTCCTTTATTGCAAAACCATTCGTATCTTTTCCTAGTTCAGTCACTATGGCTGTTTTTATTCCCAATTTTTTGCAACCAACTGCAACATTAGCAGCATTTCCACCAATAGAGTACACGTTATTTTTTATAGGAATTTTTTCAGCATAATTAAAACACAAAAGACATTCGTTTTTATCTAAACCGCATTTTACTTGTGCATGATCAATTGTGATTATAGTGTCGACAGTGGAGTCGCCGATTGTGATTAAGTCGAACATAAGATAGTCAAAAGTTTATAAAGTCAAAAGTCTGTAAAGTTTATTTTTTGCGAATAAGTTTTTTGAGTCCGTATTTTGTATCTTTGTGTATTCCTAACAAAATTTCTATAAATTCAACTAGCGCTGCGAGTATTAAACCACCAGTTGCGATCATGAAAATTAGGTTATTTATAAACAAGGCGTAAATAAAAAGACAAACACCGGAGATTATAAAAACAACATCTTGGCGTTTTTCTGTTTCCAAAAATATTGCATAGACAAGCAGAATAATTCCAAGCATAGCGATGATGTGGATAATTATTGTATCAATGTCGGTGGATAAATTTGGGAGTAGGTTTTCGAGTAACATAAAGCATTGATTTCACTGATTAAAAAATGATTATACAGATGTATTTAGTTGCGTTACAATTATATCATTTTTTCAATCAAAAAACTAGTTTAAATAAAAAAGACCCTGGCTCCACTTCGTTGCGCCGGGTAAACCAATCTTCATAAAAATAAAAAAGTTCCAATTTCTCGGAACCTTTTTAGATGTTTATTTCTTACTCTTTATTCTTATTATTCTTCCCACTTATTAATATAACCAATAGCAGAGAGTGCTGCTGTTACTCCGTGTCCAGCAGCGATAGCGATTTGTTTGTACGGAATATTGGTAACATCGCCAGCAGCAAAGACGCCTGGGCAGTCAGTAGCGCATTTGAGGTCTACTTCTATTTCACCTAGTTTATTCTTCTTGCCACAAGTTACAAAATCAGAGTTTGGGATCATGCCGATGTGAACCATTACACCTTGAACTTCTAGTTGCTTTTCTTCACCTGAAGTTTGCTGAGCATATTTTATTCCACTCACCATTCCGTCTCCGGTTATTTCTGTTGTTTTTGCATCATAAATAATCTCTACATTGTCTAATGCTTTTATTTTATCAATCAAAATGTTTTCACCGCGAGGGAAGCCCCCGTTATTTTCTTTTGCGTCGGTATATTTAGTTACTAGATAAACTTTTTCAGCAATTCCCGCCATCATGAGAGCCGATTCTATGGCAGCGTTCCCAGCGCCTATTGTAGCTGTAATTTTTCCTCTAAACAGCGGCCCATCACAGGTTGTACAGTATGTCACACCTTTACCAATGAATTTTTCTTCACTAGTAATACCTAGATGTCTTGGATGAATACCACTGGCAATAATTATTGCTTTGGTTTTGTATTCTTTCTTCTCTCCGACTGAGTTCTCGGTATATACGATATGTATATTATCTTCTTTTTTTAATTGCTTTACTTCCCAACCTTCTTCTATTGAGACATTGTAAGATTCAACATGTTTTTTAAATTCTTGTGATAATTCAAAACCAGTAGTCTTTATTACTCCCGGCCAATTGGCAACTTCTCCAGACAAAGCAACTTCTCCGCCGATGTCTTTTGCAATTACAACAAAGTTTAGATTTCTTCTGGCAGCATAAATGGCCGCGGTTGTTCCAGCGGCTGCAGCACCAATAATTACGAGGTCTAATATTTTTTGTGTTTCTTTCATATTATGAAATAATTTCCAAGATACAATTTCCAAACAAATTTCAAATAATACCCATAGGGCATCCACCTTCGGGGACAATTTTCAAAGACATGTTTTGTAATTTGAAAATTGGAAATTATTTGGAAATTGTATCTTGGGATTTGTGTATTATTAAGTTAATTTATTTATAATCTCTTCCATCTTCTCTACATTTTCTTTTGGGCTTTTGTCATTCCCAAAAATAGCACTGCCAGGGCAAATCGCTTTGACACCAGTCTTTGTGATACTAGTCAGAGTATCCTCGTTCACTGCTCCGTCTATCTCAGTAAACATGTCTGGATAATCAATAGTAAAATTGGTGATACTATCTAAGACTTCGGGAATTAATCCCTGGCCTTGCTTGCCGGGTACGACACCCATAAACATAATACTCTGGACTTCGTTTAAATATGGTTCAATCTGTTCATAAGGTGTATCAGGATTTATGACTATACCAATTTGCCACTCAGTTTCATTTTCTATTTCAAAAATTACTTCTCTAAAATCTGTTACTGATTCAAAATGAACTAATACTCGTTTTATTTGTTCAACCTCTTTCCATTTTTTTAATTCTTCTAAAGGATCTGACACCATTAAATGCAATTCAATATTTAAATTACAATTATTTTTTACAATCTCAGGATCAGCCCAAGTTGTATTGGGAACAAATTTACCATCAGCAATATCGAGCTGGATCATTGTTACTGAATTTTCTAGACCAGAAACTTGAGCGATGAATTCATCTTTTGTTTTTACTAATACAGATGGGATTATTTGCATAGAGATATATTGATATATTGTTATATGGCTAAATTGTTAATGTTACAAACTTAGAAAATTATAATTTTTATCAAAAACATTGTTGGTTTATATCGTCATCCTGAGCGAAACGAAACGTAGTGAAGTGAAGTCGAAGGATCCCCTTGTTATTACAGAAAACTAGGGGATCCTTCG
>Ga0307992_1001562_pt1 | contig 13504 bp, 10 predicted proteins | sample EllFjometagen133_FD_203162 | JGI IMG/M metagenome (GOLD analysis project Ga0307992, IMG submission 203162) | Marine microbial communities from Ellis Fjord, Antarctic Ocean - #133 | ecosystem: Environmental > Aquatic > Marine > Unclassified | place: Southern Ocean | collected 2014-10-08
TCTTAATTTCTTTTTCTGAAAGCATAGGTCGTTCACTTTCTTTATCAGAAGTATCCCCGATTTCTCCAGTGAAATCACCAATTATAAATATAATCTGGTGCCCTAAGTCTTGAAAATCTTTTAATTTCAAAAGAACAACTGCTCGCCCAATATGGATATTAGGACTTGTTGGGTCAATGCCAAGTTTAATTCTTAATTTTTCTCCCGACAACAAACGTTTTCTTAAATGATCAATATCAATCACCTCATTAACGCCTCTAGTTAATAATTCTTCTATTTGTTCTTCTATGACTTTAATCTTCATATTTAAAAAATAAAATTTTACGTGGCGGTGGGGATGGGATTCGAACCCATGGTACCTTTTCAGGTACAGCAGTTTTCAAGACTGCCCGATTCAACCGCTCTCGCACCCCACCCCTTATGTGGTTGCCATGGCGAAACGACGCTTGGTATCCACCAAGAAAACCACGCTATAAAGTGTGTTTGGCGGAGAGAGAGGGATTCGAACCCTCGAGGCCCGTTAAAGCCTAACACCTTAGCAGGGTGCCCCATTCGGCCGCTCTGGCATCTCTCCGTAAAAAAATGATGAGATAATATTAACAACACCCAGTATACCCTTAAATTGCCAAAAAGTCAAATTGTGATAAAATTATAATTGAATTACCTTAATTTTTGTACAATAAAATTTAATTACAAGGTTCTAATAAAACTAGATTCTTATAATATGAATAATCTTGAAATGCCTGTTGCCGAGCTAAATCGGGTTGGCAAAACAACAGCAACTCAATTAGAAAAAATAGGTGTTAAGACCATTAAAGACCTATTATGTCATTATCCTTTCCGCTATGAAGATTATAGTCAAATATTAACCATTAAGGAATTCAAAACACAAAGAAATGGAACCATTAAAGTCAAGATTGATCTAATTGCCAATCGCCGTTCTCCTCGAAAAAAAATGATGTTAACTGAAGCAATTGTTTCCGATCAAACTGGATCGTTACAGGTCGTTTGGTTTAATCAAGGATTTTTATCTAAAAACATAAAATCTGGTCAAGAAATATATTTAGCTGGAAAAATAGAAAACGCTAATCATGGACTACAATTAATAAATCCTTCTTACGAAATTTGCTCAAACCAAAAACCAATCCACACTGGTAGATTAATTCCAATTTATCCGACCACGACCCGCTTAACCCAAAAACAAATCCGTTTCCTTGTAGCTCAATCTTTAAAAATCAACAATAATATAAATGATTGGCTTCCTTTATCTGTTAAAAACCAATATCAACTCGTTGAATTCCTTTTTGCCATTCAACAAATACATTTTCCTAAAAATCGAAAAACTCTAACCCAAGCCCGAGAACGCCTAAAATTTGATGAATTATTTCTACTTCAACTAAAAAATCAAATTATTCGAGAAAAAATCAAAAAAGAAAAAGCCCCGGCTATCGAATTCAAATTAGAAGAAACAAAAAAATTTGTGGATAGTTTGCCCTTTAAATTGACCGATGAGCAAAGGAAGGCTTCTTGGGAAATTATCAATGACTTAAAAAAAGAAAACAGAATGAATCGCCTCTTGGAAGGAGATGTGGCTAGTGGGAAAACGATAGTAGCAGTTATATCTTGTTTGAATGTAATTTTAAACGATTATCAAGTTGCTTACATGACCCCTACCGAGATTCTCGCCAAACAACAATTTCAGAATATTTCTAATTTGTTGCAAAAATTTAAATTTCCAGTAGGTCTTTTTACTAGAACAAATTCTTTTTTTTATGATCCTAAATCAAGAAAAAATGTTAAAATAACAAGAAAAGACATCTTCCAAAAAATATCTAGCGGAGAAATTAAAATAATTATTGGTACTCACAGCCTTTTGGGTTCTAGTGGGAAAAAATCGAGATTGAAATTGAAATTTAAAAACCTTGGATTAACAATCGTAGATGAACAACATCGTTTTGGAGTAAAACAACGCTATAATTTAACAAAATTAGAGAGTAAAAATAATCTTTCGGCTCACTTCTTGTCTTTAACGGCTACGCCAATCCCTCGCTCTATTGCTTTAATTCTATATGGAGATCTTGATTTGTCAATCATTAAAAAAATGCCACCAGGGCGAAAAAAAATTATAACCAAAATCGTTGAATCCTATCAAAAATCAGACACTTATCAATTTATTCAAAAAGAAATTGCCAAAGGCAGACAGGCTTTTGTTATCTGCCCGTTAATAAATCCTTCTTTGTCTTCACCATTAAATTCCAGTCAAATTAATAAACTAGAGACAAAGTCTGTCAAAGAAGAATATCATAAGTTATCTCAAAATATTTTTCCTAATCTAAAAATTGATTTTATCCACGGAAAATTAAAAAACGAAGAAAAAGAAAAAATAATGGAAGACTTTAATTCTGGCAAAACCAACGTCCTAATCTCTACTACTGTAGTTGAAGTTGGAATTGACGTCCCTAATGCTACGATAATGATCATTAAAGGATCGGAACACTTTGGATTAGCTCAACTTTATCAGTTAAGAGGGAGAATTGGACGGGGCTCGGATCAATCTTATTGTTTTTTATTTGCCGAAAATGAAATGCCTATTAAAACAAAAATAAGGATAGAAGCCTTACTGAAAGCCAAAGATGGGTTTGAGCTAGCCCAAAAAGATTTAGAATTACGGGGTCCAGGGGAAATTTTTAGTACGGAACAATCTGGATTCTTAAATTCTTTGAAAATCGCCAAATTAACTGATATTGATTTAAATAAAAAGGCAAGGTTAGCAGCCCAAAGCGTCAACAAAAATTATCCTGATTTAATGGAAAAAATAAAAAAATCTATTGACATAATACATTTAGAATAATTTTTCAGTTATATTTTCTCTAGAACCAAGACTGCTTCTTTCAGATTTTTAACTGGAAAAAATTTTTTATCATTGGGGAGTTTTGTATCTAATGGGCAAATTATTTTAGTAAATCCCATCTTTAGACACTCTTTAATTCTTTTCTCTGGAAAAGCCACGCTTCGGACTTCCCCGGCTAAGCCAACTTCTCCAAACACAGCATAATTTTGATTAATTGGTTTATTTTTGAAAGCTGAGACCATAGATAAAGAAACACCCAAATCAATCGCAGGCTCTTTAACTTTTAAACCACCAGCAATATTAATATGAATATCTTGATTATTTAAGTTCAAATTAAGTCTTTTAGTTAAAACTGCTATAAGAAGACTCAAGCGACTGAGGTCAAAACCACTGCTTTTTCTTTGGGGATGACCAAAGTTAGTTCTAGAAACTAAAGCTTGAACTTCAATCAAGAAAGATCGGCGACCTTCCACGATAGATGCTATTACTGATCCACTGGTCTCTGGACTACGATTCACTAAAAAAATTTCAGAAGGATTTTTTACCTCTATTAGTCCTTTTTCTTTCATATCAAAAACTCCTATTTCCTGAGTTGACCCAAAACGATTTTTAATTGCACGCAAAAAACGAAAATGCTGGTTAGCGTCACCATCAAGATAAAGAACAACATCAACTAAATGTTCTAATGCTTTCGGGCCAGCGACTGACCCTCCCTTTGTCACTTGCCCTATAATCAAAATAACTGACTTGGTAGCTATAGCTACTTCCCTTAATTTAGAAACAACAATCCTAATTTGGTTAACACTTCCAGCCGTCGCCAGTAAAGAAGAAGAATAAACGGTTTGAATAGAATCAATAATAACTAAACGAGGTTTGTTTTTTTTAATAACTGGAATAATAACATCAATATCTGTTTCACCTAAAAACCTTAAATTGGTGGTCTGTGCCCCTAAACGTTTAATCCTAGATTGAACTTGTGAGACTGATTCCTCCCCACTAATATAAAAAACTAAATCGTCAGAAAACTGTCCAGCAATTTGAAGTGCTAAAGTTGATTTACCAATTCCTGGCTGACCACCTAATAAAATCAAAGAAGAAGGAACCATGCCTTCTCCTAAAACTCTGTCTATTTCGTCTATCCTTGTTTTTAATTTCGAAAGGATTTGACTCTCGGATTGATTAAACTTTATTAAAATATCTTTATTAGAGATTTTTTTATTTTGTTTAACTAAATTAACCGAGCTTTGCTCGGCAATTGATCCCCATGTGCCACACTCTGGACATTGTCCAAGCCATTTAGGGAATTGGCTATTACATTTTGAACAAACAAATATACTCATATTTATTGTGTGGTCAGGCGTCTAAGGATTGGTTAATTGGAATTTTGTTCAACCACAAATTTGTACAATTACCCGAAAGGAGCTTTTCTTTTATTTCAATTGTAAACATCTCAAATGGTGACTATCTGCGTCTGTAAAGTATAAATAATCTTCTTTTTCTGAAATATAAATATATTCAACATTATATCCCCCCATTGCCGGTTCAGCTAAAAAAGAAATGCGACCCGTGTCTGTATTAATTTTATAAAAATCATCACGAGCATCCTCTGCTAACTCTCTTACTAATCCAGCTCCTTCTGGTAACTCTTTGGGAACAGCACAATATAAAAAACTACCATCATTATTAAAAGCACATTTGTCTGCCCACGTAGCCAAATTAAGAATTTTTTTATTAGTTCCAACTCTACCTATTTCTCCGTCAACTATATAGAGACGAGGCTGATAATCAAACTCTGCTGCGTAAATACTATATGCAATTTTATCACCATAGGGAGACCACTTTGGTTGAAAGTCGCGACCATCAACAACTAATGATGAAAAATTTTCCCCATTCTGTCCTATTAAAATCAACTCTTGTTCCCATACGTTACGTGGATCACCTGTTGCAGAAAAAGCAATAATCTGATTATGTGGAGACCAACTCATAGTTACCTTGTCAGCATTATCTCCCATATGTTCAATCGGCTTTGCTTGACTTCCGTCAGCACTTGCAATAGCTAGCCAGTTATTCTCTGGATATTTGCTAGTTGCTTTGAATGCAATTCTATCACTAACTGGACTCCAATAAAAATCTTCCCAATTATTAGGTATTATATATTGTTTTTTCTTGTCAAAATTATAGATTACCTTAAACCCATCTGGATATTCAATAACTGCCCTATCTTTACTGGGGGCCCAACTAATATTTTTAACATCATAAAAAACTTGATCGCTCATTAAAGTTTTATTGCCCCAATGATCAACCTCATAAAAATAACCTGTTTCAGGATTATAATAAATACTAGCATCACCACTAGAACTAAGGGTTGCTCCCATAACCGAATCCATAACCACTGGGCTCACCCATGTTTCTTTTCCATTAGCAATTTCGTCGATTTGAGCCACAATCATTTTTGCATGACTGGAAAGCATTTCGTCCGAAGACAATTGCTCCACCTCCGGCCACTCATCAGGAGGTAAATCCTGTTGAACTCTCTCACTAACTGTCATCTTTTCCCATTCTTCCCTGTCAACCGGCAAACGAGGTAAAATCTCTGTTGAAATTTTTTTGCTGGGTTCTACTAATAATACTGTCGTCGGTTTTTTAAAAAAAACAAGATATAGAAGAAAAGCTAAAATCAATACCAAAATTATAAAACCAATAATTATTAAAATCTTTTTAGTTTTTGCATTCATATTTTAGTTAGTTAAATAATTAAGGAAGCTTACAATAAATAACCTTAAAAGAAATAATCACTATTAAATAATCTTATACTAAGGAGTCTGGCATTCCTCGGATTCTGCGTTCCAAACACATCTATTGTTGCAAAATTTTTCAACCCCACCACATTGGTAAGGCACTAATTCTTCACAACTTTTATCCTTATATCTATCACAACATTCAGAAGAATTGGTCTCTGTCCAATTATTAGGACAAATTAACGCTGGGTTAAATTCTACTCTATCTTCCCCGGCGTAATTAACGCCCTTACAACAAATAGCACACCATTTATTTGTATTTATTACAACATTTGCAAAGTATGCTGACGAATGACCGTCTTGACTTGCTGTTTTAACTTCTATACCCTCAAAATTATCACCACTGAATTTAGCCTGAATCCAAATTCCAGCTCCACCATTTGGAATATAATGATAAAAATCTAAGTTAGGATCTATATTTTTATGCACTTCGCTCGCTCCATCAGTAAGACAGGCAGACCACGGGGTTCCAATTGTCTCAAAAACAGGGCAACAATGACCGCTATCAAGCCATACTGCTGTCTCTTTTTTGTCAATATCATTATAATTATTATCAAAATCGCAATCTACTCCTTCGGCATGATTTTCGTCTACCCCAAAATCTATAGAAATATTATCGATAATATCTGTCTTAATAATATCGTTTATCCCCATATCTCCCACAGCACTATATAAAGTTGAGCTATCTCGGCCACTACCCATATCAAAACATTCATGTTGTATCCAACTATAAACCTTTTTACCACTACTATCACATGCTACTTCTGTAATTTTTAAATCTACATAGTCTACATTCTCTAGCCCTAATCCTTTTAAATTAACTAAAGATGGATTGATAAAGTTAAGTAAAGAATAAGCACCTACAGCTAAAAGCAAACCAACCAAAGAGTTGTTAATCCGCGACTTCGCTTGACCAATAGCGGGAGCATTACCGACGGCAGTCATCCATTGGAACCCAGCTATCATAATCATTATTATTGCAATAATCGCAATAGCGTTTACTGACCACTTGTAAATAGTTATTATATACTCAATAAAAGACTCTGGAGTTATATTAATTTGTTCTCCTGGTTCTATCTTCATTCCATCGTTATCAATGCTAGGAATCCCAATCTGAGGGGAAAACATAACATCTTTAGCTATTGTTAACCGAAAATTACCAAATAATAAAAAAATCAAGAAAAAAAGTAATAATAATTTTTTATTTTTATTTATCATATTTAGAATAACTAAAATAAATCTAACACTAAACTAATAATTAAACAAATTAATAAAAGTGATATTAATAATGTTATAAAAATTATAAAATTAACAAAGAGAATAATAAGAATTTCCGGAAAAGACAATTTTGGGATAATCTTTAATTTTAACCAATTACCAAAGATCAACTGGGCATTCATAATCAAAAAAGTGATAATCAACCCCATTAAAGTTGCCGCTGAAGCACCATTAATTATTCTATAAATATTTTTTAGACCCTCTGCCGCCTTTTTGACTTCCTCTACCTTTTTCTTCGTTTCCTCTACCTTTTTCTTCGTTTCACCTATTTTTCCTTTTATTCCACCTTTTCCCCTTTTTTTTGATTCTCCTAGTTTCTGTTTTTTTAATCTATTACCAACAGATCTAGGACTTTCGTCTCCAATAGATTCTTGTTCGTCTTCTACGTTCTCGTCCTGTTCTTTTTTGTTGTTTAACAAATCTACTGGTAAATATTTTTTCATTCGTGCTTCTTGTTTCCCGCGCCAAAGCTCTCTTTTCCTTTCTTGTTCTTGTTTAGCTTTCTCAAAATCAGTGGGCATAAGGATCAGTTATTTTGTTAATTAATTATAGAAAAAACCTAATCGCTCAAATTAATATCATCTATCTTCCATTCTTCATTTTCATAAATAAATTTTATACTTGCTGTTTTATAGCTGACGTCAGTATTATCTTCAATTATTTCTTTCTCTTGGATTTGGGCGTCAAAAATTGCACTTTTTTTGTCGATAAAACTATCTAAATTTAAAGATATTATTTTTGTTTGGAAGGAAAAAAACCTTTCACCATTCTTAATTTCTTCCCCCAGAAGAGCCTCTATCTTTTTTGCCAACCTATTGGTAACCACAGGCAATAAACTACGCAAATTCTCCTGATTATTGTCTGAAGAATAAGTACTATAGCGTTCTATAAAAAAACGAGCTCTATTTTTCAATGTTCTTTTAGTAACGATAACAGGGTCAATAATTTCTTCTTTTTCTTGTTCTTTATCTCCCATTATAACATCTTCTTTGTCCTCTTTATGGGAAATAGGGGCTTTCTCTGGGACCACTGCAATGTTTCTTCTTTTTAAAAGCATTAAAAGAATCCCCGCTATAACTAATACTATGGCAATAATAATGAGAATATTTTTTTTCTTCATAATAAAATATTAATTCTATGTTTTATTTTGTTGTTTAGCAAATTCTCTTTTAGCCTCTTCAATTTCTAATAATTGCTTGGGATCAGACGTTATTAATTGGTCTTCAGAATAAGATGCTACTATTTTGATGGCTGCATGCTTATTCCCAGCAAAAAATATTCCATCACCAACTCCGCATTCCAATAACAAATATTTTTCTCCTTCGGTGAGCATAAATGTCTTAGCCACACCATTAATAGCAGCTGGCGATTGTTTTAAAAGCAATTGCAACGCTGAATTAGTAACAATAGCCCGACCATAAGATGATTCTAAAAAATCATTAACATCTTGAGTAATAGTGGTGACTCCTAAATAATATTTTCGGCAACGTTTAACTAAAGCAAAAATAAATTTAGCTGAATCTTCATATTGCATTAACCACCAAGCCTCATCAATTAATAAAATTCTTTTCTTTAATTTCGATCGAACCATACTCCAAATATAATTCACAATAGTGTAAATAGCCATTGGCCTTAATTCATCCTCAATATCACGAACAGAAAAAGTAACCAGCTGATTATCCATCTCTATATTAGTTTGATTATTAAGAAAGCCAGCAAAAGTACCTTCAGTATATTTCTGTAATCTTTCTCCTAAATTACCCCCCCCCTCCATTCCTTCTAGTATCTCTTGTAAGTCACTCATAGTGGGAGTATTTACACTATTTAAGTCGCAACCAGGGACAATATCTTTTTTGGCATAAGTTTCAATTAACGCTCGATCAAGTATAGAATCCTCATGAGCAGTAAAAGTCTTGGATTCTGTTTTACCCCGTTGCCCAATCATAATTCTTAAAAGTCCTTTGAGTGTAATAACGCTATTACGGATTATATCTGCTGTACTAACATCTTTGTCTTCTGGCTTTGGTAAATCAAATGGGTTAATTTTGCTCTTTGAAGAAAGAGAGATATTAACATATGCCCCTCCAACGGCATTAGAAAGATGTTTATATTCTCTTTCAGGATCAATAATAATCACATCGGTCCCCATCATTATAGATCGCAAAACTTCTAACTTACAAAAATATGATTTTCCAGCGCCAGAAGTGGCAAACACAACAAAATTAGCATTAGGCATGGAAAAACGATCAAAAAGGATTAAGCTATTGTTGTGTCTATTAATGCCATAAAGAACTCCGTTGTCTGAAGTTAAATCAGCAGAAATAAAAGGGAAGCTAGAAGCGCAAGGAGAAGAATTGATATTATTCAAAATCATTAATTGATCGTTTGACAATGGGAGAGTAGAATTGAATCCTTGTTCTGATTGATAAAAAATTCTTCGGCTATAAATTAATTTTGAAGCTAAAAGACTTTCTGTTTTCTCGGTTAATAAGTCCAATTCTTTTTCGTTCTTAGCATAGATAGTTACATAAAGACCAAATTGAAAAAAACGTTCGATACCAGTAGTTAAGTCGTCTCTTAACCTCTCAATATCATTAAGAGCAGTTTCTTTTAGGGGATCACGGGGCAAACCCTTATCTTGAGCTGTACTCATCTCAGCCTGAATATTACCAACTCTATTCTGTAACTGTTTAAGAATAACCCCCGTCTTCACTGGATAAAAAAACATAGCTACATCTAAATAGGCATTAAGGTTAATAACAGGTACAAACCAACCTACGGAAATATATCTTGGAAATCCTACTATAAAAATTGTCCTCAAATACTTATCCCCCAATTGAAGATATTGGGGCGTTACTCTTAAAGCTGAGGGAGCGATTAAATCTTTAATAGTAAAACTGCCACGTCGATACTTTTCTTCAGTATCAATAAATTCTTGAGCTTTTTGGTCCTTTGAGAAAGAGACTTTTTCCTCTTTGACTTCTTTTTTTTCTATTAAGCTATCTGGGGTTATGGACATATAATATTAATTAATTGGAATGGCAGTTAATTGTAACTTAAAATTTTAATATACTCGGCAGCATTCAAATACTGTCCCAATTACTCATACACTCAATCTATTGTTCTATTCTTATCTTTTTTAAATCTATTAATTTCTGATTTTTAGCTTCTGCGGGATTGTATATATTATAAAACAATTCAATTAAACTTTGCGTATCTAATGGGACGGCTTTAATGCCCATAGAAGAAAGCCCAGAAATAACATTATCAATTCTTTTGAAAAGCATTTCCCTATAACCAATAAATTTTTCTTTCTTAATTTTTACTACAACTGCCGCTTTTAGTATATCTAAAATTTTAGAAAAAAATCCTCCTCCTATCTTTTTGTCACCAGCAGGATTATAATGAACGACAATATAAAAACTCCGGCTCATTATTTCCCCTAAATCTATTAGCTCTTTAATAAAATCACGATAATCTATAATTTGGTTTCTAACAAGCTCGTTGGTTTCATTCTCTCTTAAAGCATTTAATTCATTGATATATGGATCAATATTAAATGGTCGAGAGTGAATCACGATTTGTAAGGGAAATTCTAAGGTATTTAAAAAACGAGAGTAAGCTTGAATAACGGCTTTTTGCTCTTCTTCAGACTTAAGTGCAAAATTTACAGAAGAAGCGAGTAAAATTGCACGCAAGGTGCCATCTTTTAGAACTAAACAGTCATTTTTAATTTCTGCAATATCTAAATATTTTTGCGTAGATGCTATATCAGACATAATAATATTTCACTTAATTTCTGACTTTTAAATAAATTTTAATATCCCAAGATTCCAACAACTATTCTCCATCTCCCTCATACCTTCCGCCAGTATCAACCAACAAAGCTATTTGGGAAAGTTTAGATCGATAAAGTGGCTTCCTTCGCGTATCTATTATCTCTTCTGGCAACTTCTTTTTGATTTTTTCCACTTTTTCTGAGACAGGAGAAAATTCTTTACTCCAAACCCTTAATTTAGGTTTTTTAAGTGTATCAGAAACATCGAAAAGAAAAGAATAAATAGGTCTATGATTCACTTTAGCAAAAGCTAAACTACCCCCAATCATAAACAAAACAATCGCTTCAAAAATAAAAAGAGTAAAATCTGACAGTTTAAAACATATAAAAATTAAACCGAAAGTAACAATTAAAATAATTAATTGACGGGGCGTAATCGGGCCCAAAATCTTAGGTTCAACATCAATAAACTGAGGGACTAAAAATTGCATAATAAAATCGTTAGAACACTAAAAACGTAAACTTTTATTAAGCCCTACAACTGCATTAAATTCTGCTTCAGTTAGGGTTTTCCGACCCCCTTTTTGTCGTTCATTAATTGTTTCTTTTACTGACTTGCCTTTATTGATTGATTCCTCTCCGATTTCTAAATAAAGTCTATTAACCTCTGACTCTTTCCATGCTTTTATGCCTTCTGCCTTTTTTACTAAAGAATCTTCTGCCAATAAATCTATTTTTCCTTTAACCTTAAGCATAGCTTCTTGCGAGATATCCCACCTTCTCCAATCAATTAAACTAATACTTCTTAATTCTTCGTTTGGTCCATAAATTTTAGGATAATTACTAATACTCCCCACCATTACCTTGCCTGGTTCTTCTGGCCTTCTACTTAAAATAGGTTTATTTTCAGGGTTAACATTAAGAGATTTTTCTATTATTGCCTCAACCTTTTTCTCTGAAGTATCCTCTTCTAAAAACCGCTCTTTTGTGGGTTGATCTATGGACTCAGAAGTTGAAGAAGAAACCATTTGTGGTTGAAAATTTTTAATTGCTTCCTCTACATCTTGAGCTATTTTTTCTTCCTTAACATTAATTTTTTTTATTTTCTCAATTAATGGTTGTTTGGTTTTTTCCTCTAGCAGAGAGGTGTGGGTCTCTGCTTTTTGGATAATTTTAGGAATTTTTATCTCTGTCTTCGACAAATTCTTAGCTGGCACTTCTATCAGACTCTCATCTCTTTTCTCGCCAATAATCTTTTTTGTTGAATCAATTTTTTTTATTTTCTCAATTAATGGTTGTTTGGTTTTTTCCTCTAGTAGAGAAGGAAAAGTTTTTGTTTTCGGAATAATTTTAAGCATTTTAGTTTCCGCCTTTAATAACTCCTTAGATGGGGCTTTTATTAAAGCTTTGGCTTTTCCCCCGCTAACAATTTTTCTTATCGGAACAGAAATATTCTGAGTTTGTTGATTTTCTTTTTGTAAAATATCCATAGTCTTATCAACTATTTCTTGGCTTAATCCCATACCTCCAATTTTTAAAGGCCTCTTCAGAACAATAATTATTTCGGTAGAGCTGCGTACATTGCGAATAAATGAAAGGACTATATTCTTAAAACGATTTTTAAGAATATCTTCCTTTAATTCTAGTCCAGTTTCTTTAATAATTTGCATAACAATGCTATCTGCATCTATTTTTCCCTTTGACTCTGTTTTTACTAACGCTGATAACTCGTCAGCAGGAATCTCTCCTCCCCATTTTTTGATATACAACAAAGTATTAACTTTTAAATAATCACTTAGAGGCAAAACTCTTTTCTTTAAAATTTCCACTGCTATCTCTTTTGTTTGTTCTTCGTTAATCCCTAATGCTTCTAACGCTTTAGGTAATTGATCTAGGTTAATCTGTTTAAAAACAATTTTATTTATAACATCAAAAAAAACATTTTCTTGCCGAGCAGATAATTGAAATCTTTTAAAGATTTCCCCATTTATTGCACCAGTTTTGTCGCTCCACAAAATATCTCGAATACGCTCTGGCAAATCCCTAAATTCAGTTGGTGTTTTATCATTCTTTTTCATACGCTTTTTTCATCTTGATTGAAAATTCTTAATATTATTAATTATAACAATCATTTTGACATAATTCTCTTTTCAAAATCCGCTTTATCTTTCTTTTACTGTCTTTCCTTTTCTATTCTTTCTTTCCTTGCCTGAGGAGACATTTTACTCCCAATATTACCAAAACTATCCAACAAAACTGTAGCATGTTGAACCTCTTCGACTGAATATTTACTACCTATATTTTGTTCCATCTTGTTAAGTTCTTCCCCTAAGGCTTTTTGAACGGCGTCGGTCATCCCACTTATGTATTCTTTTACTTTCCCAAAGTCTTTTTTCAGAATAGCCCTTCCAATCTCTGGATTATCTGTCAAAGCCTCGACATCTAAAGATTCTAAATCTTTCGGTTTAATATCGTTATCTGAAATATTTTTGCCTATTTTAGACTGGATCTCCTTCTTTTTTCTCTCATTTTCGGTGCCTGTTCCCTCAGTGCCAGCATAAGTTGCACCCATATCTTTTCCCTTATTCAATTTGACATATGTCTCTCTTGCCATTTTCGCATTAGGCGTATCAATCTCTCCTCTTGTATTATAAGTTCTCATTAATTCCTTAACACTGTTCAAAATTGCTGTTTTGTCCTTGGAGTCACTGGTCATAGCACCTATATCTTTATCTCTAAAATGTTTCATCAAGTTTTCAACTACATCTGAAGAAGAGAATGATTCTGAGCTGATATTAT
>Ga0307992_1001564_pt1 | contig 13499 bp, 13 predicted proteins | sample EllFjometagen133_FD_203162 | JGI IMG/M metagenome (GOLD analysis project Ga0307992, IMG submission 203162) | Marine microbial communities from Ellis Fjord, Antarctic Ocean - #133 | ecosystem: Environmental > Aquatic > Marine > Unclassified | place: Southern Ocean | collected 2014-10-08
TACTAGGCCGGAATTCGAATCCCGGGTTGGACATAGAATATATTTTTTTGAGGTTAAACCGAACCAATTTCACAAATTTAAGCCCTTATCTTTGAGATTGCCTGAATCGCTTCTTTGCCCAGCTGGCGAATATCGTTTTCGATTTCGTTTCCCTCAAGCTCCTCAGCCGTGAACCATCTCAACTCAATTGACTCTCCAGGATCAGGGGTCACATCAAAGGATGATGCCTTTGCAAAATAAATCATATCGATGTGTTGGTGGAAGGGATTGATGTTTTCCAGAAGCAGGTGGCGTGGTCCAGGAATTTCCTGGGCGTTTTCTGAATGAATGGTGGATTCAGCATGAATAAGCTCAACATCCAGACCCGTTTCTTCTTTGACTTCACGCACCGCGGCGACATGGGGCAGTTCGTCCCTGTCTATATGCCCACCCGGTGGCAACCACATTTTGAGACTGCGATGTAAATGCAGGACGGTTTTTCCATTATAGACAACAAATGTGGTGGCAGTAAAGTGACGCGTGATTTCCATGCAGACTCCTGTGTTGTGTGTGTCGCGTTATTAAAATGGGTGAGTTCAACACGGTTTCCAAGTCCCTTCAATCTTTCTCCTCTGTATTATTGCCATTGACGATACCATTAACTGTCTTTATAATGATGCTTCGGGGGTTGTCTGTTGGTGGATGCATGGAACCTGTTTTCTGGTTTTTGTGAATACGCTTTTTTAAGGAGCACCATACTGAAATCTATTAAAGAAATAACCGGGCGAATCGAATCGAACCGCACGCCAGAACGTCCTTCTCTCACAGAGGGAAATTTCTATAATGAACTTGATCCTGGCGTCATGGGTCCAGGTATGAATCCAAGAATCCAACGCCTCCGCAAATTGAGCTTTGAGGCTGAACCTAGCCTGTCGATTGAACGCGCTCTTCACCAGACAGCTTATTACAAAGAACATTACGGAAAACATTCCACACCTGTTTTCAGGGCCTTGACCTTTCTGGATCACTGCCAAAAAAAGACGCTTTATCTAGGTGATGATGAACTCATTGTGGGAGAGCGTGGTCCTTTTCCTAAATCTGTGCCCACATTTCCAGAATTAACCTGTCACTCCGTCGAAGATTTTCATGTGTTGAATACCCGTGACCAGCAATGTTACACCATTAGCCAAGAGAATATCCATACCTACGAAATAGAGGTAATCCCCTACTGGAAAGGCCGAACCCAGCGTGAACGCATTTTCAACCATGTTCCTGAAACCTGGCGTCGCGCATATGAGGCTGGCCTGTTTACAGAGTTTATGGAACAGCGGGCTCCTGGTCATACCGCGCTGGATGGGAAAATTTATGAAAAGGGCATGCTGGATTTTAAACGCGACATCAAAAATCAAATCGAGACACTGGATTTCCTGAATGATCCGGAGGCTACGGATAAAATTGAACAACTCAAAGCAATGGATATCTCCTGTGATGCTGTCATTGTCTTTGCCAATCGCCATGCTGAGCTTGCTGAAGAAAAAGCGAAGACAGAAACAAACCCCAGGCGGAAAAAAGAGTTGCTACACATCGCTAAGGTCTGTCGTTGGGTTCCAGCTAATGCGCCCCGAACCTTCTGGGAAGCCTTGCAAATGTATTGGTTTGTTCATCTTGGGACCATCACAGAGTTGAATGGTTGGGATGCCATGAACCCCGGTCATTTTGATCAACATCTCGCACCCTTTTACAACAAAGATATCTCCAACGGCACACTGACCAAGGAGGAAGCTAAGGAACTGCTTTGCTGTTCCTGGATCAAAGTAAACAACCAAACCGCACCTCCCAAAGTGGGTATTACCGCCAAAGAAAGCGGTACTTATAACGATTTTACCAACATCAATATTGGAGGATTAACCAAAGACGGTTCAGATGGTGTCAGTGAAGTTTCCTATCTCATGCTTGAGATTATTGAGGAGCTTCACCTGTTACAGCCCGGCACATCGGTTCACATAAGCCCGAAAACGCCAGACAGATTTCTCCATGCTGCTGCAAAAGTGATTCGTCAGGGGCATGGCTATCCCTCGGTTTTTAACCCCGAGACTTATATCCAAGAGATGGTCGGTATGGGGAAATCTCTTGAGGATGCCAGAGAAGGAGGATGTAGTGGCTGTATCGAGGTGGGCGCCTTTGGAAAAGAGGCTTTTTTATTAACGGGTTATCTCAATGTACCCAAAATTCTTGAAATCACGCTGAACAATGGGGTTGACCCCATCACAGGAAAAGTCGCCGGAATAGAAACGGGTGACCCCGCAAGTTTCACTTCATACGAGGTCCTCTATGACGCCTTTCTCAAACAACTCCATTTTATTGTCGATCAAAAAATCCGGGTCAGTAACTATATCGACACCATGTTTGCCAAATATGCGCCGGCTCCCTTTCTTTCAGTTTTAATTGATGACTGTATTTCAACGGGTCGAGACTATTACAATGGGGGACCCCGCTATAACACCAATTATATCCAGTGTACTGGGTTGGCCACTGTCACTGACAGCCTTTCCGCCATGAAGACCCATGTCTTTGACAAACGAAGTCTCAATATAAAAGACCTCCTCGATGCTGTTTCTAAAAACTTTGAGGGTGATGAAAAACTGCGCCAGACCATCGTGAACTGGACACCTTTTTTTGGTAATGACAATGATGATGCTGACAATATCGCCATACAGGTTTATGAAGATCTGCTCGAAGCTATTGACGGTAAACCCAACACTAAGGGAGATGTTTTTCACCTCAACATGCTCTCCACGACCTGCCACATCTATTTTGGTAAGGTGCTGGGAGCCACACCCAATGGACGACTCGCCGGTAAATCCATCTCTGATGGAACCTCACCCTCTCATGGTTGTGACATCAATGGGCCCTCGGCTGTTATTCGATCTCTCACCAAGCTTGATCATACACGTTCTGGCGGAACGCTATTGAATCAACGCTTTCTTCCCAGTCTTTTAAAGCGGGATGCCGACATTGAGAAGCTGGGTAATCTAATCCGGAGTTATTTCAAGCGTGGAGGTCACCATATACAGTTTAATGTGGTTGATACTGCCACCCTAAAAGCTGCCCAGAAAAACCCAGAGGATTACAAGGATTTATTGGTTCGCATGGCAGGTTATAGTGATTATTTCAATGATATGAATGCGGATCTCCAGCAGGAAATCATTGACCGTACAGAAAATGAATCTTTTTAGTAAAATCCGCCTGTGACTTCTTCTCCACCTCAGCCAGTCAAACAAATGCATTCTAGCCTCATTTTTGACATTAAACGCTATGCTATCAATGATGGTCCTGGCATCCGGGTAACCGTTTTTTTCAAGGGATGCCCTCTGTCTTGTGTTTGGTGCCATAACCCGGAGAGTCAATCCACCTCTGTTCAAAAAATGTATACGCAAGAAAAATGCATTGGCTGTGAGGCTTGTGTAGAGGCCTGCGAACAGAACGCCTGTGTTTTAACTCCCGAGGGTATTGTCACCAGCACAGATCTTTGCATTCTGTGTGGAAAGTGTGCCGAAGCCTGTCCAACGAAAGCCACAGAAATGTCCGGGCAGAAACTGGCGGTACAGGACATCATGGAGATCATTTCTAGAGAAAAACCCCTTCTGGATGATTCAGGTGGTGGCGTGACTTTTTCCGGTGGCGAACCCCTTATGCACCCTGAGCTTTTGATCCCGCTCCTGGATGGGTGTGGTCAAATGGGTCTTCACCGCTGTGTTGATACATCAGGTCTTGCCAGCGCAAAATGCTTGCTTGAGGTTGCAGAAAAGACAGATCTGTTTTTGTACGATTTGAAAATGATGGATCCAGATCGACACCTGGAATATACTGGCGTTAGCAACAAGAGCATCTTGAGTAATCTTCGTCTTCTGGCTAAATCTGACGTCGATATCATCATCCGAATACCACTGATAAAAAATATAAATGATGATAATCAAAACATTCAGGCTACTGCTGAGTTTATTGCCGCACTCCCGGGAAAAGCGCTGGGGGTAAACCTCTTACCGTTTCACAACCTGGCTGCAAAAAAGCATCAAAAGATGGGCTCGCATTACGATTCAAAGCGCTTTGGCGAACCAGGTCAAAAAAGGCTAGATCAAATCATCGAGACCTTTGCAGGTTTTGGTGTGGTTGCCTCCGTGGGGGGATAGACCAAACTTAATCTTTTCTCTGTTTTAATTTTATGATTCTCCTGTCAAAATCATCATCTTACTCATTCACTTTTTCACAATGTTAACTTTATCACAACGGTTTTTATTCCCATGCTTCGCTTTTGGAAACAACCAAGCTCCAGCTTACCTTGATTGCTTAGCTTGAGGAACATGTACAGAAACTGATGATAAGACGCTTGATACTTTTTCGACCCCTTTTGGCAAGCCTTGTGCTATTGCTTCTGGTTCCTCTTTTTTTTGCTCAGGCCCAAAGAATTCGTGTCAACCCCGACACGCGGATGAAGGCTGTATTCTTAATTAACTTTACCAAATACATCAGCTGGACAACCTTGGACACAGTAAAAAACTTCACTATCGGTGTCTATGGATTAGATGATATTCTGGTTCCTCTGAGACAGATGTCAAAAGAAAGGGCTTCTGAAGGTCAAAAGATTGTCGTTGAGCGCGTTTTCAATGTTGAAGAAATTGAGGTTTGTGACATCCTCTTCGTCCCAATTGACCAAACTGAGGCTTTTCGCAAATTGCGTCCAAACATTCCACCCCAAAACATTTTATTGGTAGGTGAATCCCTTGGCTTCGCCACCAGCGATGGTGCCATAAATTTCATTAAACGTGATGGCAAAATTAAACTGGAAATTAACCGCCAAGCACTTCATGCGGCAAATCTCAAAGCAAGCTCACACCTTTTAAAGCTGGCAATTCTTGTGGGTGAAGAGGAAACGCCTTTCCGTGACTAGTTTTCAAGACCTGTCCATCAAGCTAAAGCTGATCTCAATTCAGCTCTTTACAACTCTGTTTATTCTGGTTTTTTTTGTTGGCATCTATCTATTTAGTCAATATCACCAGTATGAAGCACGGGCGTTTTCCCGCATGTCAACTCTGGCAGAAATTTTAGGTTCAAATAGTATATCAGCCTTGCTGTTTTTTGATAACGATGCAGCAAATGACGTATTGGAGTCTCTGGAAACTCAAGAAGATGTTCTTAATGCTGTCGTTTATGATCACAACGGTGATGTCTTTGCCCGATTCGATCAAGATAGCAACTCAGGATATGGCTTTGAAGAAATGCTTTCCGAAAAAAGATTGACTGACGATGGCCATTTTTTACTCACCAAAAAAATTCTTTTTGATGACCTTTGTGTTGGCTGGATAACTCTAAGGCTTGATTCAAGCAATCGAACGACAGCGTTGGTTGAGGCTGTTTGGCAGTCCTTTTTTCTTTTTATCGCTGGTATTATCCTGGCCGGACTTCTGTCGGTTCGTGCTCAAAGACCCATTTCTGAATCCATCGGAAAGTTGGCTGAAACGGCGAAAAGAATTCACTCTTCCGGTGATTATTCTATTCGCGTAAAATCTAGCTCCAAGGATGAGATCGGGGAATTGGTGCTCAGTTTTAATGAGATGCTGGAGAAGATCCTCAATCATGAGCAGCACCTTGAACAGCTGGTTGCCAAAAGAACTGTGGAACTGGAAGCAGCCAAAACAAAAGCTGAAGAGTCTGATCATCTGAAGTCTGCCTTTTTGGCTTCCATGTCTCATGAGCTGCGAACCCCACTAAATTCCATTATAGGGTTTACCGGCATCCTCCTACAGGGCATGGCTGGACCCCTTTCTCCAGAACAATCCAAACAGCTTGGCATGGTGAAGGGCAGCGCTTCTCATCTGCTAGAATTGATAAATGATATTCTCGATATTTCAAAGATCGAGTCTGGACGCATACAGGTATATGACGAAGCGTTCAAAATCGATTTGGTGCTTGTTATGGCAGTCAGCTCTCTGCGACCTTTTGCGGAGAAAAAAGGTTTGCGCCTGCGACACAATATTAAGTCTGGCCTGCCGAAACTGCATACCGACAAAAGAAGGCTAGAGCAGGTTTTGATTAACCTGGTCAACAACGCCATCAAGTTTACAGACGAGGGTGAAATCATTGTTAACTGTTACCAGAAAGATGATTTCTTACATATCGAAGTCATTGATACTGGTGTTGGTATTAGCAAGAAAGATTTGGAAACCATTTTTGAAACCTTCCGACAGATTGACACGGGGCTGGATCGCGTGAAAGAAGGTTCTGGTCTTGGGCTAGCCATCAGCAAGAAGCTGGTTGAATTGCTGGGTGGCACCATCAGTGTGGTAAGTGAACCTGGTGCTGGCAGTACTTTTTCTATTGTTTTGCCAGTCAGCCCGGAGGAGCCATCAAGTGAAGAGTAAAACGCTTATTATTGAAGACAATGAAAACAATATGTACCTGATTACTTTCTTATTGAAGAATAGTGGGCATGATGTTTTTCAAGCATATGATGGACAGGCAGGCGTTGAGCTTGCCAAAACTGAGAATCCAGATTTGATTTTACTGGATATACAGCTTCCAAAAATGAATGGTTATGAAGTCGCCAGAGAGTTACGCAAAGACGAATCTCTAAGTAATACCCCTATTGTTGCCATCACCTCCTACGCCATGCCTGGCGATCAAGAAAAGGCACTTGAAGCAGGCTGCACCGGCTACATCAAAAAACCCATTAACCCTGACACCTTTGTTGGGGAGGTTGAAAGTTACCAGAATAAAAGCTAAGCGGACTGGCTTTTTGTCTCTAGGCGCCTGATAAGCCCTGCAACACTCCTGCTCAATAATTCTTTTTTTATAAATGTTTCATATATCCAATTATGGATGTCCTTGTTCTTCTGTTTTTGGGTCAATAATTTTAAGGAGAAGCAAATGAAAAAACTGATTCCCTGGGTTGAAATTCCGGCACTAGGCATGCCAAGAGCCGTCAAATTCTACAATCAGGTTCTGGATCTTGATTTATAAATTATGGGTTTTGGAACGGAGAAAATGGCCTGTTTTCCATCTGGTGAGGGCGCCATTTCGTCTGCTCCTGATTTTGAGCCGGGATCAACAGGTGTGCTGGTTAGCCTGAATACTGAAGATGCTCTTGATGAAACCATTCTCAGTATTGAAGCTGCCGGAGGACAGATTGCAACCCTGAAAACCAAAATTGAAGCTGAGGAACGTGGGTTCTTTGCCATTTTCCTTGATTCTGAAGGCAATAAACTGGGTCTGTACGGCGACTAAATCGATTCCACATTAACTGCCTTTCAATCTGGAGGACAATCATGCGTGGAGCCTCAATCTAAATATTTTGAACTGATATGCCTTTTAATTTCACACAACCAGCCCTGGTCCTATCGCCTTTTGTAAAACAATATTGGGCGTTGGATAATGTGATGCCCCGGGAAAAAACCATACCCAGCGAATTATTCCAACGGGTCTCATAGAACTTACTCTTTATCTTAGGGACAAACCCGTTTCATCGGACCGGGCTTCTATCTCGTCAGAGACCTCTCTGCTCAGCGGTCAACAAAACACACCCTATGATCTGGTGGTTGCTGGAAATGTTTCCGTTTTTTCCATTACCTTTCACCCCTAGGGTACCCAGGCATTTTTTTACATTCCCATGGATGAGCTATACGATCAGACCATTTCGCTGAAATCCATTCAAAAGGATTTTGTCGATCATGTTGAAACTGAACTTCATGAAGCCTCATCTCTTGCGAATCGAGTAGAGATTATGAATCAATTTCTGTGGCTCTTACTCACCAAGAATGGCAGGCTGGATGAACAACCGCGACTTACGGAAAGTCTCACACATATCGATCAATCCATGGGAATGGTTGATATAACACACTGGCCAGAAAGGCCTGTTCGAGTCGTAAACAATATGATCGGATTTTCAAAACCAATGTCGGGGTTTCACCCAAACGGTTTTTACGAATTCTCCGCCTCCAGCATGCCCTCTTCAAAAAAAACAGATTAACCCCAGGATAAGTCTCACTGAACTGGCTTATGATTGCGGCTATTATGATCAATCAAATATGATTAATGATTTCAGGCTGCTCACAGGAATGTCACCAAAACAATATTTTTTAGATTGTGATGCCTATTTAGATTATTTTCTACTCTAATTTCAACCGGTTTCAATGGAGAGAAAGATAAAGAACAGCCAAAAACACATGATTTTCCGCGAGATGTATCCCCCTGAAGCCGAGTTTTTAAAAGAGATGCTTTATGAATCACTTTTTGTCCCTGAGGGAAAGGAACGCTATCCCAGATCTGTGTTGGAGCGCCCGGAACTCGCTAAATATTATTTAAAATGGGGCTCTATTCCTCATGACCTGGCCTATGTGGCAGAGGATAATGGCACCCTGATTGGTGCTGTCTGGGGCAGAGCACATCAACCACCCCATCAAGGATATGGCTATATCGATTCTGATATTCCTGAAATCGGAATCGCATTGAAATCATCCCACAGAAACAGGGGTGTCGGAACCAGACTGCTTAAGTTAATTTCGGAACACTATGCCACGCTTGAGGTGTGTTTTCTTTCGCTCAGCGTTGATAAACTTAACCCAGCCAAGAAGCTTTATGATCGTCAAGGATTTTTGGTGGTGGTGGAAAACGAAAAAATTTTATCATGCTCAAACACCTGCTCTCATAAGGGGGCTGGTTTGCTTTAAAAGTCCAGTCTATTGCTCGCCATGCTTACAAAAATTATGGGCAAATAACTCAACAGATAACGAAAAAACTGTTTTGCTGTTGCCGGTTCCCGATGACTATAAAAGGGTGTCACCATCACGATGGCACCCCTGGTAAGCAGGGTGGCAATGCCCACCAAGCACAGAATGAATATCATAAAGATGAGCTAGAAGGTAACGTCTACATCCTGGTTAAAAACCGAAGCGGGGTTATAGTTTATTTTCATGATATCACCCGGAAGGAGTAATCCGAAAAGGTTAATACAAAGATGGCGAGGAGGGTGAAAAAGGCCACGCCAAGAAAGAGCTTGAAAATTAGGGGCTCATGATTCAGATGCATAAAGAAATAAAGCACCAGGCCTGCCTTTACTGAGGCAACGAACATTGCAATCAACAAGGCTCCTGTATTTCCAACATCCAGACCTGACAACAGCACGGGGGTTTCTTTTTCCGATTGAGCAATACCGAGAGAATCACAACAGTAACCAGGATGGAGCACAGTATCACGACACCGGTCACTTTTAGGAAATTGAAACAGTAACCCCGTCCTTCAGGTTCCTCGGCAAAACAAAATTTCACGATTTATTTAACGGTGGGAGCCCATTTGCCCTCCATGGCATTGGTCACAGAAACCATGACTTCCACAGGAAAAAAGGACAGTCCACGGATATAGCGGGAGATAATACCGCTGGGTGACAAAATGATGAGTGATGAGCCGTGCATAAAGCCGTCTTCCTGGTCAGGAGCGTAAAGAAGCCCTACAGATTCTGTTAATGTTGTGATGGTGGCAGAGTCAGCTGTCAAGAACCTGAAAGACGATTCTGGAATATTGGTTTTTCCATTAAAGATGTCGAAATATGACTGCTTTTTAAGAGCCGCGATCTTATGATCTTCTTTGGGATCAAAACTCACCGCAACGATATTGTATTTATCTCCAGGAAGAAAAGCAGAAGGAGATTGATTGATCAAATCCATGATGGCGTTGAGAAAAGGATTACAGCTAGAGATACAGTTATAGTAGACCAGGGCCAGAATAATGGGCTGGCCTTCGCTGGCGGTTGCCAGGATAACGGGCTATCCTGATTCATCAAAAAAAGCTCAGATCCAGATCAACTTTTTGTCCCAAAAAGGTATCATCGATGCCGCTTTCAGGTTGTGTTTCTATCTTTTCTGAGAACAGCGATGTGCTCAGGATAAGACTCATAATTATTAAGTGTTTGAATAGCATGTTCACCCCAGTCAAAATAAACTCATACTTCTAGTGTTAGACTATTGATGATAATTTTAATCACTCTCCATTGCAGGGAGGAAATTTGCGTCTAAAAATATTTGTTTCTGTTTAATGTCGCCTGTGCGTAGGAGTTATTCATGGATCGTGGCGACGGTTATTTGTTGGTCTTTTTTTTAGATGGAAATTCTTGATTTACCTGGAATATGCCTGTCTATAATCGATAAGCCCCAGTTTGTAGGCGCGATGGATAAGTTCCCATTCATCTCGTCTGGCGAAGAACAGCGTGGTGTAATTCCTTTGTATCTGACTGCCATGAAAGAGATAATATTCCAGTCTTGCCAGGCCTTCAGGATTTGTAACTGCGCCTAAATAAAAATCAACATTCTTACGGGTGATTAAGTCTACTGTGCTTGTGAGTAACCCCACAACTTCATCGATGTCTTCTGGACAACCTCTGATGGATTGACTGATGATCTGGTTTAGTTTTTCTCTCTCAATCAATACAATACCACTTTGTTCTATAGGGGATCAACTCTGTATTTTATCTGCATGCCATTAAGAAAGTTGCGCAATATCTGATCTCTCAAAGGGCGATAGTGTTTGTGGTCGGGTTTACGGAAAAAAGCGCTCAACTCATACTTGCTTACTTTTAAATCAGCCAGAGCTAAGACATCTAAAACGTCCTCTGCCTTCAGATTCAAAGCAATCTGGAGTTTTTTCAAAATCACATTGTTGGTCAGTATGCGCTCCGGTTTGGGTAGGGGTCCCTCTTTTTTTCCACGCATGTCAATTATGAGCCCATTCAGAAAATCAGCCAGCTCATCATCATAAAAAGTCTTATAGGCTGGATCTTCTTCTCGCTTGAGCCAGTCACTAATTTGCGTTCTGGTGACTTTATGCTCAGCCAAGGCAAAGATGGCGATCATCTTGGAATCGCTAAAATCAAATGTGTATCTGATTCTTCTTAGAATATCATTTTTAGTCATAATTCTTTCTCTGTTAGAAAATTTGAACCCTCTGGAAATGTAACAATGGATCGAACAAAAATGGATTTCACTCTAAATTAATACCAGTTATTCCATTTCTTGTTAAAACCCACATATATCGCTTGTCGTCTGCAAGCTCCAAATCTTTTACTTCAATTGCCCGACTGTCTTGGGTAATATCGTATATTAATTTCCATTCTTCTCCATTGAGTTGATATAAAGCCCTGTCTCCCATTACAATGATGTCATTCCATATATTAACAAGTATTCTTTCTGGATATTTTAACTTTGGACTTTCAATTTGAGCTAAAACTGTCCCGTTGTCCGAAATAAGTGTAATAGAATCTCCTGTTAGGAAATAGAATCCATCTTTACTTGATGTAACATCAAATATCCATTTTTTGGGAATGACAATATTAAACAGTTCTGCTCCATTTTGGCGATCAAATTGCCGTATTTTGCGTCCTCCCAAAAAAATTAAGGATTGAGGCCCCAAGATCAATTTGCTGTATGCTGCATTGATGTTGAAGTCCCGGATATACCGTCCACTTTTCCGGTCAAAGACAGAACAATCAACTGAAGAAATCTCTTTCCCTTGTTTACCAACACCTGGTTTCCCAGATGTGATCCATATTTGATTGTCATCCCAGGTGACTTCTCCTATATATGGTGAAGGAAGGTACTCTTCGACTGTTATCGGGTTTACTGTTTTTGACTGGAGATCAATCAGGAGTTGGTCAACCCATAAATAGTTACCCATTGCTGCAATAGAAAGGCTTCTGTCAAATTGAATTGGTAGTTGAAATGTTAATTTCTCACCACTTTCAAGGTTATACCCTATCAATCCAGACTGTTCGAATCCATATAGAACACCTTCATTGTATGTAATATCTCGAGATGCCCAGGATTTAAACTGTTTTGCCAGTTCAGCTTCCGCGTAATCCCAGTCAATATCTATATCAATGACCGGCTTAAATAAACTTTGTCGCTCAGAAGAATCTCTATGATTCGTCTGGGCGACCCAAGTCCCTTTTTTAAGAACAAAGCGGTGTGGTTCACATTCTAGGAGAGGTGAATTTTTTAAGCAGACATCAATTTCAGAAGAGGATATCCAGAATATACCGCGCGCATTTGCTCCGGATAAATTGAGGCTTAACTGAAATGATTCCTGGGTCGTTTCCCAAATTCGAAATCCGGGCTTTACGCTCTCTTCCTCATTCTCATATCCTACCTCAGCTATCCACTTTTTATCTGGTGAGATATAGGGCAAGGTCGGTGTTACAATTTGTGTTCCAGATGATATATTGAGAATTGTATAGCTTCCCCCCTCGTAGTGCTGAGTTCTCACAAGCACCAGTCTGTCTGATAGTGTTCCGACAAAAGAATGTCTTTGGGCGGCTTCGCCGTCTGTATCGTTATTGGTAAACTTTACCCAAGAACTATCGTGTAATTGTATTTCGAGACCTTCTATATTCTCCATAAAAGCTATCTCTGTTTTAAGGTCATCTATTTTGTTGGGGGGTTGGGTTTTCTCTGTCCCGGGGGAATCAACAACTTTTCTCTCAGGAGAATTGTTAACCACAATTTCTATCGATGTAGGTGCGTTTTTAGTTGTCGCTTGAGCCGCATTGCCTCACATAAAATCGCACATGATCAAAGTACTTGCCTCATGGGAAATGTAACCCAATACTTATTTAGAATTGATAAGTGGAGGGTTCAAAATGAGGTTAGCGATGAGTTTCAAAACAAGACGAGAGTTATTGGTTCAGATCATTCCACGTTACCGTGAGGCAGATCAAAATCAAAAGAGGTTCATATTAGATGAGTTTGTCTCTACTACTGGTTATTCCAGGAAATATGCTATTCGGTTACTTTCTTCAAAAACGGTTCCGGTAGTATCAAAAATATGTAGACCACGTGTTCCCTACTATGGCACCGAGGATCAGGAGATCATTAAGCTGGCTTGGTCAGCTGCAAATTTTATCGCCTCTAAAAGGTTGGCCCCGTTTTTAAAGGAACTCATTCCCGCCCTGGAAAGACACGGTCATTTAAACCTGACTGGTGAAACCAGAGACAAAATCACATCCATAAGTGCTGCTACTATTGATCGCATATTAACCCCTCAACGCAAGCATCTTAATGGTCGCGGAATTAGCACAACCAAACCAGGTACCCTGCTAAAGAAACAGATTCCTATTAGAACATTCGCTGATTGGACTGAGAATAAACCTGGGTTCTTTGAAGCAGATCTAGTAGCCCACTGTGGTGGTGATGTGAGCGGAGCTTTTCTGTATTCCTTAGTCTTGACTGATGTAGCAACCGGTTGGGTTGAGTGTTTGCCCCTATTATCTAAACATCAAGGAATGGTCATTCAGGCATTCGGACATGCTTTACAACTTATTCCGTTCCCATTATTAGGGATAGATACAGACAACGGGGGTGAATTTATCAACAAGGAGCTAATTGACTTCTGTGAACAATATCAGATCACATTCACTCGTGGTCGAGCCTATAAGAAGAACGACCAATGCTTTGTTGAGCAAAAGAATGGCGTTGTCGTAA
>Ga0307992_1001565_pt1 | contig 13493 bp, 25 predicted proteins | sample EllFjometagen133_FD_203162 | JGI IMG/M metagenome (GOLD analysis project Ga0307992, IMG submission 203162) | Marine microbial communities from Ellis Fjord, Antarctic Ocean - #133 | ecosystem: Environmental > Aquatic > Marine > Unclassified | place: Southern Ocean | collected 2014-10-08
ACCCTCGTTCTCATATTGCTTTGCTCTTTCTTTTGAGCCAACAGTAGCTATTAGGCTTCCTGCTGCCGAAGTCAATAAACCTTTACCCGCATCGGATTTCAAAAAATCTCCAAAATCACTCATAATTAAATAATTAAATTATTTACCTTTTTTCTTACTACTTTTAATTGCTTTAACAATCAATACAGTTGCCACAACTCCAACTACTCCGATACCACCCCATAAGAAATATTTTCCTATAGGACTTTCCTTTGTTTCACCTGTAACATCACTAATTGCTGTTAGTGGGTCAATACCTGAGTTAATACTAGTAATAATTGCATCTTTCTCTTCATCAGTTAAATTAGGGTCATTTAACACACTATCTATAGCTTGGTCATTCCCTGCTTCTATTACATCATCATCATCTCCTGTTCCCATGCCTTTCGTTTCCTCAGTTGCTTTTTTGTCGCTTTTTATTGATAATAAGGCTGTTATTATTACAGGTATTGCTGTTATAATTGCTACTATAACACCATCTGCTAAGTAATTCCATTCACCATCAAACCCACTTTCTTTAGATTTTTTAATTTGTTCTTTAACTTTTTTACTCACAGCTTTTGGCTTATGTTTTGAACCACTATCTACTGATTTAATAAGTGGTTTATTACCTCCACCTATTTTTTTCCATTTAGATAAAAAATTAGTCCAAGCAGGTAAATTTTTATCTTTAGAAATTTTCAATCTGGAGGCTAGTCCCATTACATTAAGTTTTAGAATTGCCAAAAACGCATTTCTAGGTGCACTAGCAGCTACTTTCTTAAATAATCTTGAACCTCCTTTACCAAATTTACCAAATTTAGTTCTATTCTTATCTACAATCTTTTTCTGCCTTGTTATCTCTGCTCTTTTCTTAGCTTTTATATCTTTCTTCGCATCTTTTTTAGATTGTCGGTAATCCTTACCTTTTCCATATTTATCACGTAATTCTTTTTTAGTCTGTTTTTTAGTCTGTCTCTTATCTTTACGTGCATTTTTAATATCTTTTCTTGCATCTTTTCTTTTAGACTTCTTGTCTTTACGCTTACTCTTTTTAGCTTTTCTCTTATTTTTTTTCTTATTCCTCTTATCTTTTCTTCGTTTACGACCTTTCCCTTTTGCATAAAACCATTGTTCATCATACTCATCATCACCACTAGCATATAATTCTTCATCATCAAAACTTTCATACTCATCTTTTTCCTCTTCCAATAATTCTACATGCTCATCTTCATTATCTGTTTCATCGGCAAGATTTTCATATAAATCCTCTAAAGTATCAACATATAAATCAATAGGCTCATCATCTCCGATAGTACTAAAGTTATCCAGTTCTTTAAATAGAGAATAATCAACTTTATTTTTTAACGCCCAATCTTTAAATTCAACACCTTTGTTGATATGGTCAGGGGTACGTAAAAATGTATCAATTATTTTGATTTTCTCAGCAACTAATTTCTTCTGAGCAACTAATTCTCCAACTCTTGCTTTGCCACTCTCAATATTAGCTTTATAAGTTTCTTCCTTTTGATTTTCCATTGTATTTTAGATTTTATATATTAAATATTTTTATTATCAGTTTCAGTTTTTTTAATCTTATGTTCTTTATATCTGTCACTTGCTTGAACGCTTATCCAGACTAATAAAACAAGTGATGTAAATGTCGAAATTATTAATCCTACTCTTTCTGGTTTCATAATTTATACCTCCCCATCGTAATAGTAATTACTTTTACTATTAAATTTAATCTTTGCTTTTTCAAAATTATTAATCATATTCTCAATAATCTTATATCTTTCCACATTTCCATCGGTTGCAGAGCCATGAAAGACACTAAGGAAAACTTTTATTGCTTCTACTCTACTATAGCCAAGACCTAAATAGACTAAAAGTGCGTTTGTATCTGCCTCAGTCTCATTATCCATATCTTTATTCAAATAGAAATGACTAAACTCATGCAACAAAATTGCCATACGCATAGGAATAGTGTAATTAACAAAACTATTCCTAGCAATCTCAATTATCCCAGTCTTCTTATTAATCCTTGCAGGAGTATTCATTTTATGCCCATCATCACGACTTGTAACATTTGGAACATAATCTATACGAAACTCTCCTGAATCTGATATATATATAGCCTTTTGACAATCTAATATTCCTGCTTTATCACTAAACCATTGAGCAAACTTAACAAATTTTCTAGTTATAGGATTCTGAATTTGGTCTACACTAAATTTTCTCTTTAAATCAATCTTTTTAATTGATGTAATACTAAAAGAACTATCTTGCCTTGCTTTCTTATTGCCACGTAATTTATTATAAATACTTATCTTGGCAACCTTTGGAGTCTGAGGCAATCGAATATAGAATTTCCCCTTACCTTTTATCTTACGCAATCTATCTGCATAAACAGTATTAGGTTTTAAGTTATCCTCTATTTTTACGATAAGAGGCTGTTCCCTTTTGCAGAAAACATTTACCTCTATCGTACAAGGCTTCCTATTTAGTACTCTTTTATATCTCATTGAATTATTTTATTATAATTCTAATGCTCTTGAAATAGTTTTTAATGCTCTTTTCACTTCGTTTTTAGCATCATAATCAGCAGGTTTTCTCGTAGCAATCTTAACTTTACTACGATTTACTTTTGGTGCTGGTCTTCTATGATGTCTTGGTTTACGTTTAGGAGATGGACTAATTTTCTTGAAGAAAGATACAGTCTTTTTTCTTCTCTTTTTTCTTCTCTTTTTAGCTCTACTCCTTCGACCTCTAGCCTCTTCATAATCATCATCGTCTTCGTCATCAAAGTCTTCTCCATCGAAACCATCATAATCATCTTCAACAAAGTCTTCGTCATCAAAGTCTTCTCCATCGAAACCATCATAATCATCTTCAACAAAATCTTCATCATTGTCGTCAAAGTAAACATCATCATCATCGAATGAATTATAATCAGCATCAACTTGATTATATTTGTTAATCAAAAAATCTTTATTAGTTTTCATAATATTATTATTTTTAAAATTAAATGTCTAATGCTCGTTTTATCGCACCCAAAGCCTTTCTAACTTCTCTTTTTGATTCATCAGTAGTAGGCTTTCTATTCATCTTAACCTGACGACTATTAGTTGTATCTGTAACACTTCCATCTCTACCATGTCTTACAGATTTTTTTCTTTGTGGTGCTCTGCCACTTTTTTTAGCTCTTTCAGCTCTCGCTCTAGCAGCCTTTCTTAGTTGTCTTTTACGTTTTTTTGCCTTTCTTCTTCTTTTTCTATCACCTCTAGCCTCTGAAAAATCATCATCATCATCCTCATCGTCATCAAAATCTTCGTAATCGTCTTCATCATCCTCATCGTCATCAAAATCTTCGTAATCGTCTTCATCATACTCGTCATCAAAACTTTCAAATTCATCTACAAATTCATCTTCTCCACCCGCCATTGAAAATTCCTCAATTGTTCCTACATTGTCTTTTACGTTTTTCATAATACAAATTATTAAATTATTATTATTAAATTATTTTGATACTTTCCTTGCTATTAACACTAAGGCAACACTACTTACTACAGTAAGTCCAATAAACACCATAGCTTGTTTTTTATCCCAAGTATAATATTTACGCTTTGCAGTCAGAATTGTAATACCAGTAAAGGCGGGTAACAATGCTCCCGCAGTTATTAAGTATGCTTTTAAAATCTTTTCTCCGTTTGACATAGCATTAATTTTTTAATTTAAACTTTCGCTTCTTTTGTTTCAACTTCCTCTACATCTGCCACCTCTCCTTTGCTAACCATAGCTTTAATCTTGTCTTTAAAAACAAAACCTAAGATTCCCAACACAACGATTGAACCTCCTATAATAATCCATTTTTTACTCATCTCAATTTATTTTTTAATTTCTACTTCTTGCTCTTTGGTCTTAACACTACCCTCTTCAATTTTCTTATCAATAACATCTTTTGTAGTAAAGTTATGTTACACTAGCTAATAAACTTGCTCCCATTATTCCAAATAGAAGAGAATAACCAAATCCTTTCTAAAATCCAGTCTTCTTATAGATACTAAAACCTATACCAGTTGCAAAACCCAAACCATTCCCGATTTGTCCTGCTGTCATTATCTTACTTTTCCTACTTGGTGTCATATTTACAGTTTATTTATTAGCTTTATAAGATGTGCTTTAACCTTGCTCTTATCAGTATCAGAAAGTTCTTCATTCTTTTTAGATTTACCTCTAATCTTTTTAGAACTTCTCATTTCTTCCATCAAACCCCTTTCTTTACCACTTCTTTTAGCACGCATGCTTTTATTTTCCATTTTTTTATCTCTCGCTGCATCTGTTCTTCTAGGTTTTCTAACACTTCTTTTTTTACGTGATTTTTTACCTCTGGCATATTCAAAATCTCCATCAGCATAAATATCTATCTCATCAGCAAATCCTACATCATCAATATCATTACTATCTAAAGATAGTTTTTCAAGATTGTCTACATTGTCTCTGTCTATTTTCATAATATTTATATTTTAAATTATTTCTTTTTATTTTTTACTGATTTTACTATTTTAAATATACCAAATCCAATTCCCAGTACTAATAAAGCACCAACAGTAATAGTTACACCTCTTGGAAGACCCAGAAACCTATCTTTCCTATCAGTAGCAGTTCCATCTCCTTCATCAATCTCTTTCTCTACTGGCTCTCCTGATTTTTCTTTACGTAGATTAGACTCTAGTGTACCTACAACAGTTTTGATACTATCTTCATTGTTCTTAACAAAATCTTGTGCTTGTTCCCAGTTAAAATTCATCCATTTATCTTGCATTAAAGTATATTTTCTATTTAACCATACTTTGAAAGTAGATTTTCTCTCTTTCGCATTATACAGTACTTGTTCTACCTTAATCCAGTCTTTTAAAGATATGTTCTTACCTTTAACGTACTTGTCATATATTTTACTAACTGATAACATATTTATTTATTTTATAAAATTAATTGAACTCAAATTTGGTTGCTTATGCTTAATCAACTCTTCGCCATCTCTCATTCTGAAATCATTCCTATCTTTCCCAATATCTCTACGAGAAGGATGAACTCTTCTCCTTCGCCTCTGTGGTTTCCCAGACATATTACTTTCTTTCTTAGGCTTATCTTCCACTACCACCTTACTAATTTTCTCTTGAATATTCTTACGGAAAACTAGATTAAACACTAAAAATCCCACTACAATACCAATTCCAGTATAGACCCATACATTCTTACCCTTTGAACGAGCAATTACATAACCCGCTACGCCAAAACCTAAACCTCCCGCAATACTTTCCTTGTTTATGTCTGCAATTTGCTTATACCTCTCCTTAGACACTAATTTACGTGCATTTTCAACAACAGCAGAATTAACATCTCCCGTTTTTGCCTCTTTTTTAGGCTCTGCATCTAAGTTATAGTATTCCAAAATATTTTATTTTAACAAGTTCTTAATTTTTTTCCTGCACTACTTCTTTTTGCTTTTTTACTAGAGTGCAATTGTTTTCCCGCAACTGTACAATTAACATTAGTGTTCTTCAATGATTTTATCAATTGGGGTTTTGTCTTTTTAGAAACGCTTTTAACACCTTTTTTAGTTGCTTTTGCTCTTAGAGTAGCTACTTTATTCTTACTCAAATTCCTTACTGAATTTTTACTCGCTTTTTTTGGCATAATATATAAATTTTAAATTATTGTTCATAATGTTGACGTATATCAATATTCGGTTGTGGATATTGTTGTACTGGACTCTGGAATTGTTGAACATGTTGTGGATGTTCGGGTATAATAGGAGGTTGAGTCCCATCACCAATTCCATCACCTACTCCATTCCCATCAATTACATTAACACTAGGGTCTTCAATTGGAAGTTCTGGCGTTACATCAGGAATTAAACTAGCATCGCCAATTGCTCCTCCTTCTGCCATCTTCTTAGCCTCATACTTTTTGAACGCCCATATCGTTACATGAGTTATTATAAATCCAAATAACCAAATACCACCCAGTATAACCATTAATCTTTTACTATCAATCGGTCTTAAATGTGACTCTAAAGTAGTTTGATTACCTTCGTGCATATCTACCTTAGTACTTATCTTTTCATTTAACTTCTTTTCATCAATTACTGCTTCGCTTCCATCGGCTGAAAGACTACTGCAAAAATTAAGAAATAAATGCTTATTGATATTGTCTGCTTCATCTTTAGCTTGTTTCTCCAATACCTTCTCTATCTTTTTAGCTGACATCTTCTTATTCTTAATAGGCATCCTTTGTAATGCTTTATTATTTTTGTATATCAACTTTATAATATTCTTTCTTAATACATCGTTGTCTAAATTCTTAACAACTTTTTGTGCCAATTCTTTTTTATTGGGTCGTTTAGAAATATTAACATCAGAACCTATTAATGCTTTAGCTACAGAATCTTTATCAAATACAGACAACTTGGCAATTTCATCGGTAAGTAAATCACCCATCAATTGCTCATCGTCATATTTAATGGCGTTATTAAAATTAACAAAAAAACTGTGCTTTATATACTGCATATTATGTATTAAACTGGTTTAGTAGTAAAAAATGATACCTTAATCAATGCCAGTAACCCAAGTGCCATAATAGAACCTACAACTACTGACCTAGTATCAAACTTAAATATATCTCCTTGCTTTGATACTTCCTTTACTTTATCTTTATCATCACCATCTGCTGAATTATACTTTTCAACTATCTTTTTATCTTCTCTGACTCCTTCTGCTTTATTACCTTGTTGTATTTCAAATCTACGATATAACAAATCTTTGTCGGGATGAATTTCGGCTAGGAAACATAATGATTTCTCTGGTTGACTTTTCTTTATCTTCTGGATAGCATTATAAAGTTCTAAATTATCTTTCGAGCCTTTATAACCACGTTCTTTCATTGCTTTAACAATACCATCTTTATTGTGCATTAAAGAATATTCAACAATGTCAATCTTATTGTTATTGTCAACATCTGAACTCTTTCTTTGCTTTTGACTTCTTCTGTGGTTTTTCATCTTTATATAAATTTATTGGTGGTTACAAAAAAAGGGCAAGACAAATCTGCCTTGCCCTTTAAGGTTAAGTATTATAAAATACAATTATTTTGCTCTTCGTTGTCCAATCATTTTCATTCCTGAAATTTTTGGATTCTTGTATTTATATGGTCTGCGACCTTTAAGAGTTGCAATAGAACTAGCAACCATACTAGGATACATTGTATATTGTATATATTTTCCTGCGGGAATACTCGCTAGAGTAATCTTAGTATAATCGTTCACAGTAAAATAAGCATCAACATCAAGAGAAGTTGTAATTTGTTGGAAAGTGTTGATTTGAGGAACAATCGTGTCCGTCATTTTCTTTCCTCTAATGTTCTTAGTTTCCACTTCAAACACAGTTTCAATTGCAGTTGCTTCATCACTTGATACACGTATCAATGCACACTCGAAAGGCTCGTTCTGTAGCTTTCTTAATAGACTAGCATAAGTAAGATTTGGATATTCATACGTTGCTGTTATCCCTAAAGTAACACCATCATTAGTTTGTCCAATACTTTCAATTGCATTTAAGAATTCTACGTTACTAATCGCTGCACCAGTAGTATTATCTAATTTTATGATGTAAGGCTGAGAATAGTTAATATTCTTTTTCTTACCACCACCAGATGCCATTAAGTCATCGTCTTCTCCATCGAAATCATCATAATCATCTTCAACAAAATCTTCATCATTGTCGTCAAAGTAAACATCATCATCATCGAATGAATTATAATCAGCATCAGCTTGATTATATTTTTTAAGTAAAAATTCTTTATTAGTTTTCATAATATTATTATTTTTTAAAAATGAGTATTAAATTAAAATTAAAAATTTCACTCTCTTTCAAAAAGGTAATCCAAGAAGTTAATTAAGTTATATTACTTATTCAGCAACAGACTTAACTTTTCCTTTTAAAATTTTTCTATCAATAAATCTTGTTGCATAGATACCTAATACAACTGGCAAAACGAATACTAATGCTTTACCTATAAATACAGCAACTTTGGTTACACCTGTTGTTGCTAACGCTTGTGGAGTCTTGTCCATAATAAATTTGTTTTTATTAAATTAGTAAATAATATAGCTACACAGCCACATTTTAAAAATCAATAAGCAAATATAACAACGAATTATAGTTAATAAACAATCGGACATATTGAAAAGTGTATGACAAGAAATAGCAACGTAAAGATATTCAGATATATAAAGTGACATGAAAAATACACATTAAAATTGTAGGTTAGTTTGAAATAAAATCCTTACTTTTGCTTTTAGTTAATTTAATATGGTGAAATGAAAAAAAGAAAAAAGGGCATAGTAAATTTCCAAAGAGCAATCTGTATTCGTATTAAAAATTTAACTGATAAAACATTATCAGATGTAAAGGTGTTTGATTTTGAGCATGAAAAACAGCAATATGTTCAATATTTATCAGGAATCCCTACTGTAACATACAATCATATATTAAGAAGGTTGGCGAGTTTTTCTGAGCCTTCTTCTATTATAGGATGTATGCGTAATATTGTTACTTGTGATTGTGAGGACACATTATTGAAACAAGTAGAGTGTGATATAGATTTAATTATTAAGACGATTCACGGTAAAACAATTACAGATAAAACAAAGTTTAAAATGAATGATGTGCAACAAAAAAGAAACGCATGTGATTTAGATGTAGAACATCCTTTTTACGTAGATTCAAACATAATAATTAAAGAATTACTACCTAAAACAAAAGTTTTATTAACTCTTTGGATGAAAAATACACCTAAAAGAAAAAAGAATATATTTGCACGAATTTGGAATAAGATATTTAAAATTAAAAAATAATATATGCTACATTTTTTTGCTCTCTCAGAAAATAAATCTGGAACTCATCTAAACTACACTACACATATAAAGGCATTGGTGAATTCTGCTAAAAAAAATACCACATTAAAATCAATATTCATTTATGATGGTAAGCCAAATGAATTAACAACTTGGTTACGGAAGAATAATGTTACAGTAGTTTACCACAAATCCAGTATTGCAGACATACTAATAGACAACGAAAACAACCCAAATATATCTAAAGGATATAAATCACATATTGCATTAGGAACATTTTTAAGATTAGATATACCATTGATAATAGAGAAATTAAAGCTAGATGATGGTATTGTTATTTATACTGATTGTGATATTATATTCAATAAAGATATTCCTACTCCTGAGATGTCTTGCTCTATTGCTCTTGCTCCCGAATTTAACTTTACTCCCGAAAATTTATATTATAATAGTGGTGTGATGTTAATTGATACTGCTAAATTTAGACTTGAAAGAGAAGGTTTGATTGATTTCATTAAAGAAGAGGTTAACGAGCATCGTTTTCAAGACTACGACCAAACAGCTATTTGCATGTACTACTACAAAAGACATGACATATTAAATGCTTTATGGAATTGGAGAGTCTTCTATGGTATTAATGAAGATGCTATGATTATACATTATCAGTCTATGAGAATTGAGGAGATGGAGAATTGTATAAAGACTGGTAAACATAGTAATCCACAATTGCAAAACCTATATGATAACAGTCCAGAAGGTATTCAGCACTATCACGACTTATTCAAAAAATATTTGTAAAACTTTAAATTAAATGAAGAAGATAAAAGCAATAATGCTAATTGGAACTGTTATCACAGGAATATTATTGTGGATTCATCAGCGACTAAAAAAAGATAATATTAAGATTCAGTCTCCAAAGAAAAGCATTTTGCAAAACAAAAGTGATTTTATCGTTATCAATGGCATATCAAGAAAAATGCTAACTATTGATATTGATAGAACATTACAAGATAAGGATGGCACTTGTGGTTACCCCGTTTTAGCCTCACTAACAACATATTTAACCAAACCAATAAAGAAAGAACAAATAAACGAATATTATGAGGTAGATAAACAAATTATAAAAACACCACCATCAACTTTTAAGTCATTATTTGAACAATATAATCCTGAATATTCAATGCAAGTAGTGTCGCCTGATGAAGAACAATTAAAGAAAATTATAAATATTCAACTACAAAAAGGTTTTCCCATACCATTCCTTTATACAATAGTTTTTAAGACAAACATAGAAAAGCAAGGATTACATTATTCGTTAGTTAGTGGAATAACTGTTGATGAAGGTAAAACCTATGTTTTGTTGACTGATGGAAGACCAAAAGAAACAAGAAGCATAATTAGTTACGATGAATTGTTAAAACGATTGGATTTTAAAAACTTCACGAAATTCAATGATATAAAGGAAACAGCAGGACTATTAGCTTTGAAAATAATTAGAGACAGAACAGTTTTTGTTATTGAAAAACGGAAATAAAATATTAATTATTAATTAAAAACAATATATCATGGAAAAGAAGAAATGGCAAAAGCTAAAATGGCATCAGAAAATAATGATAATACTAATAATGCCAAGTTTATTAATTTCCCCTATTTATAAAAAATCGCCAGAACAAATTAAGCGACAAGAAGAGAAAGAACGTGAAATAATGCGTAATTTCAAAATTATAGTTAATAAATCTTTTTGGGCTACTAGAATTCAATATGTCCAAAGAGATAAGCCATTGTCTGACGAGGAACTTAATTTAATTTGTCCAATTAATTAGAATCAGAGAAGAAAAATCTTGAAAAACGGAAATAAAATTTAAATAAACTAAAGATTATGATAGATTCAAGAACATTTAAAAATGAACCGTACATTTTAATAGTTAAAAACTTAACGGATGAAAAAATCAATGACGTAAAATTGATTGAGGGAAATAATGTAAATATATCTTTAAAGTATGGTCATGAAGATATATCGTATAAAACATTTAGAGAACATATTAAAATATATCCAAGCACAATATCTGCAATAAAAATAGTTGCTGTTCATAATACAAAAAAGTCCTTAGATAAGCAATTGGCATCGTTATTTATAATTAGGTTTGAAAATAAAAAGAAAAATGGAAAGAAATATGTTTCATTGTTCCCTAGTTACATTAAAGAATATTGTGCAGAAAATGAAAGAATTATAGACCAAGCATTTTACTTGTCATCATCTAAGGATGGTAAGAATTCTGAATTAGAACTAGAATACTTGATGCCTAAAATGGAATTAAAAATATTGCTTTATCCTGCATACATAACAAAGTAAACTAAATTTAAACTAAAGATATGAACGAAAAACATGTAAAAGTTGCAGGATATATATGTCATGCACTTATGATGAACCAAGTAATGTTAATAGACGACTTATTTAAACATACAAGTAATTTTATGAAAGGTTTAACTCGTCAAGAATATGATGAGATTAATGAATTACTTAATCAGTCTGGAGCAATTACTGGTATTAGTGAAGATTATATCTACCAAACCACATCAACATTGACTTATCAGAAAAATGTGGATGAAATTATGAATTTAGTAAAGGGCAAATGATAATAACCCGAACTCCATTAAGAATATCTTTTGTTGGTGGTGCAACCGACATAGCTAACTACTACACTAAGTTTGGTGGTGAAGTAATATCATGTGCCATTAATAGATACATGTACGTTACAGTCAATAAAAGGGATGATGACAAGATTATCATTTCTTATAGCAAAACTGAAACAGTTACTAGAGTAAAAGATATTAAGCATGACATCATACGAGAAGCACTTAAATTAGCTAATATAAAGAAGAGTATTGAGGTACATATTATTGGTGAAATATCAACTATTGGAACTGGATTAGGTGGAAGTTCAGCAGTAGCGGTAGGATTGCTAAGAGCCTTATTTCCACAGAAAACACAAACAGAAATAGCAGAGTTATCTTGTAAGCTAGAAATAGAAATACTCGGAAAAGATATTGGGAAACAAGACCAGTACTCTTGTGCTTGGGGTGGATTAAAAAGAATAACATTTAATTGTGATGGTAAAGTATCTTTGAGAAATATATCTCCTCGTATATTGAAGGATTCATTATTCCTATTTAAAGAAACTACAGTATTGCGTAGTAAAGCAGAAGATTTACTAAAAGAACAAAATAAGCAATTTGATAGTAACGTTGAGAATCTACATAGAATTAAGATGCTCTGTACTCCATTTCAAGATGCTTTAGAGAAAGAAGATACCAGACATATAGCTAGTATAATAAATGGCTACATGCTTTTAAAAAGACAATTGAGTAATCGTGTTACAAATAAGCATATTGATAAACATATTAATAACTTTAAAGATATTGGATGTGGTGTCAAAATTTGTGGTGCGGGTGAATCGGGATTTATTCTTGTTTACGACCCAAACCAGATTTGTAAAGGAATACCAGTTAATATAGATAATCAAGGAACTAAAATAGTATTTAAAGATGAGTAAATTAAAACCAACTCCAAAACTAGAAGCACTAACAAAAGAAATGTCTGATAATTTGTTTAGGGCAGATGATAAGTATTCTGAAAGGTCGTACAAATATAGTAAGGCAGGGAAATGGAAAAAAGATAAATTTATAAATAAACCATCAAAATATAATGATTGGGAATTTAAAGAACATAAGTATTTTAGTAGAAAATATTTCAACACGCTAAAAGTTGGTCAAAAGGGATATGTAATACGAGAATATGTTGGAAAAACAAAATATATGATTTATAAATGTGAAATCGTAGACAAATATTTTTTAAGCAAGATAATTGTTTTTAAAGTTGAAGATATGATGAGATGTAATAATAATATTTTAGATAGTTATGAGTAAAAAGATATATTATGAAAAATGAATTAAAAAGATTTAGAGAATTTCAAGTAATAGGAAAAAAGGTTAATCAAGAATTAGCTAATGAGTATTTGGAACAAATAAAATGGACTCACTTAATAGAGTATAAGCCAAGTAAAGATGGTGAAAAAATTCATTATGAAGTTAGCCAAATGTACGAACAAGAATGGAATGAATCAGAAAATAGATATGATGCGACCCAACCTATGAAAAGAAAGAAAGGGAAGATTAAAAAGTTTGTTGTATTAAAATATTTAACAAAATAATAGATGAGTAAAAAAGTTTTATTAATAGCACCATTGAGTGAGGAATATTCAGGTGTTCAGAACTATGGTGTGCCGAGCATTGGGGTACATAGATTGTCAGGATTTATCAATGCTAACGGACATTATGCAGAAGTCTACGATTGTAACATACATGGTTCAATAGACTCATATCTTAAAAAGGAAAACTGGGATATAATAGGGATTAGTATTTTGAATAATACTTTGAGATTAAGTTTAGAGATGTTTTTAAGATTAGAAAAAGAATGTCCAGATGCTTTATTGATTAGTGGAAATGCAGAAGCAATTGTAAATTATTCTGACATATTTGATAACTGTAATTGCAATAT
>Ga0307992_1001571_pt1 | contig 13468 bp, 17 predicted proteins | sample EllFjometagen133_FD_203162 | JGI IMG/M metagenome (GOLD analysis project Ga0307992, IMG submission 203162) | Marine microbial communities from Ellis Fjord, Antarctic Ocean - #133 | ecosystem: Environmental > Aquatic > Marine > Unclassified | place: Southern Ocean | collected 2014-10-08
AAAATAATCAAGATTATTACGGTTACTATTAAATAATTTTTTTGTTTAAATATATCCATGATGTCTCTCTATTCAATATTAAATAAATCAGTTTGGGTTTGGTTAAGATTAAAATCGCTCGCGAATATTTCATATGGATCCTGTTCGCTAGTAATTTGAGTAACAATATCAGTACTGCTGAAATAAGAAATTGCTGTTATTATATTAATGACTAATAGAGAAGCGAGTAATACAGGGCGAAGTGTAGCAAATACCATTTTTTCTTTTGGTTTTTCTTCCATCCTCGCCTGCAACCGTGAAAAGAAATATGGATTGTGAGGCAACTTTTCAGCTAAATCAAAGGCATCTAGTGTTTTGTTGATCTCTTTTTCGATTCTCTTTTGTCTATCCATTTTTAAGCATTCCTATTATATTTGACGCTCTTTTTTTCCAAACCTTGCGGATTAAAATTGTTTTTCAAAATAGCGGTTTAACTTTTTGTGTAAATTTGTTTTCGCTCTGTGAATTAGTGCCTCAACGGCAGAAACCGATGTATCCAATATTGTCGCAATTTCTTTATTACTCAACTTTTCATATTTACTTAATGTTATAGCAATCTTTTGATTCTTGGGTAATTGATTTACAGCATAATCCAAAATCTTTTTTCTTTCAGAATCTTCCAATTCCTTTTGAGGATTATCTAAAGCCGGTACTTTAAATACTTCACTATCGTCTTCGCTGCTATCTAAAAAGACTAATTGTGCAAAACGTTTTTTACGTTTTTTCTTACGAATATGGTCTAATGATTTATTTACCGCAATCCGATATATCCAAGTGGACAGTTTTGCGTCTTTACGAAAGCCGGCAATTGATTGGTATACTTCGATGAATACTTCCTGCGCGACATCTTCGGCATCTTCTTTATTGTGGATAAATTGAAAACAAGTATTGACTACTATGTCTTGATGTTTTTCGACCAACTCTCTAAAGGCTTCAGTATCGCCCTCATTTATTTGAACAATTAATTCATTATCATCTATTACAAGAAGTATTAACATTTTAGTGAGATAAATTTACATATTAATCATAAGATCGCGTTTAGTAAATTGTAAGAACTAGGAACTGATTAGGCACCTAGAATTGTAATTACAATTAACACAAGTGGACAGTAATTGTCACTAATGCATAATGACTTCAGCACTCGCATGAAAATCATCCTCAATAAACTGAGTACTCATAATCCGTTGGTTCGGAGTTCGAATCTCTGTGGGCCCACTACTAAAAATCTCATTTTCTCGACGGAGAGAGTGGGATTTTTTATTTTAACTAAGAATATGTGAAATTGACAGAATATGACACAAATAGACACTAAATGACACTATTTTCAGCAGTTTTTCAGCCATACATCCTCTAGAGAACAGTGTTCATTTAATTCTAGAAAGGAATCAAAGTACCAAAAATGGTGGGTTTTGATACACTTTCTGTGGATATAAAACTACTTAGCAAAATCCCTCACAACGAAAGAATAGCTATGTAGCGTTGCCCCATATAAACAGAGCTACATAATAAAAAGGGTTTACCCCTATACATATATTTATAATTAATAACTGATTTACACATCAAACGATTTAATTCTGTTCTATTCTTGGGAGGGGATATGTTTAAAATCAACCAAAAAATTTAAAAGTAATAATTAATTTAGCTCAGAAACTTTCAACTGATTTTAGATTTGTCAGAGTAGATATGTACAATATCAAAGGTAATATATTTATCGGTGAATTAACTTTTACACCTGCTATGGGTTTACAAAAATATTTGCCTGATAAGTGGGTCTTAATATTAGGCGAACGATTGCAACTATAATTTGATATTGTGTAATTTAATATTCTCTTTTAGTTTTGGAATAAATCTTGCAATATTATTGTTTTGAATTTTATTCAGCTTGTTATTAATTATTATAAATTTTTCTTTAGTTTCTTTACCTGTCATCCAACCCTTTTTGTTTACAATTGATTTATTCAGATATTCTTCTTGTGATTTAGTGTAATAATGATTTAGCTGAAACAAATTATTTGCTGCAGTACCGGTAATTTTCTTAGGATAGCCTGTGAACATTTTTTTTATGAGATCTATTATAGACAAACGGTAAGAAAATTGGTGAATGTTTGTGTATTTCGAAAATTTTGAGAAGAATTTAGTATTTCCAATACTTTTTACACTATTTTGTGTATTTGAAGTACTCGTTAATAAATAATTTTCGGTTACAAGCCCTGATGGTTTTTTGATATGATAATTATTCCCAAAATTAGTATGTTGTATTTCAAGTCCCTTAATTTTCTTGGGATCTAATTTTTTAAGTATACTCAATATTGATTCATCATTTTTTGGAAACATGAACTCATCGATATCCAGTTGTAATAAATATTGAAAATGGTTCTTAAATCTAATTATTGCATCAGCATAGGCCAATTGTTGAGTACGAATTGTATGTACATGTTTGCCATCTCTAGAACCTTTAACATGGGGGAATAATATATGAGTAACGAGTCCAGATTTTTTATATGGACTTAATATTACTTCTGTGTTTTTTTCCAAACCATTATCATATAATATAAAATGTTCAACACCCATCATTTTATGAAATTCAATCCATTCTACAAGATAATTATCTTCTCCTTTTAAAATTGCTACTATGCCTAAGAAATAAAAGTGATTACCGGATAATATATCAGTTTTTATTAATCCTGCTGATTTCCTTAAACAATAACCTTGCCAGGGGTGTTTAATAAATTTCAGGTAGGCAACAATTGCTTTATTCTTAATTTTTTTAACCATATGAATCAATAATATTATTGTTCACTAATTGATTTTACAACAAATATCTAATCGCCCAACTTACTTTAATGTGGTTGTAGGTTCAAATCCTCTCACCCCGACAAAGTAAAGTCTTGTATATCAATAGTATACAGGACTTTTTTGTTATAGCCGAATAACCTATTATTAATTCAAATAACGTCCAAATATACAAAATATGCTACGCACTGCAGTACACAACAGTGTATTACATATAGATTATAAATTATGGCAGGATTAAGCAAACGTCGAAATATTTGGTATGCAAGAGTCTCACTATGGGATGGTTATCATCAAATTGATAAACCAATTTCAATGAAGACAAAATCAAAAGCTACTGCTAGAGAACGTTTAGCAGAAGTGAACCGCTACGAAAAAGATATTAAACAAGGATTAGATTATTCCTTTGCTTGGTTAAACAATGATTGTAAAACTAAAATTCAACGATTAACTCTAGAAACAACAGTTTTACAGTATATTAAGTATAAAAAGAGAGCAAGACTCGAAAAGAGTAGTATCAATAGAATTAATAATAGTTTGACTGTATTTAGAAAACTTAATGGACGCTCCTTCCGGTTTTCTTGATCATTTGAAATCATATAATGCAAGAGAATATGAGATAAATACAACAACAATTTTTTTAGCGGTAAAAAATGAATTGTGCCCTAAACTTTGATATTTATCCTTAATACTATGTTGTATATGTTATGGTATCATAAACTTTATAATACTCACTATCTTGAATCAAACTAGTATAATTCATTCTTTAGGTTTTTTCTATTAAATGTATTAATATTTAATCGAGAGTAAACCAAGAAATGAAAAAAATTAAATGAGAACTTGTCTAAAACACCTGTATAACAACACGGACATTGGCCATTTTTTAATTTCTCCTGTAAAAATAATTTATGATATTTATAGTCCTCGTTTACTATCAGAAAAAACATATATTAAGCAAACTTTTAAAAATACTTTCGGTTATGGTTTAAACTTAGAGAATCCCAAAACATTCAATGAAAAAATCCAATGGCTTCAATTGAATGATAGAACCACCCTAAGAACTTCATGTGCAGACAAGTATACCGTACGAGAATATGTAAAAGAAAAAATAGGTGAAAAATACCTTGTTCCATTAATCTTTCACACTACGAATCCTGGAGAAATAGTTCCAAAGAACCTACCCGACTATCCCTTTATAATAAAAACAAATCATGGTTGTGGGAATCATATTATAGTAAGAGATAAATCTAAGATAAACTGGAAATGGGTACAGAAAACTTTAAAGCAATCCTTAAAAAGAAATTATTATTATAAAGCTAAAGAATGGCAGTATAAAAACATAAAACCACAAATCATTATTGAAAAACTATTGATAGAAAATAATTTTATCATTCCTGATGATTATAAATTTAATTGTTTTAATGGGAAATTGGGATTTGCAGAAGTGCATATAGATAGATATATAGATTACAGAAAAAACTGTTACGATTCTGATTGGAATATTCTTAATTGCGAATGGGGAGCAAAACGAGGTAGGGAGATTAAAAAACCTGAATTATTAACACAAATGATATTGTTGGCAGAGATACTTGCAAGTGATTTTAGATATGTAAGGGTTGATTTATATACCGTAAACAGTAAGATTTATTTTGGAGAATTAACGTTTTCTCCAGGTGCAGGATTTTGTCGTTTCATTCCACACAAATGGGATAGAAAATTCGGTAATGAACTCAACCTTTAATATTTAAAGCTATTTTTACCTATTATGGATACGTTTTCTATGGATACAAGCAGTGTTTAATTGACGATATGGCAGCGGACTCATAATCCGTTAGTTCGGAGTTCGAATCTCTGTGGCCCCACTTTTTTACTGCAATGATCTCATATATCATATCTTAATTCACGCCACAATGATGTAATATATCATCTATTAATAAACACCATTTGATGAAAAATATTACTAAAGATCCAATGTTTCGCTTTTTAGCGATACTCTCAATTGCGTCAACAGTGGGTTTACAAGCGTGGAGAACCCTCTTCAATAATTTTGCCGTTGAGATTGTACATTTAGATGGAAATCATATTGGAATAATTCAATCTGTTAGAGAAGTACCGGGATTCTTAGCATTACTTGTTATTTATATTATTTTAATAGTAAAAGAACATAAGCTCTCTGCGTTATCAGTAGCAATATTGGGAATTGGTGTTGGGATTACCGGTTTTTTCCCGTCGTATATTGGATTAATTATTACCACCATGATAATGAGTTTTGGTTTTCATTATTTTGAGACCACAAATCAATCTCTTACATTACAATATTTTGATAAAGATACATCCCCCTTAGTTATGGGAAAATTGAGGAGCTATGGAGCCGCAACTAATGTAGCTATTGGCATGTTGATTTTTCTTCTAAGCTACGTATTGTCCTACACATCAACCTTTGCACTGATTGGGCTTTTGATATTAATCGTTGGAATTTGGGGCATCACTAAAAATCCCATACGAGAAAGTATGCCAATTCAAAATAAAGGGATGGTAATCAAGAAAAAGTATTGGCTATACTATTTTCTAACTTTTATGGCTGGTGCAAGAAGACAAATATTTGTCGCATTTGCGGTATTTCTATTAGTTAAAAAATTTGAATTCAGCATACAAGAAATTACCATGTTATTTGTTTTGAATAATATTGTAAACTATTTTTTAAATCCGCTTATCGGGAGAGCGATTATAAAGTATGGTGAGCGTAAAGTTTTGTCAGTTGAATATTTTAGTTTGATATTAGTTTTTACTGGATATGCATTTGTTGAATCAAAGCTAATTGTTGCGACACTATATATTCTTGATCATATATTTTTTAATTTTTCAATGGGCATAAGAACATATTTCCAAAAAATAGGTGATACAAAAGATATTGCTCCAAGTATGGCCGTTGGTTTTACAATTAATCATATTGCAGCAGTTGTCATACCTGCATTAGGTGGACTAATGTGGATTATAGATTATAGGATTCCATTTATTGCAGGTGCAGTAATGAGTAGTATATCATTATTGTTTGTTCAATTTATTAAAAGTCAAACTGTTATTGACTCATAAAAAATAAACTAATAAACTCTTAATATTGTTTGGTTAATATTATTTAAAAAGTATGGCATTTACAGGAAATTTATCATGAATAAATCAAAGTTAATTATTTTTCTCATTATTTTTTTTATAATCAGTGCTTGTTCACGGGTACTTATTTCAAATCGTAGACAGTTAAATCTGATACCTAGTTCATCAATGTTACAGATGAGTTTTGATCAATATGGACAGTTTCTCGAGGAAAATGTCATTAGTGCTAACGCTGAGGAAACTGCGATGGTAAAACGTGTTGGGTTGAATATCCAACAAGCGGTTGAACAATATTTTATTGACAATGGATTGGAAGAAGAATTAAATAATTATGATTGGGAATTTAACTTAGTGGAAAGTAATGAGGTTAATGCATGGTGCATGCCCGGCGGAAAGGTGGTTTTTTACACCGGAATTTTACCGCTAACAAAAAATGAAAATGGTTTAGCCGTTGTTATGGGACATGAAATTGCACACGCTATTGCTGATCATGGTAATGAGCGGATGAGCCAGGGGCTGATGGCACAACTCGGTGGTGTCGCTTTAGCGGTGGCAGTTCACGATAAACCCGAACAAACACAACAATTATGGATGAATGCATTTGGAGCGGGAGCACAGCTTGGAGTATTATTGCCATTTAGTCGTTTACAAGAAAGCGAAGCTGATCAATTAGGATTAATCTTTATGTCTATGGCAGGATATAATCCAAATCATGCAGTATCATTCTGGCGACGCATGTCAGAGATGAAAGGGGGGCAAACTCCGCCCGAATTCCTAAGTACACATCCGTCGGACAGAAAACGGATTACTCAAATAGAAAAACTCTTACCGGAAGCATTAAAATATTACTACGCTGCCATTCAGGCAAATAATTAATTCGAACTATTTTATAAAAAAAGGGCACCAATTGGTGCCCTTTTTATTAATAATTCTGCAATTATTTTTTTAATGCATCTCTTATGTCTTTTAGAAGCATTACTTCTTCGCTTGGTTTTGGTGGTGCAACAGGTTTTTCTTCCTCTTTTTTCTTGGCACTATTCATTGCTTTAATAACCATAAAGATAGCAAAGGCAATTATAACAAATTCAACAACTGTATTAATAAAAACACCGTAATTCATTGTAACTGCTTCTGCGGCTTCCGTTGCTTCCTTTAACACAAATGATAGATTGGCAAAATCAACGCCTCCCAAAAGAATACCAATCGGTGGCATAATAACATCTGTTACTAATGATCCAATAATTTTACCAAATGCACCGCCAATTACAATTCCGACCGCCATATCGATAACATTTCCTTTCATAGCAAAATCTTTAAATTCTTTCATCATTCCCATTACTTGATTCTCCTTTTATATTATTTAATGGTAAAATATAATTATGATTTAAGACAATCTGAATCAATATTTAAAATTGAAAACTACACTTGCTATTATCTATATTCCCATGGTTTACTTGTTTACAAATCAATAATGTTTATCATTAATATTATGTAATTTATAATTATTAACTAAACAGAATCATGCTAATGAAAATCAACAAAATACTTCCTATATTATCTTTTACCTTAATTTTTGTATCCAACATAATGGCTCAAGATCTAAAACCATATATTCTTGCAGCCACAAGCCATGCATCCCTATCAGAAATTTCCTATGCGGTAAAAGCTAATTTAACAGCAGAGGGACTGAATATAATTGGAGAGTATTGTCCTGCGAATGATAGTAACCGTAAAGTATTTGTTATTACTTCTGATGAATTAAAAACTGCCGTAAAAATAAATGGTGGATTAACTGGTTTTGCTACTGCATTGCGCGTTGGAATAACCGATGAAAATGGAACAATCAATATTTCTTACACAAATCCTGTTTACTGGGGAAATGCTTATTTTCGAGACAATTATGATGATGTTCAATCATATTATAATTCTGTGACAGAAAAAATTAGTACAGCTTTATTTAAAATCGGCGAATCAAAAAATATTCCTTTTGGTTCAGAAAAAGGACTAACTGTTAAATCACTACGCAAATATCGATATATGTTCGGAATGGAGAAGTTCGATGATGTAGTTAAATTAAATGAGTTTGAAAACTTTGAAGATGCAATGAGCAAGATTGATGGAAAACTTGCAGGTTCAGATGATTTGATATATTCTGTCGAATTCCAGGATGAAAAAATTAAGTTGTACGGCATCGCGATTGGCGGTGAAAAAGGAGAAGAACATTTCTTACCCATCATTGATATTACAGCACCACAGCACACTGCTTTTTTACCATATGAGTTATTGGTAGTAGACAAAAAAGCAGTCATGCTACACGGGCGCTACAGGATTGCCTTGTCATTCCCTGATTTAACAATGATGACGTTCAGTAAAATTATGTCTACTCCAGGAGATATCAAAAACGCATTAAAGGCATACACAGAGTAAATGAAAGTAATATTTCTAGATATTGATGGTGTTTTAGTTACCAGGAATTCTATAAAATATCAGCATTTAAATTTTCCGGATGACTCTAGTATTCAGTTTGGCAAAAAAGCTGTAAAAAATTTAAATAAACTTATTCGACTTACTAAAGCAAAAATTGTAATCAGTTCAACCTGGCGATTATTTCATTCATTGGATAAATTACAGGAAATTTTCATAACACAAGGTGTTAAAGGTAATATAATTTCTACAACCAGTGTTGAACGAGCAACAATTGAAGAAGATATCCCGCGCGGACAAAAAATTGCCGATTGGTTAGAGAATAATTCTGCAGTAAAACATTATGTTATTATTGACGATGATGTTCAAGCTGATTGTATTCAATTTCATCCATATAATTGTGTTGAAACATCGTATAAGCGTGGCTTTGCACCCGAAGATAGATTTAATGAAGCTCTTGCTATTTTGAATGAATAAAACTTTTATTAACCAAAAAAGGAGAAACTCATGAAAATAAACACCAAAGCACTTGCCATATCAGCTGGTATTACATGGGGTCTTGCCATTTTCTTGTTAACCGTTTGGTTTTTAGTTATGGGATATAATGGAAATTTACTTGCTAAGTTAGGCGGTATTTACATTGGGTATTCTGTCTCATGGTTGGGAGCATTTATCGGTCTCATTTACGGTTTCGTTGATGGACTAATTGGTGGTGCGCTATTAGGATGTCTATACAATAAATTTGCGAAATAATTGTTTTTCTAATTATACGTTCATTTAAAATAGAAAAATCACTATTTTCGCACTCGAATAGTGCTCACTAAATCACTATTTGATAGTAACAGATTAGCAAAATTTAATAATTAGTCAAGGAGATACACATGAAATATCTTACATACATATTAAGCCTTCTATTTATTTTAGCTTTTGTCGGTTGTGATAAAGCGAAAGAAGCTGCTTCTGATGTTAAAGAGACCACTACCGAAGCTGTTGAAGGTGCCGTTGAAGCAGTAGAAGATGTTGTTGATGATGCCACTGAAGCCGTTGAAGAAGCGGTCGATGACACACAAGAAGCTGTAAAGGAAGTAACAGATCACTAAATAATAAAATTTAATTTTATTAATAAAAAAGGGAAAGGCTAATTGCTTCTCCCTTTTTTATTAAATTTTATTTTAAATATTCATTACTTTTGTTACTGTATAAACCATTTAATTATGTTTGATTAAATAATGAATTCAGAAAACTTTATTTTTGCATTAGGACTTACAATTTTCGCCGGGCTCTCCACTGGCATTGGTAGTTTAATGGCTTTCCTCTCAAAAAATTTCAATCCCAAATTTTTAGCCGGTTCTTTGGGGTTTTCAGCAGGAGTTATGATTTACGTTTCTCTCATTGAAATTTTCCCAAAAGCTAAAGATTCTTTAACTTTATTGTATGGATACAAACAGGGGTACTGGTTTACTGTACTTTCATTTTTTGGTGGAATCGCTATTATTGCTTTAATTGACTGGTTAGTCCCGTCGTATGAAAATCCGCATGAGTTAAAAAACCTCGAAGATTACGATTCTAAAGATGCACTGCAAAATAATAAATTAATGCGTATGGGAATGTTTTCCGCAATAGCGATTGCAATTCACAATTTTCCTGAGGGTTTGGCTACTTTTATGGCTGCATTACAAAATCCTGCTCTAGGTGTAAGTATTGCTATTGCGATAGCTATACATAATATTCCGGAAGGTATCGCCGTATCAGTACCGATTTACTTTGCAACAAAAAGTAGAAAAAAGGCGTTTATTCACTCTTTCCTTTCAGGCCTAGCTGAACCGGTTGGTGCAATTATTGGTTATTTTTTGTTAATGAGAATATTCAATGAGGCTTTTTTCGGAATCATATTTGCAGGAGTTGCAGGAATTATGGTATATATTTCCCTAGATGAATTATTGCCAACTGCCGAAGAATTTGGCGAACATCATGTTGCTATTTATGGTCTGATAGCAGGCATGGTCGTGATGGCTCTCAGTTTGTTAATGTTTGTGTAAAATTAAAAAGTACGGCTTGCTATAATTCGTCTAAAGTTAATATTGGTTAAATTGGTTTTTAATATTGTCAAGTTGTAAATCTAATAACCATTTTTTGCGTTCCAATCCTCCTCCATATCCGGTTAAGTGACCATCTTTACCGATAACCCTATGGCAAGGCATTATAATTACTATACGATTGTGCCCATTGACGTTTGCAATTGCCCTTACCGCGTTTGGTTTGTTTAGTTGTATTGCTTGTTGTTGATACGACCATGTTTCACCATAAGGAATTGCTTGTAGCATCTTCCATACACTTTTTGGGGACATTGTTCCAGGCACGTCCATTTCAACAGAAAACTTTTTTCTTTTTCCTTCAAAATATTCCGAGATTTCTTTTTTCAATTGTTTCAAATGAAGATTCTCCACCGGTAAAATGACAGCGTTAATTTTGTAATTGTCTATAATAAATTTAGTTTTTCGAGTAATTGTATACATTTTTTTTTATGTCCACAATCCGGTCTATTTGATTGTATATAATTTTATCTGATTAAATAATTAAGTATTAACAAGAATTATTAATACTTAATTATTTATATTTTTTAGGAATTATTATGTTAAAAACTATTAAACGTAAAGTTTACATAGCATATTTAAAGTTTATACAGCATCGTTGGGAAAGCTATAAATATAGGAGAAAAACCCAATTACCATATACCGATATTCTTCCTATAAATTCATCATACTATCTTGGCCTAGTTGCTATTTTCCGAGGAGAAAATGATTATCTTATAGAATGATGGGGATAGAACATTTTGTCCTATATGACAATGGTTTAGAAATTGGAACGCAAGTTATACTTAATCCCTATATTGAAAATGGTCTAGTTAGTCTCATTCCATTTCCAGACATACCAGGTCTTAGAGATGGAAGACATGCCGATACCCTTTCAATTCAACAAATGGCATATGCTGATTGCATTATAAGATTCAAACATCATTTTACATATTTGTTACAATTAGATATTGACGAATTTTTATTTCCAAAAAAATACAATTCTATTACAGAAGTATTAAATGAATATGATGATTCAATAATTGCCAGAATCGAGATAAATTGGACTAATTTTGGCGATAGCGGATATCTAACTAAACCTAATGGTTGGGTAATTAAAAACTTCATTAGATCAGGTGGAAATGTGGTACCACAAACAATAAAAAGTATTTCCAATGCACGATATCTATCAAAAAAATCGGTTTATACTAATGTTCACAGATTTAGTCATTGTTATAGACTAAAAGAAATATTAACAAAATTAATATGGGGCTATCCACAAATTATTAAAGGAAAAGTTGCAAATGATTTATTTCAACTAAACCATTATTGTACTAAATCAAAAAAAGAGTTTCTTGTGAAAGGACAAAAAACAAAAAAAGGAATGCAAAAAGGAATGAAAACCAAAGAAATTTATATCAAATTGAATAACCAGTTTAATCATGTTGAAGATAAAACAATTTTCCGATTTATACCCAAACTAGAGAATATATTAAATAAGCTAAGTGGTCTTGAACATAACAATTATTAAATATATCTAATATATGCGTACACTACACTAACGTCAATTAGTACTCCGTACTATTATCTTTTAAAATGGTCTAAAGAAATATCCAAACTAGTGTGAAATTTCATCTGGAGAATCAAATAGAATTTAAGGTGGCATCCCAAATGCAATAGAAGGATATTGGGTTACTTTGGGAATTCTAATTGGATATTGGTTATTACTCGTAATCCTTTGGAGATTGATTGGATATATCCATTTTGGCAAACCGAAACCAAATGTAAAATAAGATTAAAAAACACCGCCCTATGGGAGTGTTTTTTTTGATAAAATATCAAAACTTCTAATCACTGTAAAGCGGAAACAGCACTAAACAAGAAGAGATTTTCAAAATATGTTACCCTTGCATCCGTTGCTGTATACTAATTAATTAAGATCTGACAAATTGAATTAATTTAGTTACAATGTGTTTTCACGTTAACTTTACCAATCAAAATGAACACTAATTCAAACAGATTTATCAATTTTTGGACTAATTCTAAGTTTTTAATTATTGTCTTTTTTACACTTGCTATATTAATGATTACAAGTGCATTAATAGAGTTAAATCAAAGCAAAAAAGAAATATATAAACTGATGGATAAACAAGCACATTCATTGATGGAGTCAGTTATAATCTCTTCTAAAAACAGTCTACTGACTAACGAAAGATTGTCGGATCTTATCGAAGAACGTCTTTTAAATAATGCTGTATTAATTAATAAATTATATGATAAAAAAGATTTATCAAATAACATACTAAACGATATTTGTAGTGAGAACAATATTTATCGAATTAATATTTTTAATAGTTCCGGTGAAAAATTATTTTTTAGCCACCCAATGGATCATTTTTCTGATACTGAAAAATATTCTCCTGAACAAATATTGGCACCAATATTCACTTCATTAGTTGACACATTGATTATCGGTATTGTACCGGCAAGGTATGAAAAAGGAAACAGATATGCTATCGCAATTACGACTAAAGATAGAAATGCTATTGTTTTAAATATTGATGCGAAACAAGTATTAGACTTCAAAAAGAATATTGGCTTTGGTCCACTATTAAGAAATATTGTATCAGAAAATCCGCTAATTACATTTGCGGCGCTACAAGATACTGTCAATATCCTTGCTGCCTCGGGCAACGTTAAAGTCTTGGAATCAATTCAAGAATCTGATTTTCTATCTGAGTCTTATAGAGACTCTCTTATCGTTTCACGAATAGCAAATTTTGATTCATTGGAAGTATATGAAGTTGTACATCCATTCGTTTACAACGGGAAAAATATCGGATTACTCCGACTGGGATTGTCAATGTCTCCTATCCATGAAATAAATAATAGAATATATAGAAGATTAATTATCATTACTCTAGCATTATTTATTATAGGATCAATTATATTTGCATACGTCTTTACTTTGCAGAATTTTGGTATTCTAAAAAAGCAATACTCAATTGTTGAAACATATTCTAGCAGTA